>Ga0058702_10000399_pt1 | contig 19012 bp, 16 predicted proteins | sample AgamicOrSfe_FD_83781 | JGI IMG/M metagenome (GOLD analysis project Ga0058702, IMG submission 83781) | Agave microbial communities from Guanajuato, Mexico - Or.Sf.e | ecosystem: Host-associated > Plants > Phyllosphere > Phylloplane/Leaf | place: Guanajuato, Mexico | collected 2012-05-30 | reverse complement strand
CACCTCTACGGCACCCACCACCACCACCCTCAGTGGTCGATGGCCCAGATTTCGGTCGCCGCGTGAAGCGCGCCGTGGACAAGAAAAGTGGTGGTGTAAGTGGGATCTGATAAGTTTGCGTGGAGGCTGTTACGGATCATGCATAGGGAAATTGAGCCTTAAGGGCTCTCGACATTAAGAGAGTTGCGGAGCAAGCAATGTTGGATGCGATGTGTGAGGAGGAGGATTGAGCATGACGCTGGTGATTGTGATTTGCGGTCTTGCACGGCACTCTCCAGTGCTGCTTTAGTTCGCATGGAGCTGAAAATGTACGGCATTTCGGATAGTCTCGCGTTGTATCAGACGTGATTGAAGATAGGAGGGGGAGTACCGTAAACGTTCCTATCCTCTTTCGTTGATCTGCTAATGCTTGCTGTTGTTGATGGTCCATTACTGTATGGGTACTCACCTCATGCGGGGCCGACGGCCTCTTCTCCGTATGAACATCTTTACTCCCTCACGGTACTCACAAGCCCTACATCCTCAGTCTTCTCTCAGAGCACCTGCTGTACGCAGCAACCTCTCGCCCACCCACCATGGTCCTCGCCCCTGGCTACTCCTTCCCTGCCGCCTCCACCATGCGCAAAGTGGTCAAAGCGACCATCCTCATAAAGAAGAAACCTGGCCTCCCGGACGCCGACTTCGTCACCCACTATAACACCGTCCACGCGCAACTAGCTGCCCCCGTACTCCTCAAACACAACATCATCAGCTACACCCTAACCTACCAACTCGAGCGCGACCGCACAATCATGCAGGATATCATGAAGGGAAAGGCGAACCTGCTGGATTATGATGCGATCTGCACGTTTGTGTTTCCCGATTGGATGAGCTTTGCGAGGTTCATGTATGATAAGGAAGGGGCGGAGTTGAGGGGGGATCATGGAAATTTCATGGTCGAGAGCGAGATGAAGACGATGATTGGGGATGAGTTTGTGGTTATTGAGGGAGGGAAGAAGGTTGAGCGGTCGATGAGCATTTAGAGTGAGATATCAGGCCTATCGGAAGAGCAAATCATGGCAGCTTCTGTGTAATGCCAGCGTGTGGACATGATGGGTGCGGGCTTAAGCATTCGGCTGTGGATATGCAGATACAGCGTCAGCACCTTCTTCACTTCCCCCTCGACGAAAGTCACGGCTGTGCCTGTGTCAGGTTGGGAGACTTGATACAGCTTCACGGAATACCGCGCATCTGCACAGAACTTGGGCATTGCGTACGGCACTCGACGGATACAGGCAAGACTACGTGGTTCAATACAACCTGGACTTTTGCCAGTCCTTTTTGAGACCGAGTCCTCTGGTACGATACTTGGATCTCATCTGCATACCATTGCCTAAAGCCGAGCCATGACTACGTTGGCAGAACGAAGGAGGTAGCGGCAATCAGGGATGTACAGTCACGGAGTAACGCAACCCATAGGGAACGCTAGGCTGTCACGTCGACACTCCGACCGATCTGATTGCTATCGTCAACATGCTGTCTGCTTAATCAAGACTAGGCTCAGCTCTGGCACCGAGCATCAGCTTGCGTGATCGCTGGTTTATATCGAGCATGAGCACGGCACTTGTCAGGACTGAAGACAGACTGGCAGGCGGAGATCGGTCTGTACACAGTCCTTGAAGCAGAGCAGAGTGAAGTATAAGTGTATTGAGAGGTGGTAAGCACTGCAGGGACTCATCGGGGTCGCTAATCTGTGCATAGACTGAGCTGAGCAGACGCAGCTAACTCCATGGGCATGGCCTATAGTGGCAGACTCTTACACATCCCAAGAATGATATTCCTAGCATATGGAACAACAGAACACCTTCGGCCAAGCCCGCTAGAACGAATGCCACGCTCTTTGTCATCGCCTCGTTTTCTCCCTTGCCCTCTTCGTTGTCGTCTTTGCCTACTGCGTCGTGGTCGTGTCGTGATTGCTGTTCTCTGCTTGTTGTCTGCAGCTACAGGTGCCGGAAGTACCGGGGTGAGAGCGTTGCGGTGGTGGACGCGCTTGGTCAAAGGACTAGGTACCCTGGGGAGGTGGTGCTGTTGGGCTGGGTATGAGTAAGGGAACAGGAACCAGGGCATAGGACACGAGAGCACCGTTAAAGTCCTGGTGGCGGATCGTTGTTGTGAGCAATGCTTTTCTGTACGAAGATTTTGCGACAGCAGTCCGGAGCGGTTAGTAAGACGAGTTTGAGAAGGCCGGCCAGGAGTGTGCCGCTAGACATATAGGAATTGAGTATCACCCATCCGAGTCGCGCATATTCCTTGGGCGGCGATAGTCACAGATCCAATATTGAGCGTTGATCACGGTCTGTCGAGCGCTGGGAAGGGTCCTAGGATGAAGGTTGGGCAGGGGAGGTGATGAGTCAAAAAGAAGACTTGATGGTGAATGAATAGATTTGGCATGGACTTTCGCCCTGGCTGCTGTAAGAATAGATGCTCATTCCAATCCAAAATTAAGCCATTGCCTTGCTCATTTCTGACCCTGATGTATGCAACGCCCAATGCCCCCATGATATGCTCATAACTCCAGCCGAAGTACCCTGAATGCCAGCTCTTCCTACCTTGTCATGCCCTCCCTTTTCGGTCAACCTCTTGTGGACGGGCAGTACTGCCACTCAATCGGCGGTCTATCTCGAATCAGTCCTTAAACTCCACAATTGCCACCCCTCAAAACAACCTACCTCGAATACGACACCTCGCTTCCTTCCTTCATTGATCTTGTCGCAAGCGCCGGAGGAAGGAATGGTATCGTAAGCGCAGCTGTCAAGTACAGTCCTGCCACCGCAGTTCTTGTTCTACACTTTGGCGGGATATACGTTGCGCGCATTGAGAAGTGGCGGATATGTGTCAGGAGCTGGGAGGTGACTGCCATTGTTGTGTGTGGTGTGTGGGGCTGTGGTAGTTCGAAGGTGGAGGAGGAAGGATGGATGCTGCGGGCTTGAGCTTTGGAAATCGTGGAAGTCTTTACAGTGAGGATAGGCGCTTGGATATGCTCTCGAGGAGTAAGATGTCTTATAGCTGTAGAGCTGCTGTAGCCTAATCAGCCAAGCTGCTGTGTGTTGTTGTATGTGGGGTGCTTCGGGCGAAGCCGCACCGAGGTGGTTGTCAAGTGACTCACTGCCGTTCTGTGTATCGTATGCTCTACGTACGCGAATGGCTTTGCTTTGCGAGGAACTTGGATATGGTGTTGCAGGAGTAGACTGTGTAAGCATGGAAGACGAGATATTGCATACAATATTGTAGAAGACGAAGAGGCTGTGGGATTGTGACAACTTGTGACTCCGCAGATGTGGGACCTTTGAGCGCTTTGACAATCACGCGCAATTAAGACGCCATTCTGAAACATGCGGAATACGGCCCTCCGCATCTGGAGCCGATGCCAGACAAGGCAGTCCATTCAAATGCGCATAAATTACAAAGCCAGCCGGAATACCAATGGGGTTGGGGGTTTGCGAGAGTTGTGTGAGTGGTAGATGCCTATGTGCTACGAAAAAGCTTGGAAAATTGGGTTCAGTTTGCATAACTTGTAATCCAAAGTAAGCTCTCCAGAACGTCCAAAGCGAATTACCATAGCTTGACTATTACTCATCGTGCTCATGCTTTTGATTGATCATGAGCAATTGGAGCACTGTTATTCACCACTGCACCTCGAAGCTCGATACCTCAATCGTCCATCCTTGTTCGTAGTTGTGCCTCGAGGATCTTGGCTCATAGAGTCCATAAGACCATAAGCAAGCTTGGCGAATTGACGGATTGATGTGCTGGACTGCTCCGTCTCCTTTTCGCTGGCCTACTGAAACAACCTCGAAGACCACTGCAGGGATATCTTGAAGAAAGTGTTGTCAGGATTGCGCAAGTTGAACTTTGTGACAGTACGTCGTGTAGGAACATTTCTTGACTCGTGATCCATCACAGTAGTAGATAAGAGTGGAGATGCTGTATAGGGTATCCGAACTGTGACCACATATGGCCAACCAACGCCTGTTTCCATTTCCGATGCGCCAGACCATGTATGCAACTCCCGAGCAAGTATCTTAGCTAAATCGATCACCTTTCGGACTTCGAAATGGGGCTTTCGACTCAAATTGACCTTGACCTGAGTTCTGACCTGAGTATTTGGAAGAAGGTTAGTAGTGGTTCTGGAAGTTCTGCGAGGCTCGCGGGACGCGGCTCGAAAGTCGCTGCAAGATCAGACTCGATCTTGCGGTTGAGTAGAACGGCCTCATGCACCTCCACCGAGTGCTGAACAATGTGTGCTTGTAGAGTGCGTACCGGATTCTTCCATCATCCGTGACTGACGTCGTCGTCTCTCATTCTCCATCTGTGTTCGCTCGTTTCGGTCTTTCAGGACGGATCGCTTGGCGAAGTAGTATGAGCCACCACCGCACAGAGCGAGAAACGCCCAGCCATAGTATACCGAGCCAATCTGAAAAATGTGTCAGGTTTGTCGTGTGTATTTGATTGACTGTGGCGCACCGTGTTCATGATGATTTTAGAGTATGTGGTTCTTCTTGAAGTATTTCAGTGGCCCGATCAGATCGCCAGAGGTCTGATCCCGAATAGCAGAACAGTGTGAGAGTGTGTAGTCAGTGTGTAGCTTGTGTAGAGGACGAGTTCGCGGGTTGAATCAGCCTTCTTTGCAGCCAAGATGACGGTATCTTTATCTCCGGTGTTGCCGGACTTAGACCCGTAAAGGTCAAACGCCAAGACATGGTACTCATTATCACTCGAAGGATATAAAGTGACCCAGCATCCCATCACTTCTTCCCCTCACAATCTCCCACCTTCGCTTCCACCGGGCTCTACATCGTATCTCCCAGCGTTTATCCCACCAGCACTCAAAACGACCCCACCATCGCAACAGAATCCCACCCTGCACTCCTAGCTTCTATAGCCTCCTAGGCTGACTTTGCGGGGAATCATGGCCCCCAAGAGGAAGGCGACCGAGACGCCAGGCGTGCGCGCATCGAAAAGATCTGCCTCGGGAGCTAGCACGCCCAACGCGACATACACCATTGCCAGCGAGAGTGACGAGTACACAGAGGGAGGCGAAGATGCCAGCGCTAGTGAGGCAGAGGACATCAAGAAGAATATCAACAAGTTCACTATCACAAAGTACCGGAAAAGCAAAAATGGCACAAACGATACCGACTCTACTTCTGCTTTATTCCACAACCGCGACTTCTCCGATCTGGAACTCAAGCCTGACCACGCTGATCGTCCACTATGGATTGATCCCAGTAAAGGACGAATCATCCTAGAAAGCTTCTCTCCCTTGGCGGATAAAGCTCAAGACTTCCTCATCACCATTGCCGAACCACAATCACGACCTTCTTTCCTCCACGAATACAGTTTGACAGTACATAGTCTCTATGCTGCCGTGTCGGTAGGACTCGGAGCAAAGGACATCATATCAGCCTTGGAAAAGTTCTCGAAATCTATTCTGCCGTCAGGTATCAAGGAGTTCATCTGGCAGAGCACCCAGTCGTTTGGTAAAGTCAAGCTGGTCTTGAAACACAATCGTTACTTCATAGAAAGCGCCGATGCGGAGGTACTACAGAGACTGCTCAAGGATGAGGTAATCGGGCCATGTCGAGTAGAGGGCTCGGAGGAGCTTCTCACAGAAAAGGCACCAACTATGGGAGGGATTGTCATTCCTGGCACAAAGAATGCATCAGGGGTTCAGAAACCAGAGGAACAGCAGCAGCAGACGGCAGCAGCAGCAGCGCGACCACATGATGCTGAAAGCGACGATGAAGGTCTAGACGACGCCGACATGTTTGCAGCACTCCGCGAAGACGATGATGATGATGAGGATCTGGAGAAAGTTCATGCGTTTGAAATCCCAAAGGACCAAGTAGAGACTGTACAGAAAAGGTGCCTTGAGCTTGAGTTGCCAATCACGGAAGAATACGACTTTCACAATGACGAGATCAATGCAAATCTGGACATTGATCTTCGGCCCGCCGCACGTATCCGGGACTATCAAGAGAAGAGCTTGTCCAAGATGTTTGGTAATGGTCGTGCGAAGAGCGGCATCATCGTGCTGCCATGTGGTGCTGGCAAAACGTTGGTCGGCATCACTGCTGCTTGTACAGTCAAAAAGGGCATCATCGTGCTGTGTACATCTTCCATGTCTGTCGTGCAATGGCGCAACGAGTTTCTGAAATGGTCCAACATCGACCCAAAAGACATTGCCATCTTCACCTCGGACAACAAAGACAAGTTCTCCGGCAGTACAGGAATCATCATCACCACATACAGCATGGTGACCCAAACACGAGGCCGGAGTTACGACTCCCAAAAAATGATGGACTTTCTGACCAGCCGCGAATGGGGTCTCATGCTCCTTGACGAAGTGCACGTCGTCCCCGCCTCCATCTTCCGCAAAGTCACCTCCTCCATTGCGTCGCACTGCAAGCTCGGCCTCACGGCAACCCTCCTCCGCGAAGACGACAAGATCAAAGACCTCAACTTCCTCATTGGCCCCAAGCTCTACGAAGCCAATTGGATGGAACTCGCCGAGAAGGGCCACATCGCCCGCGTCCAATGCGCCGAAGTCTGGTGCCCCATGACGACCGAGTTCTACCAGGAATACCTCAAAGAGAGCGCCCGAAAGCGTCAGCTCCTGTATATCATGAACCCGCGCAAGTTCCAAGCTGCGCAGTTCTTGATCGATTACCACGAGCGGCGCGGCGATAAAATCATCGTTTTCTCCGATAACGTCTATGCACTGGAGAGATATGCCAAGAAACTGGGCAAAGCGTACATTTTCGGCGGCACGCCCCAAGCAGAACGCCTGCGCATCCTAGAAAACTTCCAGCACAACCCACAAGTCAACACGATCTTCCTGTCGAAAATTGGCGACACGTCGCTCGATCTGCCCGAGGCGACGTGCCTGATCCAAATATCGTCACACTACGGATCCCGTCGTCAGGAAGCGCAACGCCTAGGCCGGATCCTGCGAGCAAAGCGGCGTAACGACGAAGGCTTCAATGCATTTTTCTACAGCCTCGTCAGCAAGGACACGAACGAGATGTACTATTCCTCCAAGCGTCAGGCGTTTCTCGTCGACCAGGGCTACGCGTTCAAGGTCATCACACATTTGCAAGGCATCGAAAATCTCAAAGGCCTGGCTTTCACAGCACCGCAGGAGCGCCGCGAACTGCTACAAGATGTCATGTTGCAGAACGAGCTATCAGCGGACGTGGAGAAGGTCGATGGAGATCTATTCTCTGAACGCCAGGGCGTGAGGTATGGCGGTACGTCTGGGGCAAGCGCTGGCAAGAAGAAGCTAACGGCCAAGCGCATGGCGGGACAACTGAGCGAGTTGTCCGGCGGCCAGGACATGGCGTATATCGAGTATAATAAGAGCCGGAATCAGGAATTGAAGAAGAATAAGGGACCGCAGAATGCGTTTATTAAGAAATTGAAGAGGGATAATGAGAGGAAGAGAGCGGGGAAGTAGGATGGGACTGGAGTCTGAGAAATAGATGGGATCGGGGGTTGGGATGTAGATGGGACCGAGGGCTGGAAATAGGTTTGGAGTATTTCATGATTTACGAACTTCAATGACAGAGGCATCAATAGACTGGCATACCACATCAATGTAAGAATATTCGTTCCTCCATTCCGGGAGAGTGCCGGCCTTGCTTCCATCGAGGCTACTTTCACCTTTCGATTCTGGCAACAAGTGAATGTTGGCTGGAGATTGTCAGGAAGGTTCTCGAGGAGAGGCTCATTGCATTGGGGACTTTATACATTGTGATTGTGTTGCTATACAGACAAGCAGTCGTTCGTTTAGAGCGTCTTCGTCGACGGCTGTTGGGTTGACAGAGTCTGGTCATGACGTGGTTCGGGGATTAGAAGAGACCTGGAATGGCGGGCTCGTGGCAGAGGGAGATTGACGAGGTGGTGGAATGAGCTCCAGTGACAGCACAACTGGCAGTGTAATGCCTCTGTCTTGCTAGACACTTGGAGCTCGAGGCTGTCATGACGGTGGGACTATTTCTTGCCTCCATTTTGGTGATGCGGCAGTAACAACAACATTATGCAAAGAGAAGAAGTCCACAACAGCTCCGTCATGGCATCAATGCAAACGCAGATGACCTCTGCAATGCTATAGGAGTGTTATCTGGAGTGCGTGCAGTTATTACTGCCGTGCAATTGACGCCGCGCCTGCCCTGTACTCCTATAGCAATCCGCTCTCTCTACTTGCTTCGCGATCATGTCTCATTTCACCACCATCCTCTTTGCAGTCGTATTCCCTTTCCCCTTCCACACTCACCTCCCACACTTCAACCAACCCACCTCCTCGCGCTCTTAAACACCCTGACCCACGGTCCAAACTCACCCCATCCCTCCGCTTTCTCCTGCGGCAGATAGCTCGCCACATCCTTGATGATCGTCCTCTCCGGATGCGGCATCATACTCAGCACCCGTCCATCCGGCGTCCTCACACCCGCAATACCCATCGGGCTGCCGTTCGGATTGTACGGATACTGCTCCGTCGGCTGCAGTCTATTGTCCAGATATCTCAGCGCGACGAGACCTTGATCAAGCAGTGTGGCGGCGGTTGGGGCGTTGGGAGAGGATGTGTCGAATACCGCTTGGCCTTCTGCGTGCGCGGTGACGATTGGTAACGTCGAGCCATGCATCCCGTGCAGGAAGACGCTGGGCTCGAGCTTCTGTTTCGTTGCTGATTCGCCGCGAGCGACATCATTGTTGGGATCCTCCATAGCAACCATACATACTCTCGCTTCATACTGCTCGCTCCGATTATGCTCAAACGTCGGCCACGTGTCCGCACCAGGGATGATCTCCTTCAGCCTGCTCAGGAACTGACACCCATTGCATACACCCAAAGTGAATGTGTTCGGTCGCGCGAAGAAGTTCTGAAACTCCTTGCGCAGATTCGGCTTCAGTAGTACACTCATCGCCCAACCGCGTCCTGCGCCTAATACATCACCGTAAGAGAAACCACCGCAAGCCGCGAGACCGACGAACGAGGCGAGAGAGACACGCCCGCTGTCGAGATCGGTCATGTGTACGTCGACGGCGGAGAAACCGGCGACGTTAAATGCGAAGGCCATCTCTGCATGTCCGTTTGTGCCTTGTTCGCGGAGGATGGCAACGCGGGGTTTGGAGCTGAAAGTGGAGGTGAGTGCAGATGTGAACATCGATGTCAATGGTAGGATGTTGTCTTTAGGGTTGAAGGTTAAGTTGAACGAAAGGCCTGGGTCGGCATCGTCGAGAATGTTGGCGAACTCGACATCAGCGCATTCGGGATCGTCGCGGAGGCGTTGCATGGCGTGAGAGGTAGAGGCCCAGCGTTGCTGAAGTGTGCTCCGGCTGGCGGTGTAGACTTGAGAGACTCCGTGCATGAGAGTCAGATTCTGGTTCTTGGTTGATGGCACACGAGCGATACGCTTGATGAGCCCGTTTGGCGGTCCACATGTAGCAAAGCAGCGTTTGAACGCAATCTCGTCCTTCTTGCGGACTTGGAAGACTGCACCGAGCTCTTCGTTGAACAGGCTCTCAATCAGCTCGGATGTGCTGCTGGTGAGTGCAAGCTGATCTAGCATGACGTCCAATCCACAACGACCAGCGAACATCATTTCCACGAGAGTTGTGAAAAGACCGCCATCTGATCGATCGTGGTAGGCAAGGACGATGTTGGCTTCGTGCAGCTGCTCTATAGCGTCGAAGTAATCCTTGAATAGCTCAACATCGCGAATGTCTGGGACGTCTTGACCAGTCTGTCCGAAACATTGTGCTAGAGCAGAACCGCCTAAAGCTCTCGCACCTTCCGCAAGGTCGACAAACAGGAGTACAGTCTCTCCGACCTCCTCATATCGTCGAAGTGTCGGTGTCCATGTCCGTGAGATGTTCCTCACTGGCGCGAAAGCAGTTACCACCAGGGATAGTGGTGCAGTCACTTCTTTCTCCTCCTTGGTTTCTACATCATTCCATCGCATCTTCATCGACATGGAGTCCTTACCGACCGGAATACTCACGCCAAGCTGTGGACATAGCTCCATACCAATAGCTTCAACAGCTTCGTACAGTGCGGCGCCTTCTCCAGGATGATTGCTGGCAGCCATCCAGTTGGCAGACAATCGAATGCGGGAGAGACTGTCTAGTGTGTCTGCTGCTGCAACGTTCATAAGTGATTCCGCAACAGCCATACGTGCGGACGCAGCTGGAGAGGCAAATGCAAGCGTAGGCTTCTCGCCCATCGCCATGGCCTCTCCAGTCTGTACACCTGGCGTGAGCGAGGTCGCCGTGACAGAGACATCTGCCACTGGCACCTGCCAAGGTCCAACCATCTGGTCACGAGCTGTCATGCCACCCACTGTGCGATCACCAATGGTGATGAGAAACTGCTTAGATCCAACAGATGGCAAATTGAGGACCCTATTGACCGCCTCTTGGAAGATCTCCTCCTTGGGCAGCTTGGGCAAGTACGAAGTGAGGCCGACGTCGAAGTGAGACAGCTTGCGCTCTCGGGATTCCACAATCCTTGACATCTTGGGTGGCTTAGCAAATAGTAATGACATTGGTGTGTCAATTGGTTTGGCAAATTCAGTAGAGTTCTTGTCGGTGAGAGTGAGATGTAGTTCCTTGATAGCGGTACCCACAACTCTGAAGCTGCATCGCTCATGCTGGGCAATCTTCTTGAAGTCGTTGAGACTGTCCTTTGACACTACACAAACGTATCTTTCTTGAGCTTCACAGCACCAGATCTGCAGTGGACTCAGACCTTTGTCAGCACTTTCAATGTTGCGAAGTTCAAAGTTTGCACCGAGACCAGCATCATGTACAAGCTCTGGTAGAGCGTTTGATAAGCCACCTGTAGTGTAATGAGTCAGCTGGTCATTCGGTAGGCGGAGAATGAATGTCACAAACCTGCACCGACGTCGTGAATAAGGGCAATAGGATTCCGCAACTCTCCAAGAGCAGCACATGCATCGATAACCTCTTGCACTCGCCTCTGCACCTCAGGGTTGCCACGTTGTACGCTCGCAAAGTCCAGCTCGACTGAGCTTTCACCAGACTGCACAGAAGATGCGGCACCACCGCCAAGACCAATGAGCATAGCAGGACCACCCATGACAATCAAGTGATCGCCCGGCTTAACAAGGTTCTTATCTTTGAGAGCTTGTTGCGGACGCACAGTACCTACACCTCCGGCAAGCATGATTGGTTTGTGGTAACCTCGGAGCTCTGTGTTCTTGCTGTCCACTGGAACCTCCTGTAAAAGCGTCCTGAAGAAACCCGTCGTACAAGGACGACCGAACTCATTGTTGAACGCAGCACTTCCGAGAGGTGCTTCAAGCATGATATCCAGACTACTTGCAATATGGCCAGGTCTGCCGACGTCTCGCTCCCAGGGCTGCCCATGTCCGGGAATGAGCAGATCTGATACACAGAAACCAGATAGTCCTGCCTTTGGCTTCGATCCACGTCCAACGGCGCCTTCGTCACGAATCTCACCTCCAGAGCCAGTAGCAGCTCCAGGGAAAGGTGACACAGCTGTGGGATGGTTATGTGTCTCAACCTTGCCTGTGTAGTGAACGACTTCCTTTGTTTGCGTCCACTCACCAGTCAAGTGATTCGGCGCCCAGAAGCCGGCCGGTAGTCCCTGGAAGACGGCAGCGTTATCACTGTAAGCACTAACAATGTACTCGGGGTGCTTGCTGTGGGTGTTGCGGATCATGTCGAACAAGCTGTGCCGCTTGCGCATGCCATCGATAGTCCAGTCGGCGTTAAACTGTTTGTGCCTGCAATGCTCCGAATTGACCTGAGCAAACATGAAAAGCTCGACATCTGTGGGATTCCGCTTAAGCTCTTTGCCATATGCATCAGTGAGGTAGTCAATGTCTTCTGAAGTGAGTGCAAGACCGAGTTCACGGTTGGCCTTGACCAGCGCATCCCGTGATGCAACACCGTCGGTAATTAGTTGCACGGAGATTGCTGGCGCCGGCTCTGACTCTCCAAAGATGGCCGTCAGGTCTGGCGGTGTGCGACGGATGTCTTGTGTCATTCTGTCAAAGAGCTTGTCTTTCCATTCAGGAAGTTCGTCCTTCGGGGTTTCAGAAAAGGACACTGCATACGCTATGCCACGCTCGATACGCTTCACTTCCTCTCCAAGTCCACACACGCCCGCGATTGCAGTAGCTGAGGAGCTCCAGGGTGAGATGGTGCCCTGTCTTGGGGCGACGTAAAAGACAAGAGTCCGATCATCCTCTGGTGTTGCAGACTTCTCAATCGCACTTGTGAGTGTTTGTGCAAGCTCCTCACTGTATGGTTTCTCGGAGCGCGGCTTTTGAGCTGGTTGGACGTGTGAGAATGGTGGCTCGCCGTAGTCAAGGATTGTCTCGAGAGACTTCTGTAGCTCTGCGCTAGCCGGCCCTTTCAGGTTGACAAAGTGAACCCATCGCGCGCAGATGCCAGTGGCTCCTAGCTGTGTTCTGAGTCGGTTCAAGCGCGTCTCGGTCAAGGCTAGAGAGCCTGCGATGGTAAGAGCGTGCGAGTCTGACATTTCGAATCTGATGGGACGGGCAGACTCTGGATAGACTAAGGCAGATAGATCTCGGACGTCACAGAAGAGGTGCAATGCATATCACCCGGTCGGCGTCCACTCGTCAGTTGCTACGATTAGGCGATAGCAACGAACTGCTATGAGAGATGATAGATGTCTCACACGGCGATGGTCAGACAGTGTGGCTCGTTGCTGCCACGCTGCCCCACTATAAAAAAAGGTTTAGAACATGTCAGGTCACGTGCTGTGAAGTGCGTGGTGTTGACGGCTGCTGCTTCTCCGCTCATCAGCAACATCAGCTACCTACAGATATGTAGAAGTGACTAGCAGTTGGAAGCATCACTGCGGCCGGCTCGATGAAGCGTGTAGACGATCGGACTGAAGAGTATGATTATTACAATTACTATATCGACCTAAGAGCCACTATATCCTACAATATTCATTCACCTTCATTCCACATAACCATATCCAGAACGCCGCAAGCCATTGCCAGAGCCATTGACCTATCACAAATGACGAGTGACTCGATGTCGCGCGTGCCTCATGAGCATACTCGAGCTTCTGTCGTTTCTCACTCACAACCGCCTCTGCCGCTGCCAGCATCACGCGCTCCTTTGCCGCAATCTCAACATTTGTCTCTTCCAGCTTGCAGAATTCCGCCTCAGCATCAGCGCGGAGCAACTTGCGCAAAATCTTGCCGCTCACACTCTTCGGTATGCTGTCGCTGAAGCGTATCTCGCAGTCGCCCACCTTGTACTTGGCCAGATGCTGCAGCAAAAACACCTTCACGTTGTCTGCCGATATCGTCGAGTCTGGTCTTCGGACCACGTAGGCTCGGGGCACTTCGCTAGTGGCGCCAGGCTTACTCACGCCGATGACGGCGGCGTCGGATATGTCCGAGTGCATGAGGAGGACGCCTTCGAGTTCTGCGGGCGCGACTTGCCAGCCGCGGACTTTAATCAATTCCTTCTTCCTGTCAATGACATAGACCTTGCCATCCTTAAGCTTGCCAACATCGCCGGTATGTAGCCAGCCGTCGGCGTCCACTGTCTCAAGTGTTGCGGCTTCGTTGCCAACGTAGTATTGCATTACCGATGGGCTGCGAACCAGTATCTCTCCAGAATTATGCTCGCCGTGCACAACAATGCCGAGATCGTCAATCAACCTGATACTGTGGTCAGCATACGTTTTGAAACATATCCTTGAACTTATGACATACTTGACTTCGGATCCAGGAAGCAAACGACCAACAGAACCAGTGCTATCGCTCTCGGGGTACCGAAACGTGCTGATCCAGCCACACTCCGTCATGCCCCATACCTGGACTATCCTCGCACCAGTGGCGAATAGCTGACAACCTCGATTCTGTGTGATTGGGTCTAGAGGCGCTCCTGCGCACCACGCAAGCTTGAGTGTTCTGAGAAGAAGCTTTTCTTCAAAGGTGTATGATAGAAAGGCTAAGACAAGTGGCGGCACGATTGCTGTTTCTGTAACTTGGTATTGGTTGAGTAAGCTCAGGTATTCACGTTTGTCGAAGCGAGGCATGATGATTGTCGTTGCACCATCCCGTATTGCGGAGACAAGTGCTAGGGGAACGGCGAAGGCGTGGAAGAACGGCACTGATAACAGCCTTGTGACCTGATTGAACGTGACATTAGCGTGCGGTGTGCAATGGGCAGGCAGTCCATTGACGAACCTCGTAAGGTTTACGACCCTCCATGGTCATAGCCTTGTGCTCAGCAACGAAGCTTCGATGACCTCTTGCCGCCATTTTGGGTAATCCGGTAGTGCCACTAGTTGAAGCCAACACCGCCGTCGTTGTTACAGCTTTTCGAGCATCGTCAAACGCAACCCAGTCAGACTCGCCAAATCTCAATAATGACCGCCAACTAGGAAAGTCCAGAGTGTCAGCAGTCTCTGAGTCGTCGAACACATATATTCGGTTCTTTGCGAGCCCCGCACGATGTGCAGCCTGAACAGCGACGTCCAGGCTTTGCCGTTGCGTTATAAGGAAGTCGGTGTGTGAGGCTTTCAGATGGTGCGCGAGCTCTCCCGCCGTGTATGCAGGATTCGAGCCTGTGAAGCTTCCGCCTGCACCGACGATGCCGAGAAACAGTGCGGGATAGCATAACTGCGAAGATTTGTCAGCTCAGTAAATTTGTCACTTCATGATAAGCGCAGTATCCAGTACAGTGTAAGCGATATACATCCGGGACGATCTTTGTAGATGTACAAGGATCTGACAATGATTTGGAATTTACAAGACAGGGATAAAAGAAGCGAGCGCTGTGTAACACAACACAGTCCCGCATGCATTTTGCAGAGTAGACTTACAGTGTTGAAAGCGTGGACACAAACCACGAGTGAAGCTGATGACGGTCTGACATGCTGAAAGCCGCTAACAAGCTGTCGTACAAGCTGTCGTAGATCGCCCTTTGTCAAGACTTTGGATGCATTTTTCGAGTCGATGTATATCTATGAACGATTAGCCTGACAGTTCTCGATATCGAAATACAAGGAGGGTGTGTGAACTTACGGTGTCATTTTCTCTCACCGCCTGATTGCCGAATGTGTAGGTCAACAGGTCAACATTTGCCATGTCAGGCAGTTCGGAAAAGCTCATCTTGCCGAGCCGCACTGGGGTAGCGTGGCAGCGTGGTGGTGTCACAGGCCCGGACTGCTGGGATATGCACTGCTGTACTTCAGCCAGGATCACAGGGAACCGACAGATTGGTGGAGCCTAAAAATGCTAGGCAGGGAAAAGATATGCCAGAAGCGAATATACGGTGAAGTGCAAAGCACCAGGAGATGCGCCCAACTATATACAGAACACAACGCGCGAAGATTGTGCCAGATTTGGAGGTTGCCCGCAGCATGCATTTTCCTGTTGGAAGGAGACGGCGCAACACGCAAGCGAACGAAAAGCCATCGCAGCAACACCGTTTCCTCCCAATCTCGAACGCTTAACGAGCTCGAGCTCAGAAACGTCGGGTCAAGGGGGCAGGGGCGTGGGAGAACGAGGAGAGCAGCATGATGACGAGCATGAGGAGCCACTCTTGAGCATCGATGAGCCACTCTGGCGGCGGAGACTAAAGGTCAAAGTAGAGAGTGTGACTATCATCAAGCTTCCGCTGGGCGGCACGGTACAAGGAAAGAAGAGGAAAGAGGAGCACAAGGATCAGCGCGAGTTAGGATGAGGATGCGAATGAGATGCCGTACAAGGTTTGACGTGGAACGGAGGTGGTCTGCCAGATCCAACACCGACAGCTTGGGCGCTCCAGTGGAGAGAAGGTGAAAAGAAGCGAAAAGGAATAATGGCAGCGGGAATTGCGCCATCATCTCCAGCAACTGTCAGAAAACTGTCTTGACAGACTAGTAGTCGTTGACCTTGACTCTCTCCAACAGTCTTGCAGCATCGGGAAAAGCATGTCAGAACTAGCATTAAGTATTTAGTCTCGACCTTGACGCCTTGACGCCTTGTTGTCTGGCGCTTATCCTCGTCTTGTAGTTCTAATCGCCGTACCGATATCCTGTAGTGTTTCTCTCTCTCTCTCTCGCTCTCTACTCGTACATCTTCCGCCATTTGTCACTGTTCCCAAATGCGGAAGTCGCCGACGCTAATGCTGATCTGCCCACTGTCAGGGCCACTTACCCTTACCTGCTCCCCGCTCGGACCTCGACGGCTCGTCGCACAGCATCGACGTCAGCATTATTAACCGAGCCTTGCCTTCTTGCTCTCTCGAATCTTGTGCTACTTCAAACTCTATCGCTGCGGTCATCTGTCTCATCTGTTCTCATCGGTCTCATCGGTCTCATCTGTCTCATCTGTCTCATCTGCCGCTAAGATCCGTCTCGGTACCGTAGACGTAGACGTGGGATATACATTCCGCGATGATGCACAACCGCAATGACTTCGACCACTTACCTCTTGGAGCTGTATCATCCGGTACATCTTGATTTGATATTCGACACGAGAACGCCTTGACATAATCGCCTACGTTTCGCTCTGATCACCACGCGACTACGAACGATCATCTCGGAGTGCGGCTCGAAACAATGCTACGACTGCACAAAATCTCCCGATGGAATGATGCTTGAACGGTAGCTTTACTCTGTTTACAGTTTGCCCCTCGTGATGCATTGCGAAAGTGCTCCCCGCCCCGTCCTGCCAGTTGCTCTCTCCCAAGCTCTTGGGTCTTCGCCTCTCGGACAAGCCTGGGCACAGGGATAGGCAGATAGCGTAAGTGGAGCATGCATGCAGGCTCCTGCCGTGAGTGGGGGCAATGCTGAGGCTCTGACGAGTGGGTGATACGCGTGTTGGAGTTTGCCGCGGCCTAGGCATACATGCGCCGAAAGCCACCATCTGACCACACTCGAACGATTCCTGGTCTCAACATGTGCTTGGTGCGTGGATGAACGGAGGAGAACATGATGATCCTCGACATCCCAGCAGACTTGCAGAACGTGATTCGCTGCATGATTCTGTGATACACCTTTTTTTTTCCTTTCAAGACACTTTTGTTGCTGAGCTGTTTGTGTCAAGAGTCTGGTGCTGAGTTTGAGCCTTGAGCACCGATCGCCCTCGTTCTTTTGCCCGAAATACTTCTGTCTTTGGCTTCGCGCCTGGTTCAGAGCCTGATACCGAGTTGGAGCCTTGCTCGTCATTCAGCCTCATTCTTTGACTGATATCATTATTATCGACTGATACTTGAGACTTGATCGAGTCTCACCGCCTCGCTTTTGTACGACTCCACCATTCCATTGTTCTACAGTACCTTCGGCAGCCTGCATACGCCACTATCTGAAGCTAAGGGACATCGTGGTACACAATTGGGTTGGCTTGTACGCATCGCCCCAGGAGGACTCGAGCTTCCAGAGATTTAGCGTCCTTGTCATTATCGCACACAGCCTCGAGTCTACTTAAATACAGACAATCCCTGACATAATTACTCCCCGGACAGAGATAGCGCAACTCTTCTGCACCACTCCCCTCCAACCTTCTCCGCGATGTCTGTTCCCGTCATCGACACCGAGCACATTGAAAAGGCACTTTTACCAGCGGACTCCCAGGCCACCCTTAACGTTCAACAACTCCAAGAACGCGCTTCCTACCTCAGTTTCCAGTCCACGGTTGGATCATACGTCAGCACCATCGATGGCCGCACTCTACACAAGGATTCAGTCATAAGCTTGAACTCTCCAACACAAGACAAGTTCAAGCTAGATCCCATCACTGAATTATCATCAACACGCCCGACGCCACGACTCTCCGTGGATGGTCAGAATGTCATTCTCGAGGACGACACTCTTCCACTGAAGACGGGCACGACTTTTACAAGATGGCTACGATGGACATTCTTCTCGTACTATAGACGACTGTTCACCATCGTCTTTATCGGAAACATGATTTCCTTGGTCGTGCTCTTGACAAGACCAAACAACGCCGATAAAGCGGGTTTCGCTGGAATCACATACTCGAGCACGATCGACGCTGCCTCGATCAACCTTCTCGTTGCGATCCTTGCTCGCAACGAGCATGTCGTCAACCTCTTTTTCCGGGTAGCCTGCAGCGTGCCCATGAGCACCCCACTATGGTTTCGACGTCGAGTGGCAAAGGTCTACAGCTACGGCGGACTTCACAGTGGCTGCGGTGTGGCTGCAGTAATCTGGTACATCGTCTTTGCTGGGTTGGTGGCCAGACACATTGCAATCACGCCATTCGTCGAGCCAGCAATCGCAGCTTTGACCTTTGTCATCATCGCCCTCTTGCTAGCGATTGTCATCTTCGCACATCCTGAGTTGCGCCAGAAACTCCACAACTGGTTCGAATCCACGCATCGCTTCGCTGGATGGACAATAGTCGCGCTTTTCTGGGCGCAGGTCGTATTGACTGCTTATTACAGCTCACAAGCGCCAAACGCACTGTCAACGGGACGACAGCTTATTCAAACTCCGGCTTTCTGGTGTCTCATCATCATCAGCTTTTGCATTGTATACTCGTGGGCACGTCTGCGGTCACGCGAAGTTCGCGCTGAACCACTGTCTTCACACGCCATCCGTCTACACTTTAAGCATTCCGTACCCACCTACTGCATGGGTGTACGCGTCACTGATTCTCCGCTCCGAGAAACCCACGCCTTCGCCACGATACCTTACTTCAAATCATTCACAGACCCTTCCGCCGCCGAAAAAGCCCTTACGCCCGCAATCTCCTCGACCATAACACCTCCAACAGCCAACAACAACGCCGGCTTCTCCATCCTCATCTCCCGCGCCGGCGACTGGACAACCCGAATCATCCAGAATCCGCCTCAAAAACTCTGGTTCCGGGGCGCGCCGACTCTGGGTGTCCTCCGCGTCGCCACGCTCTTCTCCCCATGCGTAATCGTCACCACGGGCTCCGGAATAGGTCCCTGTCTCTCCCTCTTCAACGGCTACAGT
>Ga0058702_10000398_pt1 | contig 19075 bp, 15 predicted proteins | sample AgamicOrSfe_FD_83781 | JGI IMG/M metagenome (GOLD analysis project Ga0058702, IMG submission 83781) | Agave microbial communities from Guanajuato, Mexico - Or.Sf.e | ecosystem: Host-associated > Plants > Phyllosphere > Phylloplane/Leaf | place: Guanajuato, Mexico | collected 2012-05-30 | reverse complement strand
CGTACAGCACCCGGGATTCGCTGCTGGTCACCCACGCAACTACTAATCGAGCGTTTGCTTGCTTAACGTGTGGAGAGCGGACGGGATCCAGTGTTCTCAAGCAACTATGGCCGTACGTGGAAAATGTGGTTGTTTAGTTTTCTCATATTCGTTCATCGTCGCGGTAGATTCTTTCCCGATGAATACGTTGCGCCATCGAATCCGACACCAACGTTGGCATAGCCAGTCCTAGATCATCGAACCTCGTACTATGACGACTCACGCGAGAGTTTCACGGTAGTGTTGTGCAACCAGATGACCGTGAAGAAAGAAAGAAAGAGAGTAATATTCCGAAAAATCATGGTATCAATCAATCCGCCCCGTCTCTCAACGCCACGACCACCCGCCTCCCCAAAGACTCTGACCCGATCCCGATCTGAGTCCCCCGTCTTGACTTTCAGCTTCCTAAGCCCTCCATCTCTTGTCCGCACCACCCCTCTTCACCTCCTCTCGTTCCCTGAAACTCCCGCTCCGACTCGTGCCGCCCGAACTGACTTCCCACGCAGCTTGCGCGCCGTACTTGCTCAGATCCGCGGTCCCCCGCGTGCGCGTGCTCAGCGTGTGCTGGCTGAAGCCCGGTGACAGAGCAGTGGCGGCATCGACGGATCTGCGGCGATCGGAGCGCGGTGCTAGAGACTTGTCGTGGTGGCTGTCGGTGCGATGGAGGGGGGCGTTGGGGGACAGGCTTTGGCGGGAGTGGCTGGCGGGCACGAGTGTGCTGGCCGCTAGACTGACGCGCTTCTTGTGCTTGGTTTCTGGCTGCGGCGGTGGTCGTGCTGGGGGCGAGTCGGATTGGCTGTTGCTCATGCGTCGGAATAGGTTCTGCGTCTTTTGTGCGAACGAGGCTCGAACGCTTTTGCGGCTGCTGGAACCTGGCGAACGCAGAGACGAATCTGTTGTTGCGACGAAGCTCTGATCGGACTCGTGGATCTGGGCCGAGTCTCGGAAGGCAGTAGTTTGAGGACTAGTTCCTGCTCGTTGGTAGGATGGGCGGTCGTTGGTGCTTGCGTTGAAAGCGTGGATCTCAGCGCTGGATTGCCGACGTCTGGGTGTTGAGCGGGGGCGTCGTCCAATGTCATCACCGTCGAACACCATGTTGACGGCAGGTGACTTGGTGTGCTTGGTCTGAAATCGGGATGGGGTGCCCAGATCAATGGAGCCACCAGTAGGATAGTCGTCAAGGTCGAGGCTAAGATCTCTGAGGACGCTCGGGTCAGCCTCGCTGGGTGCTAATTGAGGAGCAGTCGTAGATCGTGACAAGCCAGCGCCGAAGGGAGAAGGGTGAGTAGGTTTCGGAGCAAAATCGAGGCGTTGCATAGGCGAAAGAGTAGTGGCATCATCCATCATCCACCTACTGACTCGCTTGATGCTATCTTGTTGCTGATCGGCCTCAAACAGATCATCGTCGTTCGGCTTCGGACGATCTTTAGATACAGAAGGTTGGTCAAGCTGCACCGGTCTGGTCATGCCGTATATGCTTGGGAAGCTGCTTTCACTCAAGACGCTTAATCTTGGAGAGCCGAGGTCTTGCAACATATCTCCCTGGTTGCTCTCACGCTCCGACAGTATGGACATGAAGCTCTTGACAGGACGCAAGTTCCGAGCAGGATCCAAATAAGCTTCCCGCAAGGCCTGCGTGCCTGCATTCGCGTCACTGACGAAACTTGGTATACGGTTTCGCGTATTGGACTGGCGAGCAGAATATGGTGCTGCTGCCGGTCGTGCTGACAAAGGCGTGACAGGCGTCTGGAACTCGGGCGGAGATGAAGGTGGAATGACTTTTGGTGTCTCGAGGCTCCCATAACCAGAGTCGGAGTTCATACTTTGGTTGAGCGAGTGGTTCCGCAGAGCATCGTTCTTTGCTTCCAAATCGACTATCATGTCGACAGCCTCTCTGACGGCGTCGTCCCGCTTCTCAAGCTCCTTCACCAGGCTGTCGTTAATCTTGATGAGTTCGGCATGTTCATGCTGGATCTTTTCTACTCTGATGATCTGTTCTGCCATGCTCTTCAGTTGTTTGTGTAGTTTCTCCTCACGTTGTCTCCGGTGGTAGACCTCCATCTTGAGATCAAAGTTCAGCTTCTCCAGCTTCTCCAACTTCTCGTCCATCTCACGCAAGCCATTGATCTGTCGAAGTTTAGACTCGAGGCCGTTGTCGCTCTTGGAGTGACCATGAGGGTTATCGATTGGTGTGGCAGATGCAGATTCCCGGGATGGAATGTTGGATGAGAGCGATTCGGCTTCTGCCAGGAATATGTCGTCGGTGAAGTGAGGTCCCACAGGACCAAAGTCGGTCCTTCGTCGTGTTCGTTTCGATTTGATTCTGCTTTCTCGCAGGCGATCTGACAGTATGTGAGAGCTCGGGTTCGAGGAGGCCATTGTTTGGAGACCGCTTGGTGCAGGCGGGACCGATCTTATGTATGCTTCCATTGTGTCGCGTAGCGGTGAGCGATGTTAGGTCTCCAGCACTAGGAAATGCGAATAGTCCAAAGAAACACTCGTTGATAGGATGCTTTCGTTAAGCTAGCTCTTACATGCCGTCAATGTAACGTCAGTCAGGAGAAGACAGACAGACGTTGGTCGTGAAGGTCAACAACGGTGTGAATCTGAACTGTGGTAGAAACGCGACGTTGGCGCTGCGGGAGAGGTACCTGTCGTTCAAACACTAATCGCAGTATAGTCTACTTAGTATATTGAACGGAAGACGTGAAGTACTCTGTATTGATGATACTGAGTATGCTTTTGTCAAATTACAAAGCCACACGAAATCAGCGGTGACGCGCCGGAAAATTGTGGTGTTGATGAGTGAAGAGGGCGAAGATGAGACGAGATGAGCAATCCGCGGTCACAGTAGTAACGTAGTGAACCCCAGACGCGCCGAATCAAGGGACTAGAATTGACGATCAGACCATGAAATGCCCCGTTTCCAAGCTAATGCAGGCACAATCACGCCCATCAATTGACGAACCAATGCCCCGTTCACGTGGTAGAAAGTAGAACACACGCGGAAGCCTTGCCGTCCATCCAACCGAGGGCGAGACTCTACATGTATTGTAAATAGCTCAGCGATTGCATTGTTCATACAGTTGCTATTGCAGTGATTTGTGCTATTGCAGAGAACCGCTGCAATTAATACCACCTTTTTTGTTTTGGAGGGACGAGGAATATAAAGCTGGTCAGATACGCCGACCGCAGCACGCCGTCCAAGAGACTTGTTACTATTATCGCTGGTTCTGCAAGCGCATGTGTTTCAATGATCTACCTCACTTGCTTTTACCAAGACGGTATGACTGTGGTTAGGAAGATTTGTACATACAAGCGACGCAGCTACCAGATCTAGATCAGTTCACTTCCTGATAGATAACATCGCTATGCTATGGTTTTGACCATGACCATGGATCCGGCGTACAGCATAGTGTCGGACTGTGAGATATCCGTGAAATTGACGACGATGTTTCGTACGAGCTTTGCTAGAAACACCACGCATCCTCAAGTAAGCTCGTCGTGAGGCACCCGAAAAGGGAAGATGGTATTCTTGGCATCCCGCGTTCTCCACATGTGACGATGCACCACCGTACTCCAACTCTTTAGACTACATGTACCTTACACACACTTCCACAATCATCACCCTGTCACACCAACCTCCAGCACCACGACATCAAGAGCAGGACGCCTTACCAGCCTCGTCATGCGTTACGACTAGCATCCCTGTCTCAGATCAGCGACCCAGCTCGCGCCATCCACCACCGCGATGATGTCCTCAGGCTTCACCAACGCGCCCATAACCCGCACCCTCATAATCTTAAGCATAACCCTCTCCATCCTCGCCAGCCTAACCGACAACAAACCCTTCCTGCCGCTCTCCGTTCGACCACACCTAGTCTCCTACGCGCAATTCTGGCGCCTGATAACCTGGCCACTAGCATACACATCATCGAGCAGCGTGCTCTTCAGCAGCATGACACTATACAACCTGCGCATCATCGAGCGCCTCTGGGGCTCGCGGAAGTTCCTCTCCTTCATCCTCTCCACAGCAGCATACACCACCCTCCTCCCACCACTGGCGCTAGTGGTGCTGCACATCCTCTCCTTCGGGCGGATCAACACTCTGCCCTCAGGCCCGACGGCGCTGGTCTTCGCCCTGCTGGCGCAGTACCACGCCGCCGTGCCGTACGTGTACAAATACAACATCAGCTGGCCCTTACCACCGACCTCTGACCCCACCGCAAGCTCCAATTCCTCGCACGGCGTCATCCTCACCTCAAAAGCAACGACCTATCTCCTGCCGCTGCAGCTCGCATTATCGTCCCTCCCCGGCAGCGCCATCGCTGCCGCAGTGGGTTGGTTAGTCGGCTACGCTTATCGTCTGGACCTCCTGCCTGGCGCGGCGACGTGGCGCGTGCCTGACCTGGCCAGCAAGAGGAAAGAGAGGGAGCGCTTCGAGGGCTTGCGGCGGCGCATGGAAGGGGAAGTTGGTGCGGGGACGGGCACAGATGCTGCCGATGCCACGGGCGGGGCCAGGAGGAGGGGCGTCGCCGGCAGTATTCTGGATCAGTTCAGGGGTGTGTTCTAGCATGAAAAGAATGGCATGTTGGGTCGTGCGAGCATAGCCGGTGTATTCTTTTGCGGAGCGAGTTGGTATTTCAGTTTTCGGGCATTATATGCATTACGGTCGCTTGACGCCCACGAAAATAAAGCGTTAGTACACATCAGGAAGTGTGAGAATGGCAAAGAACTCATTTCTCATGGCGAGCGTGCATAGTCCACCGTTTCGTGAGCACATACTCGCCGTGCAGATCACAGTCATGAATGCTTATTGTTGTATAGACTTCATATTCATATGTATGCTAACGTCTCTGTGGACGGTATAGTCATAATGCATACAATGCTTGTTCCCATCCCATTACCCTCCTGATTGATACCGGAACGCGTAGCGAAGCGAACTGTCTGTGGTATCTCTGTTGCGAAATCTGTACGCCATATCCGCCCCAACGCCTCGCTCACTGTACCCCTGCTCCACAAACCTGCTTGATGTCCCTGCAGAGTTCAACCACACTAACTCACCGAACAGCCGCCCTCCTAAGCAGCAGCGGCAACCTCAATCGGCTCCTCCACATCCAGAACCTCTCTTCCACGGGCATCGACCACGATACGACGTCCCAGGTCCGCTTTGGGCACACCATCGCGACTAGCGCCGAAGTCCAGGACCTCGATGTACGTCAGATTGTTCCTCTGGACCGCAGCGACACACCTGCGCTCGTCGAAGCGCACCTGCCAGACACCACTAAGGTCGGTCAGGAGGTCGCGGACGCACTCCCCGGTCGACGTGTTCCACATTTTGAGCGTGCGGTCCGAGCCGCTGATGACCTTCTGGCCATCGTGTTGGAAGCACGTGATGGCGCCCGTATGAGCAGAGAGGACGGAGCGGCAGAGTCCGTTTTCTGGGTCCCAGATCCGGAGCGTGCTATCGGCGGCCGCGCTGACGAGGTAGTTGTGGCTGAGATCGAGGAGGCCTACCAGGGAGGTGTGGCCTTCGAGGTTGAAGAGGCAGACGCCTGTGTCCAGCGACCAGACCTTGACCAGATTGTCCATTGAGCCGGAGATGCACCGGTTGCGCTCGTGATCCAGCACGACGCTGTAGACTTTCTGCGCGTGGCCCGTCAAGCGCCACAGCTGTTCGCCGTTGGATATCTTCCAGACGCGGACCGAGCAGTCGTATGATCCGCTGACGAGAGTGTCGCCGTGTGCAGCAATGGCACGAACGCTGTTATGGTGTCCAGTCAAGGTACGAAGGGCGAACGGGTTATCGCGATCGTTAGCCGGAGGACCTGCCTGGTGGAAGGATGCATCATCTGACTTTGGTAGCTTCCAGACTCTAAGAGTAGAGTCACGGGAGCCGGTAATGATGACGGGCTCCTCAGGATGAACAATAGGGGTTCCGTCTTCTTCCTCACCAATTTTGGTAGGCTTGAGGATGACAAGACAGCGGACGGTCGACGTATGACCTTGGAACGTCTGAACGCATTCTCCAGTCTTGATGTTCCAGACACGGACTGAGCGATCGGTCGAGCCAGATACCAGCGTATCGCCATCACAACTCAAAGCCCACACACCACCCTCATGACCCTCAAGCTTCTTCCTGAGAACACCAGTCTTGGTATCGTAAACGTTGATGCTAGTATCGTCGCTACCGGTAATGATGCGATCAGAGTCAAAGAGTAAGCAGGTGACGACGTGTCTGTGATGCGCTCTGAACGCCAGGTGATGAGGTTGAGAGTCTCCTTTGATCCAGGTGTTTCTAATCATTTGATGGCGCTGATAAATCGACTTGAAGAGGTGCAGGCTGGAGAGACTGGGTAAGCCGACGTTTGGACTAGGCACAGCCTTGGCGGCGGCGCTGGCGTAAGCAATCGGCCCCTGGGCTTTCTCCAACTCGCGCATCCACTGCAGATCCTCCTGTTGCGGGGCTGATGCACCCTTGCGCTTTTGCCTTTTGCTGGAAGTGGTTTGTTGAAGAGCGGATGATTTTCTCTTCAACCGAGTGCGTGAAGCAGATGTCGCGGCCTCGTCGTCGCTAGCAGTGAGATCCACAGAATCGATGGTTTCGTATCGTGCACTCGACCGCGAGGATTTTCGTGCCATCAGGTTCTTTTCGAATCCCCTGGACCCAGGAAATTGCCAACCCCATCCTTCTTTAACTGCACGCTCGAGCTCTCCTTCCGCCAATGTGAAGCCGTCACGATCGATGAGATCCTTCCAAGCCTTTTCGTCGGAATTGATCAAATATCTCCATCGCTTGGAGACCTGCGCTGCCTTGCACAAGCTCTTTCCGTCCAAGTTCTTCGTGATCTTAAGACTGAGTTCAACGGGCAATACGTCGAAGGGGTCGCATTTGAGTGCAGGGTTAACGACGCCTGCAACCTCGTGAAGAGTTCTCTTGGAGCAACGCTTGAGCATGTGGAACATGACATAGCTCTGGAGCTGCTCTGGCAACGAGTCGAACGTCTCGATCATCCTTGGAACGTCCATAATCGTGTTTGGTTGTGAAGTACGGGACTCTGCACCGGTATACGGGACGAGACTTTCCATGGCTGATGCCGATGTCTGTGCATCAAATCGGGGAGGAGGCATCATCTTTGCAGCCTCATCAATATCCAGACCGCAGACATCACTAGAGTCATCAGCAGGTTCTGCTTGTTGTCTGTCCAAAGCTCGGCTTCGTGCGAGATTTGCTGCGGCCGTGACAGGTGAAAGGCTTGGGCTTGGCAGACTTGCGTCTTGCTGTGAACTGCTAAACAATCCCGGTGGAGGCACCCTGCGCTCTTCGAATCGAGGCAGACTATGCAACTCAGATTCGACGTCGCTCTCCATAATCGGAGGAGTGGCAGCAGCGAGGCTGCCTGCTTCCATATTGGGTTCTGGAATTTCCAGTCGATCATGTCGTCTGCTGCTGTTATCTGGCCTATGAGGGTGTGATGTAGTCGATATGGGCACGGATTTGGCTCTTGAAATATCCCTCAACCGGTTGAGCTTCGTAAGAGCCTTGAGACGATCTGCTGTGAGCCTACTACGAGACTGCTCAGCATCGGCATCAGGAGTGACCGGAGCAAGCTCGCCGTTGAGCCTGTCGATGGCACCATCTCCGACAGTAATATCCTGCTCGTCTATAATCTCTCGTGAAAAGTTTGGCAGCCGAGATCTTGGCTTCTTCTGTTTTCGCTGCATTCCGGCGATCGTAGCTGCTTCTGCAAGGCTGGGAGGGCTCTTAGCTCTCGCATTCCGAGATACATTGTCGTCCTCTATAGCTCTGGGAGCTCGACGGGTCTTCCGGGGCGGTGATTCGGGATACTTCATGTTAGGTCCCTTTCTGACCCAAGTGCCGTTGGACTCCTGTAGCAGATTCTGTAAATCATCGTGCTGCATGTTTGTTAGCTCGACGTCGATTTGCGTATGATGACCTTGATTAGAAGGCCTATGGTGTTCTCTCACGTCTTGCAAAAACTCAGCGTTATCATCTGCCTCTCGAAACGAAGTCCGCAATCCTCCGACCTCCAAGTCTATCCTCCTCATAGAAGCTGGTGTGGGTGTAAATGCCAAGGGAAATTGTTTGGGATCTCTGTCGGCCAAGTCCACAGGTGGTTTCAAGATAAAGGGCTCCAAGCTGACAGTCGTGGTCGTGGTCGTGGTGACAGTGGTCATCTGCGTGGCGGGAGCGAAAGCGAACTGACCGACGGTCGAATTTGGTTCGGCCATGGTCCTTTGCTTCTTGCGTGGTGGTACGCGAGAAGATTCAGTAGTATCGTCAAGGGGTCGAAGAGAGGTGTCGGTGCCTTTGTGCGAAGGTTTGGCTGGTTTCCGAAAGGACCCAGGAGTATGTGTATCTCCAGGTGCCTGCATCTTCGAATGTGGTTCAAATCATGTGGTAGTCGTGGTTCGTTATTGGCGTGAGATCTCGTGATGCCCCGCGCACACGACACTGACACGAGGGGAGGTAGTGGGAGATCGCGAGATAAGTTGGTCGTATATTCTGCGTGAAGTTGCTGAAAGACTGGTTGTCTCACTGTTGTCTCGCTATCGTTCAGTAAGGTGTATCAGAAGCAGCCATCACCGGGATGGGTCACTACAAGGAAGTCGTCGTTGAAAGCCGCTTCTGATCCCGGCAGAGGAGACCACAAAAGAGTGCACGAGTCGAAAAGACGCAGTTCCAGAAGTGAGAGCCAACTCGTGATCAGGCCCAAGAAGGAGTAGTGAGCAGACGCGGCCTTGTTGTGTGTAGGGAAATGTTTGGGTGGAGAAAGTGGCAGGTGGGCAGGGCAGTGATGTTTCTACGCAAGCGTCGGCCGGGGTTGGTTGCCAGTCGCCCGTCGTCAGTCGCTCCTGCCCGAACCACGAATCTTCAAAAGTCCCTGCCAAGTCGTGGAGAAGCAACAACGTCAATACAGGTAACCGGTCATCACATGTCCTGTTCGGGCAGTGCTGGAGGATGATCAAAAAAATGTGGTACGAAGCATGTCAAGCATTGAAAAACGGAATGTGTTTTCGACTGTTTGTTCAATTTGCACTTATTACTAGACTGACTGATTCCGTTGTCTGTTCGTTCTCTCGTGATTTCCTGATACGCCACCCTGATAAGATATGCTGGGCAGTCCTGTGTGCTATGATGCGCCATCCTTGATAAAAAAATGCTGGATGATCCCTGTTGTGACTCGCTCGCTCGCTTCGCTATGCAACTGTACATGAAAGAGAAATCAAAAGGAAAAAAGTCTTCTCCGAAAGTGACCGCCAAGAACCTCCATCAAAAGTGTCCAGAGAGAGCATGCCTCATTTCGCAACACTGGATCTCCAGCGGTCGATCTGGTTGCGCTGGTCCGGCTGCATAGGCATCTCCTGCTGCATACCCATGCCGTAGTTCATCGGCATACCCTGCATGTTGTAACCCATGCCGTAACCCATATTCATATTCATGTTTGGAGTCATACCTCCACCGTAGCTGTTAGGCATGCCTGCAAAGTATCCACCATTCATTCCCGCCGGACCCATGGCCATGTTGTTCAGCATCATAGGATTGTAGACTCCCATCATTGGATTCTGCTGCATACCGTAAGGAGATGCCATCGTGGGCTGGTACATTTGTTGACCGTAGGCTTGCTGATATTGCTGATACTGCATGGCGTTCTGCATCTGCATTTGCTGAGCGTTGTAGGAAGGCTGACGCGCGGTGTGTGAAGACCGTCTTTGATTCATCTCGAGAAGTTGCTTGCGTTCGATCTGCTGACGTATACTCTGTTCAGCGAGCAAGGTACCGTTTGCAGGTTCCTTCTGCATTCGACGATCAGCCGTGTGAGGGCCAGTAGGGTTGGTGGTGAGAAGAGTAGCCATGGTTGATGATTTGCGAAATGTGGTTGGACGCTGAGCTGGAGCTTGAGCTTGCTCGCCTTCAGGCTGAACACCTGGGGAGGTAGGCTCGGATTTCTCTTTCGGGAGAATATCGTTTGCGGTCGTGGTTTTAGTAGTGGTTGGTTCAGCTGGTTGATCAAGTCCGCCGAATTGGCTAAGAACATCATCACTGAAGCGCTTGTTGGTAGAGTCAACATCGGCGATAGCAGCATCGAGTGCCTTCTTCTGCTTGAGACGACGCATGCGTTCTCTGAGTGGGACGTCATCATCGTCGTCGTCGTCTTCGGTAGATTTGTTGATGGATTGTGGTTGAGAAGAAATAGGAGGAAGGAGCCCCGCCTGGCTCTGTGCGCCCGTGGGGTTTTGGTATGAAGGACCGCGACTTGGTTCGATACCGAGCAGTCTGTTGCGACGAGCGCTCAGAGGCTCATTGTCCTCAAGCTCTCTCCGCTCCATGAGCCCGAGCTGCTTTCCGGAGACGATCCGAGATCGCTGATTGTCAGGCAGTCTCGTTCCTGAGGTGTTAATTCGTTTGGTTCCATAGAGGAGACCCAACGGGACGTCCTCATCAGATTCGTCTCCATGTCCGCCATCTGCTTCTTGAGGTCCTCCAGCTGGAGCCTCCCATGCGAGAGCGACCTTCTGATGCTGTCGTTTTCGTTTCTCAATCGCAGCAACTGCGTCAAGCTCGAGTAATGTAGAGTGCATACCACCAGGATAAGCAGTAGGTGCATTCCTGTTACGAATGCGTTGGTTGTGCTTGCGTAGCTGAAGCTCAGCAAGCAGCGTGTTAGGTTGAACGTGGAGCGGACCCATGTCTTCAGGCTGTTCATTTTCGTCGTCGTCGTCTTCTTCGTTGTCGTATGTGTGTTCAAGTTCACGATCTCCGGTGGAAATGTTGTGAGTCTTCTCTGGGGTGAGTGGCACGTGCTCGCTCTGCTCGACGTCGGCCTCTAGTGCCCCGGCCGTAGCAGGGTCGCGTATAGCGATACCAGTCGAATCGCGTTTCTCTCCGTCCCGCAGGCCATTGAGATCAGAGCCCAAGCTCATTCGACTACCATTTCTCTGCATTGTCTTGCGATCTGATCGACCAAAGTCAGTCAGCATGCTCATAATGCTGTTTCTTCTCTCGGCCTTGGGTTGCTCGCTGGAAATGGTCCTCGTCAACAGACCAGTCGTACTCCTTCTGTAAGGAGCAGTCCTCGCGGCTTCTGCTGTGCCTTTCATACTGGATCTGTTATTCTTCGCTGAGGTGACAAGGGGGTCAGCCATGGTATGACGTTTCGTCACGGCCTCTCTTGCATAGTAGTCGGCAGGAAGTTGACCCGCAAATGGATGGTCTGTAAAAACTGTGACAGGGGCTGTCACAGACGCAGCCAGGATACTGTCAAGAGTAGCCACAGCAGACTCTGACTGGATATCAACATTGTGCTGCACCGAAGGCTGATCAAAAAAGATACTAGCTCGTAGCTGAGGTGGGAGGTTGCGAAGGTTTGCCATGCTTTGTCTGGGACCGAGACTTGCCATACTCTGGCGGGTATTGAGAGTTGCTCTGCTTTGTCGTTTCCGCGGTCCTGTTTGCTTCGATGGCGATTCTTCCAGCGGAATTGCGTCTGCAGAATCCAGCTCCTGACCTGGCTCGGCAGATCCTGATCTGGGTTCTTGACCCGATTCATGACCCTCTTCGAAATCCATGGCTGGAAGGAAAGACATACGAGATTGATTTTGTGGCATCATACTCATGACCTGCGATCGTCTTTGCGCCATGACCGAAGTGGATGGCATCTGAGACAGTCTCTTGGGCAGATTCAGCATTCTGGGTACCGGAGCAGGGTAGTATAGCATGCCATCGGGCGGTGACTGATGTGCGTACGATTGAGCACGAGCGGCACGAGGTGTTGACTGTTCCTGGGTCTGGAAATAACCTTGAGCCTCTGTTAGGGGAACACGTCCGGTCTCGTTCCCATCTGCATCGACCTGGACGAACTCCTCGTGAGTTGGAGAGAAATGTACGCCATCGAAATCCTGGAAGAGAGAGTGTGCTTGACGGTAGGTGTCTGCTGAAGCTGCTCTGGCTGGGGGTGTGGCAGGTCTATAATTCTGTTCCTGTTCTTGATCCGCTCCGGCTTGGGTATGAGAGTATGATTCCGGTTCAACGTTTTCCTTGTCATGTTCTCTTCCCGTTGGGTCGTTCTCATCAGCCGTCTCTTCTTCTACTGTTTGCGGCACTTTGCCCATTTCCTCTCCAGTTTCCATACCGGTGTGGGAGTACTGACTCGTACTACGAGTCATCGAATCCTGTTGGCTCATCATGGTAGGCGAGGCCAGCGGCGAATCAAGCGGTCTTCCTTCCTGAACAGGTTCCGGTCTCATGGAGTTGCTAGTTGTCGTTTGCAAAGCAGACGTCGACCATGGATTCGACTTTATGGAGGCAGAAGGACTGCCAATGTATCCAGACGGGCTGTAACCTCCCCAACGGGCTTCCTTGTTCAAGTCGACAATACTGCTCTTCCAGGAACTGGTACTAACAGTCCTACTCCGAGTGCCTTGTGCGTTTACTCCAGGAGTGCTGCTGCTTTTACTGTCGTGTGAGGCGACGCTGCCACGACGAGACTCTGTCCGACGCTGTTCCTCCTTTAACTTGCGGATTTCCTCTCCAATATCCGAACCTCCCTGACTCAGTTCCTCTGCAGACTGCTCAAGTCTCTCGACGTTTCGAGCGATTCCGGTTTCCGAGGAGAAAGAAGCCATATCGGGAGTGGGATGTCGAAGGGCGAGATGGTCAGCAGAGGCGGTCCGCAGAAACTTGGGCGGCACCTCCATGTTTAGATACGAGGGTACGAGTAATGCGACGTCTCAGGGCGCAGCGCAGCGGATCGGCGAATAGGAAGAGGCGGCCAGCGAACGCCAAAGCCGCGCCAGGAATAAATAAAGTGGACTGCTGGATTGTACTGTATTATCAGCAGCAAAAAGGTCGTGTAATGTCGCGCAAGAGCAACCAACTTGCAACCACACTGTCCATAACAGTGCAGAAGAGGTCGCTGGTAAAAGGAGACCTCTCTTTGGTGGTAAAGCAGGTTTCCTTGGATCAGGTCGCGATGACAGAGCCAAAAGCAACGCGCGAGAGCATGGACAGGCCAAACCAAACGGCGCAGTAACGTTAGCACGCCCAAGAGGCGTGAAACGAACGTCGATAGGGCAGGGTGCGAGTCAATGCCTGCGCGCGAGCATACACACGCAATGGCCGCTGTTTGTCTCCGGTCGAGAACACTGCAGAGGAAGAAGGAGATCGCGTGCAGCCGGCGTGAAAAATAAGAGAAGAAGCAAATCGTCGTGAGGCACGCAGAAACACACGAGTCTGGCTTGCGCCGAGTTAAAGAACTTTTGGGCGTATGCTGGAAGAATAGGCAGGCAGCATGGTCAAGTACACGCGATAAGCTCCAACGAAAAGTCAAGGTACCACATCACTGTATGGGGCACCGGTGCACTGTCGCCGGCACAGCCAAAGTCTATCAACGCGGCGCATAACCGACGATTAGAAGTCCTTCATGGGTCTTGATTGACTCGCATGAAGGCTTGTAACCAGCAGACCACGAAGACTACACGTAGATAAGGGAGAGTGAGATTGATGGTTGAAATTGATGGAGGAATTTGGGATGCTCTTCCCCGAACCACCCGAGCACGGCAGGCAGGCAGGCACGACTAGCACTGTCAGTGTCAGGCATTATTGCGGGATAGTGTTAACGCTAGATCTTCGCTAATGTTGTGCGACGGCTTGCATTGGGTGCAATCAATTACCTTTCAAGGGCACAATCTTTGTCTCGGTGCGATCTTTGGCTATCTTATTGTTGGACAGTCGAGTGTCGATTCGAATGCAGGTGCGACTAATGGACACAGGACGAACACAGCATCAACAGCATCGACGATACCGCCGAGTCCGCGGGCAATGGTTCGGCGACTTGCCGGTAATCATATCTTTGCTCCGTTCAGCCACGGAGGTGACGATCCCTGTACGACACCCCCGTACCTGCATGTTCCGCATGTTCCGCTCTTCGCATTTGCAAGATTGTTTTATCGTCTCTCCAAATGTTCGGTCTTTGACTGAGCGGTACGCTATGGAGCGCCAGAGATTCTCCCGTACCAGGGTTTTCCTGTACAATGGAGAGCTCGAGTCGGTATTTCGTGCTGCTGGGAGTCGAGGAGTCAACGTGGTTGAGTAATAACAAACCAAAGAGAGGATAGAAACGTGGTAATAAGATACTTGAGCACATGCAGGAACACACACGTGCTCGAGTCTGAAAGCAAGGGGACGACAAAAGGCGCGACATCAACACGTGAGATCAGAGATGTGTCGGCAAATACTGCTGCATACATGTCTATAAACAATAAATCCACATGGTATCGAATGGACTCGCAAAAACCACTCATAACGCCGCGCTCAAGAAGAAGCCAGTATCCTAGCAAAAATCCAAGAAATATACAAAGGCGCGGGGTCCATTACTCATATCCTTCCTCCCTCGACGACTTCACGTCCTACCAATTCCACGAATCCATTTTCGCTCGTTCGTCTTCGCTCGAGAACCCATCGGTCGTTTCCACTGGCGTCTTTCTCGCGCTTGTAGGTCACGTTGTCTGCACCGCTGCCCGTCCGGCTATGCGTGCGGATCTGCCTCGGACTCGAATTGTAAGGCGCGTTGTTCTGAATCGGGGAGTCCACGTATCCCTTGCGTGGTGTTGCATCGGGATCGGTCATATCGGTACTCGAGTCCTGCATTCGGGTTGGTGAACTGGACTGCGCTCCCACAATCGGACTCGAGCTATAACTTCTGTGCTCGCCTATAACGGGCACAGGAGGTTGGTTCTCGTACATGTCCGAGTGTGTTCTAGACATGGCGTTGCTCGAGCCACTGCTGTCCGTACTGTATTGGAAGGCCATCGGCACACCACCTTTTGGCATAAATTGGCTGCCGACTCCTGCAGTCTGCCATGAGCCTCTTTGTGAGGCTGGGAAGGCCTGAGAGTACCCGGCAGCGCTCGAAAGTGATGACATGCTTTCACTTCGACGCGCGCCCTCGTGGCCGTTCAGAGCTAGATTCCGCATCCTCACCACATGGTCGAGACTCATATCTTGTTCCTGCAGTTGCGCCAGGGCAAGTGGACTCATGCGAGCGAGCTGTGCCGCAAAAGCAGGACTGGACATCTGGCCTCCTCCTGGGCTGAAGTGACCGCCAATGTACGAATTACGCGTTGAGAATTCACTCCGCTCTGTGATTGGTGTCAGATTCGGCTCTTTTGTGCTCCATTTCCTCTGAATCATGTCAAAGCCACGCTCGCCAAAGTAGCCTCCGTTAATATTGTCCTCATCTGAAGACCCTGGACGTGCTTTGGCAAAGAATCCAAATTCTTGCCCGTAGAAGCCCGCATCGTCGTTAGCTAGGGCCCCTGCGTTCGCTTCTGCTATGATGTCGTCGTCTGCGTCGAAGTCATCGTCATCGTAGAGTCGACTATCTTCTGGGGAAAATGCATACACCGGGAATGTGTCCGAGGCCGGTGTTTGTGTGTTCCTCGACTCCGGTCTTGGGTCGTTAAAGCCAAAGTCAAAGCCTGAGTACGAATCGCGAGATTGGTGTTCGAAAGGTGATCTGGCTCTCGCTATTGGTCCCAACCCCGACCCAGCGGGACCCTCGATCGGTCCGCGCTCTGGAGAGTGTGATGAATAAGCTGATGCCGAAGTCGCATCGCTCGTCTGGCGAGTGAATCGTCCATTAGAAGCAGCCTTTTGTACCGAGTCCGCCAAGGCACTGTGATAGGCAGTCAAGGTGTTCTTGCCTGGTGCTGAGTCTTGTCTGCTTGGAGCAGGACATCTATCTCCCGGTCTTTCTAAATCTTCATTGAACATTTTTGGCTGGTCCATCGTCATCGGTGAGTCCTTGAGTATGTTGGTCTTGGCAGGATCCTGTATTTCGAAACGGGTGGCGCCTACTTTGAAATCGTCCGCGGTCGACTGCTGCTGGTCGAAAGCTGAGTGAGCGGAAGTGGTCTCCTGAGGGTTGTCCTTCTTCAAAAAGTCTGGACGGTCGAAGTCCTCTTCGTTGACCCGAGATACGTCCTCTGCATTGACTGATGCGATAGCACCGTCAGTCCAGTACAAGTCATCGTCGAAATCGTGGGAGGCTCGAGATCTTGTTATGGAATTCGTGTCGACATGTTGAGGCTTGAGCATATTCGATGCCTGGAAAGATGTGACTGTCGGTCTATCGTCGCTATCTCCATACTCAGAAGAGGCACGAGGTATTCCCTCGTCCCCGCCGAATTGCCCGTCAGAGCGATAGATGCCGGACGATGACAGTTCAGCATAATTGGAAGCAATCCCGGATTTTGCCGGATTATGTGTAATGCCCAAGCCTAGCTGAGCAGGGTCTCGAGCATCCTGGACGAAAGCTTCGTCATCTTCCAATTCATCGTGGTCGTACATTGCATCTTCATCAAAAACGTCCTCGTCTTCGTCACTGACCACGCCCTGCTTAGTAGAACCGGCACTTTCCCGTTTCAGGTTAGCCTTTGCCTCGAGTAGCATCTCCTCGGCGATCGAATCTTGACCCGACAATTGGAAACTGAACCGAGAAGCATTACTCTTAACATGCTTGGGAATGTTGAGATCTGTATCACCCCTGTCGGGCGACTTGGGTGGGCTCGACGTAGTTGCAATTGGAGCTTGACCATCGCCACTTTGCAATGAAGCTGAGCTGAACCTCGTATACGCATCGTTGGAAATCGGAAGCGAAGATCGATCTTGAGTGGTGGCAGTAGCAGAGGAGACTGGTGAATTGAAACCGAAGTCATCAGTAGTAGGGAGGCGGCTCAACGCACTGATGTCGGACTTGGATGAACTGGAAGGTCCGCTCAATCGAGTCTTCCAGTCGTCATTGGATTCCCGTGATTGCTGCTGCTGACTTTTACGCGCAAAGATTGGTAGCGCACCCGAATCTTGACTCTGCCATGAGACTCGAGACAGGAAATCGTGGTTAGCGAGCGATTCGGCCGGGATCGCCGACTCGCGAATTCCTGTACCCACTGGCTCATCGAAATGTTGTTGAATTCCGGTCACATCTCTGCCATTGCCAGTGGCAGTTGTTGGCGCATTTGTAGTCTCGTTTTGACCATTTCCAATAGTTGTGTTCAGATCAGTGGGTACTGTAGATTCCGAAGACTCCAAGATCTGAGGACCCGTCGGAATATATGATGTGTGTCTTTTCGGCCTTGGTGCACTGAAATCATGCACAACACTGCCCCTAATTCTCGGATCAAAATCCTCGGGCAGGTCCATTGGCGGAATGGTCGGCCCCTTGAATCTATTTGGTTCCTCTTGCACAGCACTTGGCACCTGCGAAGAGCGTCGTCTCAAAAGTAGGCTAACCGGGTTCTTCAAGCTCAGTCCACGCTTTCCAGCCTTGGGAGAAGCGGAGGGTTCAATGATGGTAGAAGTCCGGGCATGTTGTGGAACTCCTTTCACATTAGTCTCTGCCTGATGTGGACGATTCCCTCGAACAGGTTGTGCGGCGGCTGCCGTCTTCGCGTAAGGTATGGCCAGAGAGACGGAGCGTGCTTCTTTTGGAGATTGAGTATTTGACGGTGGAGATTGCGTGGGCATTGCGGTATACGATACCGAGCGGGTAGTCTTGCTTGTGGGAGAGGACATCTGCTCTTCTTGGTCAACGACAGGTGACCTTGCTGCGCTGGATGCGGGCGATGCGGCTATCACAGGTGATAGAGCAGTGCTGTTTGTCACATTGTCAACCCGTCTCCTGCCATATGTCTCGACTGCTTCTGACTGCGTTCTGAGAGTCTGAGGTCTGTCCGTAGGATTATAGTGAATAGAAGAGACCCTTGGAATTGGAGGTAAGGTAGGAGGAAGCGATGAAATCGGAGAGCGAGATGGGGGATCGGAAGTGGTCCATTGCGCCGATGTATTCGAGGTACTTGAGGAAAGATTTGGGGTGCTATATTTATTCGAGGGGGATGACAATGCCGGACTCGATGCCTGTCCCCGAGCCCCGGCCTGTTGAGAATATGCCATGAGTTGGAAAGAGTGGGTGAAGGAATCGGATGATCAGACCTCCATGTCTGCAGCATGCGAAAGTACAAGTAGTCACCCAAGCATGAGGACCATGCCCCGGAAGATGATTTATGCAGGAGTAGAAAAGCGGCTCCTCAGACGTTGACTGTTGTCGCGACGGTCATCATAAGCCAGTTTGTCAAATACAAGACCGGCGAAGACAAGGACGTGTCGCGAATAAAAGCAAGTCCAGAGGGACGTGTATCTTGTTATTAGGGAGCGGTACAGGCGGAACAAGGCCTTCGGGAGCGTATTACCGTAGCTATGAAGAAGTCCGAGACCCTCTTAAAAGTCAAGACGCGACGATTCCAACTCAAAAGCAGTTCGTCAGGCCGTTTGATTGCCGGACACGCCAAAAAAGCAAAACCTCACTTTTATGGCGCTCGTCCGTTTCATGGTGACTGTGAAGACATTGACCTTGATCGTGCACAATCACGAATGGACCGAAAGGACCTTGGTGTCAGATCGCTACCATGCCTCAGATTATTATTACTATTGCAAAATGGGCCAAAAGCGTGCCGAAACGGGTGGGCGACATCAAATAATGGTTGATCTTTGTTCACGACTCGGGAGCCAAGCGGCCCCAGATCTCGAGCATTTTTTAGACATCTCGAGCTCGGGCAGCGATGTTACCGTATCTCTGCGCTAGTGCACGTCATGCCACGCTCGTGTGCACTGTGCACACAGTGTTTTAGATATCCACGTAAACGAGCTGTCGCAAATACCTAGCAGTCAGCTACACGGTCAGTCCCTTATCCAGAGCGCTGTGTGTACTGAACCGACTGTATGTCCCTAGTGCAAGTGTCGCGAATGGTAGTAACGTCAAGATGTCAACAATCCACCTTCCTAATGGCCATACTGTCTCGGTGACTCCAGTCTTTGGAGGCTTGAACTTCAAGTCTGTCGAGCCAACTCCTCACCAATCGCCTTTTCCTCCAGGATGGACAATCGTCATTCACTCAGAGCACGATGAAGACGAGGCCCAGAGCGACGGGTCCATGGGGAATACTGATCAAGAGCTGG
>Ga0058702_10000394_pt1 | contig 19274 bp, 20 predicted proteins | sample AgamicOrSfe_FD_83781 | JGI IMG/M metagenome (GOLD analysis project Ga0058702, IMG submission 83781) | Agave microbial communities from Guanajuato, Mexico - Or.Sf.e | ecosystem: Host-associated > Plants > Phyllosphere > Phylloplane/Leaf | place: Guanajuato, Mexico | collected 2012-05-30 | reverse complement strand
GGGGAGGTTTATGAGCCGGGGCAAGGACAGGAGGAGGTACATGATCATGGGGGCTGGACTGGCGGGGAGTTTGTGCTGGGGAGTGGGGGAAGTGGGAATAGTAGGAGTCTTGCTGGTGGTGGTGGGGAGGTGCTGAGTAGGAGGGACGTCATGGCCAAGGCGGCGGAGGAGAGGATGAAGAGGCAGCGAGAGGCTGGCGGTGGTGGTGGCGAGGAATCGTAAGAGCTTCTCCGTCATAAGATCATCAACCACCATTCAACGCTTGCGAAACATCAAATCACCACCCATCGCCTTCTGCCAGCTATTACGACTATTACCCCTACCATTCTAACATCGAATATCCCAAGGAGCATATAGTAGGGATGAGAACACCAATTCCTCTCTCAGGTCGACGCAACACCGGTACTACAAAGGCTCGTTACATTCACCGGCACAAACGGCGTCAAGATATCAACAAGAGACTGAATCGGCAGCCAATCCAACTTTCCATGGATCGTCTCAATCGCCTGACCGCTGTACAACACGCGCGCGTATAGGTTGTTTGTAGCGGCTTCGGTTTGCCTGTGGCTGGCATCAGTATTATCCTTCGGTGGGTACGTCTCGACTTCGCTCTACTTACCAGACTTCAAAGGCAAGGTTCGCTGCCATACCAGGCCACCTGAGCTCGTTGATGCTGAGGGCGCCGGCGATAGGCCCAATGTCGCCATCGTGGGCGAAGACGTGCCTGAAGGGCTGTCAGCGTGCGAGTAAAGTAGATGAGAGGTGCTGCTTACACATAGCGCTCCGACATGGTGCCGGTGATGACCTGATTGAGCCGTGTGACGATCTCGCCGATAAAGAGACCTTCGACGCTTTGAATGTAGGCCTGGAGGTCTGGATTTTGGCGCCAATAGTAGTTCCTGGAGTCCGACAAGTCAGCCTCAGTGACATACTTACAGCAGTATACCAGCCAGACTACAAACGCGCAAGGAGATGTATTAGCTTACCACTCCCAATCGCCAGCTCTGAACACCTCGTTCGCCTGGTCCATGGTCACGCACTGGCTGGCATTGTTGGGATTACACGGCAACTGGTATCCATTACAAAGCCGGCTCTGGAAGTTATCCTCAAGATGATCGAACGTTCCCGTCCAGGCCTCCTGATTCTCCGTCGCCCAGGACAAGGATGCGAGGAGGGGCGCCGCGGCTTGGAGGTGCTGTTGCCAGAGTGCGGTGCTCTGATAGGCGGTTTGGAGCTGTCCGCGGGCAGAGCAGGGCCAGGAGGAGTCGAGAGTATCGATGTTGCTGGGTTGTTGGTGGACGGGGACCGAGCCGCTGACTGTGGAGTGTCAGTTTGAGGTGGGTCGAGCAGGATATTGGGAGGGGAGAACCACGTACAGTCTGGCCAAAGCCCTCTGATGACACCCCCGGCACTCTCGGACGTCAAGGCGTTGTTGGTGACGCGGAAGTACGTGTCCTCGAGCGGGTTCTCGGGCAGAAAGCCGAGAAGGTCGCCGTAGACGCCCTTGAGATCGGCTCCATGCTGATAGCCATCGAGGAGACCACCGACGGTCAATTGCGCTAAGTAGAGAATCAGGCCAATGTGGCATACTGTAGCCACGCCCAGCGAATGCTTACGATATTGACAACTTCCGTTGATGAATCCCTGCAGAAACGGATTCGCCGGGTCACTATAGACATCCGCATACACCGGCGTCGGCTGCTCATCGCCCAAGTTGGCTGACGGTGCGCCATACAGATAGATGTCGATGCTGGAGCAGTCGAAATACTGGTTCTCGCCCACGGGCAGCAGGTTATACATTGTCCGTCGCTGATGACGCTGGATGTAGTTGAGGTAGACGAGTTTGGCGTTTGGATGACCCGCGGGGCGTTTGTATTCGGAGGTGCGTGGGTGAGGCATGCTGCAGTAGTCGTAGGTGCCGTAGACGGGGGAGTTGGAGGTGCCGTTGAAGGTGTCGGTGGTGTAGATCTAGAGGAGTGGGTGAGTGGTGGCGGTCACAGTTGCGAGCAAGATGCGAATGATGCAGTCTACGCACGCCGCCATAGGTCCCCGTTGTGTTCTGTGGTACTTGTTCAGCTCTGGAATAAGGTGGGTGGTATGGTAGGATGGCAATAACGAACCGTGATGTATGCTGTCGAGTTCAGTCCTGGTGGAAAGAACGTCTTCCTGCCGGTCTGAGCCACGGCAGTGGAAGCCAGGAGCGTGGTGACGATTGCGAAAGTCGCCATGATTCTGGCAATACGCTCGAGTGGAAGCTAGTATAGCGGCGTGATGTCTGGTGTCGACGATGTGAGAGCCAGACTGAGGGACTCTCTTGTAGTCGGTACGCACAAGGATCGGTCGCACCTCACTGGCCCTCTCGTGCGCACCATCATCATCATCATCATCATCATCATCATCATCAGCACGAGTCGAGATCATGATGCTAAGGTCTGACTTGCCCTCACTTAGAGCACGTGGCGGCATGTACAGGCACCGAAGCACTGGTGGTCGTTGCGAATGCATGGCGCGATGCCCGTTGTAGAAGGAGCGACTCGATGCAACGACCACGTTCCCACGCTTCTGTTTCATGCTCACCTCATGCCACGACATATCCCATTGTAATCGATCCCCTGCTGCCACCCCAATCCTCAAAACCCCGGCCGTCACAGTCATGCCCGCCTACCTCATCATCGGCGCCTCTCGCGGCATCGGCCTCGAACTCACCTCCCAGCTGCTCGCCCGCAACGATCCGTCTACCTTCGTGTATGCCACTGCGCGCAATCCGGGCTCAGCTAGTCTTCTGGCTGCGGTGATGGAGAGGTATTCGGGGAGATGTGCGGTGCTTGAATGTGATCTGGCGGAGGAGGCGAGCTGTAAGGTTAGTGAGCGACCGGGTGTGTGTGCCCGTTGGAGGACAGAAGGAAGGAGAGGCGGTGCTAGGATAGTGTGAGAGCCAATCTGGACTAGACTGGGTTTGAGAACGGGGCTGTGACGCGGTTTGAGGCGAATGGATGAGTCGCAAGTGCTGTGCTGCGTCGCGCTTGCGACGGCGAGGCCGTGGATGCAGATGGTCAGATGCCTGGATACTTCGCAAGCTCTGGAAAAAGTTAACGGGACGACTTGTGCTCATGCGAAACTGTACTATCGCTATGGCCAAGCGTGACGTGATATATACAGAGCCATACTAAAGCCTTGATGTCCACAATGTAGGCACTACTCACCTCCCTCGACTCGCTGGCGAAGCAGAAGAAAGGCGGAGTGTTGGAGCTGGATTACTGTATTTTCAACGCCGGCGTGCTCGAGTACCCCAGCGTGAGTTCGCCAGCTAGTCACGACGTGCAGGATATTGATACTGTATTGTAGCCTGCTTCAGATATGTGAGCCGCTTCGCCCTCCCCTTTGCCACCAGATGCTCCAACTCATTCCATCACCATTACCATCCCCGTCCCATGCACTCCGCATCCCACGTCTCTCACGCCACCATACACCACACTAACCCTCTCCCACACACAACCAGGACCTTCTCATCCTTCTCCCACCACCTCACCACAAACACCATCGGCCCCATCGTCCTCGCCTCCCTCCTCCTCTCCACCCCGTCCCTCTCCCTCTCAAACCTAACATTTATATCCTCCGACTCTGGCTCCTCCACCAACTTCCTCTCCCACGAACTCGGTTTCGCAGCCTACGCCGCTTCGAAAGCCGCGCTGAATATGGCGGTGCGGCATTTGGACGCTGAGTTGAGACATAGACAGAAACAATCCCTCGCCCATCAGACATCGACATCGAGTGGCCGAGGAGAGAAAGAGGAGATACTCCCATCGTCGCGACGGCCCATATCCGTCTTCGCGCTACATCCGGGCGAAGTCGCGACGGACATGGCATCGAATGTGAATGTGCCGTGGACGGTTGAGGGGGTGCTGAGCGTGAGGGAGAGTGTGGAGGGATGTTTGCGGACGATTGAAGCGAGGAGGGTGGAGGAGTCGGGGACGGTCTGGACGTGGGAGGGGAAGGTGAGTAAGGTGTTTTTCCACTTGCTGTCGTTGCTGCTAGAGGTCGTGGTGGTAGTGGTGATGGCCGAGAGAAAAATTAGGATGACGAGGAGATGCGCTAATATGTTGGCAGGAGTATCCTTGGTGAGGTCATCGATGGAGGCAGAGACAAGCCAGGGCCGCATGGACGGTGGCGGCGAGGATGGTGGTCTTGATTGTGACGGGATTCTAGGTGTCAGCTGATGTGGTAACGCTAAGTAGCTGGAATGAAGGTCTTCTTTTTGCAACGAGGGAGAATGTGGCGTGTAGAGGCGTAAGGATGTAGTGATGTAGTGACTATCATTTCGTATCCTCTACCAGGCGTGGGAACATGATTTACTTGATAGATAAGCAGCGCAGCAAAGCCATGTCGCGTCCCCCTCATCGCTCTAACATGAGGACCATGCCTCCCTAGTGGCCCGCCTCGGCATCTCGAGTAGTATAGCGTGAATAGCTGGCTCTGAAACAAGATGCGACAAGGTGAAGCAAGGAATATCTTCGACCGAGAATTTCATCGCCAGCTTAGATTCAGCTTGGCGAGGTGATCATCATGGAGTCTAGAGTCTGTTTCACACATGCGGCAGTGGCACCGGCATGAAGCAGGTAGTATTTCGTGGCGAATCTTGCACTTCATGTTTCACAATCCCGGAGGTCTAACAAGAATCCATCGCCACAAGCCGAGAGACTGTCACTTGACTCGACAGAACGAATATTGTTGATCTACGAGAGGAGTCGTACAAGCCCTCGAAGCTGGTTCTAGACTATACCGGACGTGCGAGAATAGAGTCTCAAGCAAGCAAAGCAGTTCGTCTTCCTCGCTCGTGGCTGCTGCAGATCTGAAACTCAAGCTTCTCGAAACCAGAGGCTCTTCGTGATCCGCAGGGGTCGCGAGTCGAGTTACCATATCAGGCGAGAGAGTGGATGAAGAGAATGGGGTGAACACGCTAGAGGACCAGGGACATTCCCGCACTTGGCATGTTCGAAAGCTGTTTTACTAGTACTGTATATAGTATCGACTTTGTCAATCAATGAGGTAGGTTTGCATGGCGGATCCAAGCAGATCAGAGAGTGGGAGAAGTAGAATCAAAGAAGTAGAAGTGGAGGTGGTAGTGAACAGGGAGATACGACATCATCGACGGTCTGCTGTACTCGTGCGGTATTTTCCATGTTCCGCAACATCTGTAGACAAGCTACTTTAGTTTTCCTTTTCAAATCGGATATTCTTGTTCATTTCTAGTCATGGCAAGCAGAGCGTCCTCGGGTGATTTAGCTTTCGCAAGCTCATCAGTTGAACACAAGCTCAAGCTCCCACTTGTGTTCCTCGAAAGGACCCATGCTGGCTCTGCTGCCCCCCTCAATGAGTCGCAGAGTCTCCTTCTGCGGATTTTCCTCCCGACATCGGTGGCGAAGTCCTAACTCTTGCTTATATATTTGGAGAGAGTTGATCATATTTGACACAGCGATCGACCTGTTGAGTAAGATGTGTTAGTATTCATGTCTCACATCCAGATATAGACACGGGACCCGTGTGGTTTTAATCAATGCTTACCTCTTCCACAGACGCTGTGATGAATTTGCGTGCCTCCAGACCAGCCCACACTTTGATCATCGAGAAGTCTCCTTTCCGTAGCATGGATATACTGCCTCCTTGTGTTCCCAAGCGACGTAGAATTGGTAGAGCACTGAAACACTCATTAGCACAGTTGCACAACCACATTCCGTTCTCGATGTTAAACATACCCAGAAAAGAGATCCAAGTTCGGATCCAAAGTCCTCCCAATGCCCTCCAACAACAAAATACTCAGCACAACATTCACAAAGTCGCCTTCCAGCCTAACATGATGACTCCGCACCATATCCAGCACCTCACTCAGAATATCACCAATCTTAATATTTCCCAGCGCAAACGTCGCGCTCTTGACTCCTAACACAAGATGCTGCATCCGTAGCGCAAACACCTCTGGATCCAGTACTGTCTCCGGCTGCCGAGACCGCGCCACCATCAGCTGTCCGGCTTTGTAGCCATCGAACTCTGCGACGGCTTTGAAGAGGTCGAGGAAGTTTGCGCGGTTCTTTTCGTTCAGTTCCGTCACGAGACCGGTATCGATGAAGATGAGTTGGGGACGATAGCCTTCGCGATCGATGGCAGTGAGTTCGGAGGACCAGGCCGAAGGGTCGTGGCGATGGGGGCGCAGGCGTTGGAGGACTTGCTCGGTCACGTCGTCGGCGGCGATGGCGGCGGAGGAAGGAGCTTCATCACTGCTGTCGCCGGATGCAGAATGTGGAGGGGCTTTGGCGGGCGTGCTGGATTTGGTGAAGAGATTGGCGGGCCAGGGTGTCTCAACCTGTGCGGGTTTGTAAAAGCGGACCATGATATTGCCGGGGTGGAGGTCGGCGTGTACGAAGTTGTCGATTAGTAACATGTGTAGGAAGGCGTCGAGGCCTTCATCAGCAATCTCTTTCTGGTAAACACCGCCACCATTGCGGAGGAAGTCCTCGAGGGGTATGCCGTGCGCGAATTCCTCGACTAGAACTTGCCGGGAGATGTACGCGGTGTAGGGGTATGGGAACCAGGCGGTCGTTCTGTCCCTGAAGTTCTTCCTGAATAGACTCAAATTTGCGGCTTCGATTCGCAGATCGAGCTGCAGTTTCATCATCTCGCCAAATTGCGAGACTTGATCTGGGAAGGAGAACCAGCCCATTCCGGGTACGATGTCAATCATGGCTGCGAAAGCTGACATGATGCGAAGATCACGTTGAACCATTCGATCCACACCAGGATGTAGTACTTTGATGGCGACATACGATGAGGGTACTCTTTGCGGCGTGGACTTTGCTAGAGCATCCACGTTCTTCTTGACCCGTGCACCAAAAGTAGGCTCTTCAGACACATCCGAATCACCCATAGCTCTTAGATTTGGCCGCAGCTTCGCTCGATATACTTGTGCAATCGCCCCAACACCAAGTGGTTTCTCTTCGAACTCCTCGAAGATGTCGTCAAAGGACATGCCGTCGAACGCTGCTGAGATAGTCTTCTTCGTCATGCGCAGTGAATGTGCTGGAGCATTGGAGTGCATCTCGGACATGATACTGCACATCTCTTTCGGGAAGATATCTGTTCTTGATGCTGCCCATTGTCCGAGCTTTATGAATGCCGCTCCCGCTCTTTCCATCGAGCTAACCAGAAAGCCATACCACCAGATAGTGCCCCATCTCTCGTTATCTCTCTTCGGATTCCTCCCGCCCACCCAAATCAGCGGTATCGTTCCAACCACCGGAACAAATATAATGACCAAATGTAAAAAACGCAGACCAGTTGCTATCGGCTCCCAGATGTAGGTATCCAGGAACAGCCATATCCTCTGTGTGAAAGCTGGTGTATGAGCGATGAATTCTGGTGTCGTGCCATCTATCTCTGCTCGTGATGCTTCAAGCATGTGTTGCTCGCTAGTCTTGCCATCGTGTATGTCTTCCTCAGCTATGTGTGCAAAGGTGTCGGATGTCAGGGTGCCTACACTGGCGCCGACTATTGTGGCACCTTCGGCTAGCTTGGAGAATAGTGGCCGTTGTCCAGGGAAGGGAGGAGGAGGGGTGCAGAAGGACCACCATTTGGGTTTTCGTGGTGTTCGTTTCGTGAAGCAGGAGGCGAAGCGTTGCGATGCAGGTCGTAGGGAGATACGGATGTGGTGGAAAGGGCCGTGCAGACCAGCACGTCCAGCGCGGAAGGCCGTCGTGCTCATCTTGCTGGGTTGTCCATAGAGCTGTTTAGTAAGACTGATCGAGAGGTCGGGGCGACAGCTTTATCAGCACATTCCAAGGCACCTGAATGTTGAAACACATCGTAAACTTGGGTACGTCATGGGATCTGCATCAGAAGGAGGAACCCCGACCAATCACAGCAAATGTAGCTGTTTCCCTTGTTGACAATGGAATCATATAAATACTGTTCTATGTAGCTATCGTGACTGAACATTCAGCATCAACATCATCGCCATCATGATCATGATCATAGTCCTCATATCTTCTTCAACGTCTCGACGGCCCTGACGGCTCATCGTCTACCCACGCCTTGTTCGGCGATACATTCACCGACGTGAGCTCCTCCCCAGCACTGCTACTCCCAGCACCATTATGCATCGTCCTTTTGCGAATCATCCGCCAACCACCAACAAGCAGTATTAACGCTTCCGCGCCAAATATGACACCAAGGGTGATCATCGCACCGATCACGCCGGCTACGACATTCGACATGCGTGAGCCTCCTGCATTCGAGTCCGTGGTATTATCACTACCAGCTTCTGTGCTTGCAGCAGTACCAGCACAAGTTCCGGTCGTGTTGCCGCATGCCACGCACCACTCGGCATTGGAGCCGACAGAGATACCAGCCATCCTGTTGCTGAAGTCTGTCCACGCCAAGCTGGTCTCGCTTTGTCCAAACATGGGATACACTTCAGGGGTCAAGTCATCGCCTGTGGTCGTACTGCCGTTGTGCCACAGTAGTCTCACTTGCAGGTCATTCACTGCGGGGAATGCTCCTGTGTAGTTCGAATCGGTGAAGAGCTCGAATGTTAGTGCAGAAGCATAGCCAGGAATGCCGTAGAACATCGGGTCCACGACTGTCATGTTTGTAAGGCCGAAAAGTGAGGTGATAGTTCCATAGGCACCGAATTGGACCGCGAACTTGGGGCCGGTAGCTTTGCCCGCGGCCGCGATGGTACTGTTGAGGAAGGAGCTGATCTGTCCCGCGAGGACCATGCCAGATATCGCGCGAATCGGCGAGGATGCGTTGTATGCGAGGTTGAACTCATGTATGTTGGCAAGGTTCCCAAGTTGCAGGAAGACATCGGGTGTGATGAGATTGCCGGACGAGATCGATGTGTTATGGATTTCCGCGACATTTATAAGGTCAAAGACTGAGGAGGTTAACAAGATGTACTTCGGCTCACATGACGTCCCGACATACTGGTATAAGCATTCTTGTAGCCGTCCTGCGCAGAGGTGAACGTCCCGTTGATGACTGGTAAGAGGCTCTGATAGAAGTTCCCAGTACTATTCAGCAGGTCGTTGTATCCTTGGGTATAGTAATATTGATTCGAGCTGATCTCGGCATTGTTACAGGAAGTAGCACTCTGCAGCCAACCAGCATCCTCCGAATTTGAGCCCGTCGTCTGCAGCGATATTGGGATGATCTGATATCCATTCATTGGCGCAGATATCGTGGAGCCATTCGCCAAAGTCTGCGCACTAATCGTCGCGCCAACAGGCGGATAGAGGCCTTGCAAGAAACCCGTGGCGGAGCTATCGATAACATTGTCGGCTGGTGCGGATGCTTGAATCTGGGATAGTAGAACAATGTCCGTGTTCAGGCCAGCGATCTTGCTTGAAGCTCCGGACTCTACGTAGCGCGTGCGGTAGTATTGGCCAGAATTGTATACTTGATTGTAGCCGACGTCGGTGAGTACGGTAGGAGGATGTGACTTGTCTGTGCGATCGCCGTGTCTGTGGAACATGTACTGACGTAGCAGATTAGCAATGAATTGGAGATAATGCAATGGCATGCTCACTGCTCCCAGCACAGTCTCGGCCTGCACTACAGCGACCGACGAGAGAGCGGCAGCGAGAGTGATTGTCAGCATGATTGGCTGTCCTGTAGTGATTGTCAAATAGAACGCGAGCAGCAGTGAAGGATCCGTCGTGGAGGGGGGTATGCTTGGACTAACAAGTAAGCTTGAGAGCTCAAGCTCAAGCCCGAGGAAATTCCAATGGCATGCGAGGCCGTCGAAAGCCGGTTCCTTATCTCGATGAGGTCTTTCATTGGGTCGGCCGTTCATCCGGCGACGCATTACAGCCGGGCACATCCGACTCGTTGAACAAATGGGATCATGTGATTATGGGAATTGTGTTCGCATTACGTACATATTATTACACCAGATTCCACGCTTGTAGCTTCTGCTGCTTTCTCCAACCAGCTTGGTCCTCGCAAAACACATCTAGAAGTGCACACCACTTGAGCCTGTCTCGTTCTTTGAAACCGTTCCGCCATTCGCTGTCCCGCTGGCTTGCCCGCCGTAGTTGGTTCCCGACGCCAGCTCCTTCGCGGTGTCTTGCACACTCGAGCCTGTGCCAGTAGTGTTTGAAGACTCATCTCTGGTCGAAGTTCCAGCAACACCTGAGTTGGAAGACCCGTAGTTTCCGGAGCCATGTCCATAGTTGTCGAAAGAATTGTTGCCGGAGCTGCCAGTGGTATTGCCGTATGACGACTCGTCCCTGGTGGAGGTACCAGCGACGCCTGATGTGCTGGAGCCATAGTTTCCAGAGCCACCAGTTGTGTTGCCGTATCCAGCGCTGCCGGAAGATCCAAGACCGGAAGTGGAAGATGTGTTATCGTAACCGGTATTGGACGATCCAAAACCAGATGATGAGCCACCCAGGCCAGACGAAGAGGTGTTGTCATAACCTGATGTCGATGAGCCAAGGCCAGTGGATGAACTACCGAGACCGGAAGTCGATGAAGTATTGTTGTATCCAGTATTGGATGAGCCATACTGTGCTGAGCGACCACCAACCAAGCTTTCAGTTTGACCTGCACCGTCGTTTTCGTAGCGTGTGCTACTGCTGCTGCCGAAACCGCCAGTGCTTCCGCTAGAATATCCCCCTATACCACTGCTTCCTGGATTGGTCGCGTCCTGAGAGTCTGGATGTTGAGAACTGCCACCGAGACCCAGAGCTGAAAGGACTGTGCCGAAAACACCACCACCACTGGCAGTGCCGTCGTGTGAGGTTGTAGACGATGTGGTGCCTGGTGCGTATGATCGCTGGCTGGTGCCGGTTACGCCCGTGGATGAGCTGTACTCATCAGCTGAGCCAGCGCTGCTCAGGCCAGTACCACTGCTCAAGCCTGTGCCGTAATTTTGCCCGCTGCTTGTGCCAGCAGTGTCCGCGCCGTACGACTTGAGGGTAGACCCGAGCCCAGCAGAGTCAATGTTCGGATTACCATATTCAGATGACGAGCTACCGAGACCGGTTGTGCCCGACTCGTACTGACCGCCACGTCCGGAGGAGCTGCCGTAACTGTCACTGCCAATAGTCGCACCCGCCATCTTCTGCGTAAGGCTCTCGCTGCCAGACTGGCCGTAGCCAGCTCCAGTGCTACCATAAGCGCCTCCGGTAGTGGTGGACTCGTAGCCAGGCGCAGAGGCTCCAGATGTGTTCTCATAGCCAGTGGTGCCAGATGTGTTGCCGAATCCACCAGTAGAAGTGCTGCCAGTTCCACCATACCCGCTTGCAAGCGTCCCTGTGAGATGTTGACCAGTTGAGCCATGGACGTGCTCAGGGAGAACTTCCTCGTGGAAAGACTGCACTGTCTCAAAAGCTTGCGGGTCGAGCCTGTTTCCCGTGAAGGTGTTGTGGACATCACCCTCGGCTGTAGATGTTGGCGGTGCGGCAGCTGTACGGCTTTGTGAGATTGAGCCAATGTCGCTACCGACAGCCTGTGAAGGGGCGGCCTCAGTGTAGGTAGGAGCTTGACGAGATGTTGTTGGCGCAGAATCCTCGCCGACGAGCCCACTGTAGAAGCTGCTGCGGTCGTAGCCGTTGCCATACTGGCCCTCGAGGAAGCGGTATGCAGCTTCGTCTTCTTGTGTTGCACTCTTCAGGTTCTTCGTGGGTACCAGCACACCACCCAATCCAAGGGAAGCCAAGTGCTTGTCGGTTGCGCCTGGGCCACCGATGCTCTGCCACTCTTCTCGCAAAGCGTTGACAACCAAACTCGTGCAGCTGCCAGCCTGACCAATGATTCTCAAGTCGGCTGTTTGCGTTGGAACATAGCCCTCGTCTTTGTGGATGTCAACACAACCTTCGATGTTGCGGGCATAGTTCTCGCCTTGACGGCCAACAAGAATGTTCCAGTTGATGAGGAAAAGACGGGTGTTCTCCACAGTCAGATGTGATTGTGCGCCGTCGAGAGCCATGTCGTCGAGAACCAGGAGATCTGCTGCCTCCAGACCCAAGTGGGGCAAGAGTCTCGTCAGGTGCAGTACCGAGGTGAGCTCATTGCGACCGACTTGGATGAGAGGAATGTAGTGCTGCGAGAAGGCACCAGAGGGAGGTGCCAACGAACGGAGGTAGGCGAAGATGAGGGTGGCCGCAATAGTGTCGATGTCTCGCAGTTAATGTCAGCTAGGCTCCAATCGCAGATAGTGTAATAATGACATACCGGCCTTGTCATTGCCCATCACCAAAGTGACGGGAGTCTTGTTCTTCTGCCCATCGTGCAATTGCTTCTTAGCAGTGCGCAGGAAGTCGCGGAGAGAATGGTTGGACATTATGTTTGCGAGTTTGAGGATGGGATATCAAGTAGAGATGATTTCGAGAAATGTGACAAAGTCGGGGAGAGAGAGAGAGAGGGACAAGAAGACATAGCAGCAAGAACTCCACTGCGCGTCATCGTGCACCTTTGCTTTCCAAGGCTTTTTCTGACCAATGATGACGACGAAACTGTCGGCATGGCCAAGGCTTTTCCTCTGACTTATCGATATCTGTTCAATAACGCTTCAACAGTCAAAACTTACGGCTATTCGCTCTGCTCTGCTACTACTGCTGCCGCTGCGAAAATGCGCTCTCTCATCGGACGGAAATCCGATTGCCCCTCCATACGTCATTCCAATGCGAATTGACGAATTCGCCACGTGACACCAACCTGCTGAAGACCGTAGTCATGGTCGACATTATGTTCGCTGTGCCTGGGGCAAGAAAGTTTCTACAAGGACATCTCGGTGCTGAATGACTGGCGAAACGTCACGTTGCGCGGTGTTCCTGCCTTTCGACGAGAAACACAAGCCTCCATCCATGGTCAGCAAGATGATCATGATCCTGTCATGTTGAGCGACGTTACTCTTCATTCATTGTGAAACCTTAGCAAGAATCCGAAGCAGCCAGAGCAGCGCCAATAGACTTTCCGCAAGGAAGCTGAGTATATAAGCAGCGGAGACCTTGCCTGCTTCTGCTCCGGTGCAGCTTCAGGTCTCTTGCAGTAGTCAACGTCAACTCCCAGTCGAATTGAAAATCCCATGACGAGTGCTTGATCACGATAGCGTGGGTTTGATGCCAGCAGGTACCGCTGCAGACATGGACCATGAGAGACTATAACATCTGAACGGATATATGAATTACTTTTAGGATTGCGAGGTCAAACGAAACAGGGATCGAATAGCAAGCCGGCACCCTGCACTTGAGCATCGAGGTCCACGACTCGGGAGACCTTGTGCTGAGACCGTGCCGTTAAGACATCTTGGCCACATGGCCGGCCGTTCGAGATGTGAATCGATAAATGCACCCTGCACTCTCCAGGGAGTAACAAGGCGTACAATCTCATCTGCGACGTTGCAAAGCTTTCAGCAAAACAGGATGCTGGCACGAATTCGACACTTCTGGAGAATATCCCGGAGAGACCAGAGAAGCTGGCCGCCAACGAGGAAGGCTCGTACGAAGCATACAGGCAGTACAGCACGCGTCTTCTGGAGAACAAGCATGGCACACGCCACTCACTGGCTCTCGAAGAGACATGTATACATTCAACCTGCAGAATTTCTTCATCGCGAGGGATGTATCATTATGTACTTTGATCGCAACGAGACGATTCACAATGGCAATAAATCACTGCTTTGCAAGCAGAAATAGCACAAGCTAAGCGAAGATCTGCATACGAACCTTCAGTCAATATCATTATTGGTAATGATAAGGAAGCGGGAAGGATACTCGGAGACATTCTAACCAACTTGTAGGTACATTCTCCGAAACTATTCCTGAAGAGTTCCAATTTCACGAGATCTGGGTATTGAAGCACGACGTACCAAGAAACGCATATTGAATGCTGCTCGTGACACGAAGGAGGAGTCGCAAGACAAGTTCAGATGATTCGAGGGCAAGAGCACGTCTGTCGAGGAGCAACTTAGACTCAAGAACACCAAGCTCTTAGAGCTTTTCACGCCGAGTGAGACTAACGCATAGATCTAGTTGGGGTCAAGAGGCTTTTGAATGTGGCATCTATATTACAGTGGAGGCAATGGCACCTGCTGAATTGCTCGAGAGGGTCGGTACGCCATCATCTATTTATTAGTATTAGCGAGTCGAATAGCAAGCACAAGTTATCGGGCAATTGAAAGTGTATCTATAGTCACAGTCGTTCGTCGTGATTTCAACCGCCATGTGTACGGTATTGCCTTGGAAGGTTCATCAGTGGGCCGAGAGCAAGGTACACATCTGTTCAGACTGAGCCACTACTCCTGAGACGACTCTCCTTTTCCCCGGATCATCCAGTGTGACTTGATCTCGCCGATCACATATCATCACAGTACTCATAGCGTCAACAACCCCTACACCGCGCTCTATCTAGTCATTCCATTCGATATCTCCTATCAACGCCCAAGCAGAGACCTCGTCTCCAGGAGACTCAGAACCACCAGAAAGCAAATCCAATGACTTCCAAAACACCTTCGTCGCCCCAAGCACAGCCCACCACGAATATGTCTTCTTCCCCAATATCTCGAAGAGCATCCTTGATGCCATCCACACTGCCGAACAATGCTGCATCAACCTCAGACGACTCCGCTTTACCCATCAGGCATCCTCGACCAATGACTGCTGCGGAGCTACACCTTGAGCTCGAGAAGGAACAGGAAGCTGTGGTATGTGCTGTTGTTCCTCGAGCACTCCGCCTTGGTACTGGGATTCATGTATGCTGATATGCTCAATCTGCCAGGTGAACCGCCTTCAGCGCGAACTGTCTCAGCTAAGAGCACAGACAGCCTCCGCGGTGTCGAATGCCTCCTCTACCTCCTCCTCCCATCCTGCCGTCTTCGATGATGCCGCTGCCTCCACTGAGATCCCTACATCAGCTCGCCGGCGACGCGCTTCATCTTCCGTCAGCTCTCGCAGCTTAACCTCACATACCGCAGGACCCGGCGAAAGGACATCACAGGCATCGGTGGATAGAGCGCGAGATGCTGGCATGACGACCCCAGGTAACAACAGTCGAAGCAGACAGAACTCACACTCTACAACATTACCAACCCCAGGCATGGCGAGATCCGTCAATTCTCCTGCACCACCTCGAGGCTCGCTCTCGCGGCAGAGTAGCGAACGAGGTTTGCCACCGCCCATGCACTACTTTGGTGGGTCATCGGGACCGATCGCGCAGAGTCCTGGTGGTAGACAGGATGAGGCAGCTCAAGCTAGAGCGGCATTGGAAGTTGCAAGGAGGGAAAATGATCGCTTGGTGGGAAGAGTCAGAGAGCTCGAGGCAGCTTTAAAAGAGAAACAGAAGTCGCAGAGTGCTGTTTGAGTTACTTGCTTGCTGGTAATGGATGTGGAAAATGCGAAAATGGCTCGAATGACAGATGAGCATGTAAGACAGCGTCCTGCTCACCTCAGACATCAAGCCGACTTGCTTCGGCAGGTCCCCTGTGGCACTCTGGCTAAACTTCACCAGACTATGATCTCGGTATCATGCTTGCGTCCTGGCTGTTAGGGCAACTTTGACCCTGAACACTGGCACACGTCTACTAAAAAGCTCTAATGCATTGCTTAGCTGTTGCATGCACACAAGTGCAGGGCCTTATGCTGGACAGACTATACCGCGTCGTTGCAAACCGAGCCCGCACGCGAAAAGACCTTCCACGAGAAATCGCATGTTTTACAAGACAGCACAACACTGAGGCCAATGATCTACAGCACCAGATCCTGACTTCGAGTGGGGCGTCTAGCGATACCATGGCAGCGAATTTGTTGTCGGTTACACAGCCTGCTCGATCCGAGAACTGCGGGCTCACAGACCAGGTTTCACGAACAGCTCATTGTTCACCACTCCAGGTTTCACGTCGTTGTTCACTTGGACGACTCAAAACGGTGCGATGACTGGCATAGTGACTGGTCCAATTGTCCTCGGCGTGTAAGGTGCCGCGCTGGCTCGCACCAAAGTTCAAGAACATACTTTCACCTGGTGGTACAGACTTCCGGAAATATGCTTTCAGTTCAGTCTGATATATATATGAGCCACCCGCATCTCATTCTTCTTTGCGAGCACTCTCTTCACGAAATACCTATACTTCTTCTCTTCGATGCTCACGATCAATCGATCTCCTCATAAGACCACACCACATCGGACGTATATCATAACTATGGAGCCCAAGAAAACCACCTTCGACGACCTCCCGGACGAACTCGTCTCCAAGATCATCGACTACGCTGTCGGCGATCTCGACGATAAGCCAGATGACGACCTGTGGGAGAAGTATCTTTACCCCGTCGTACCTAATTGGCTCTTCGAAGCCAACCGCCTCGATTGGCAGGTGAAGGCTGATCGACTGTGGCGAGTCTCACGTCAATTCCAACGCTCCCTCTTCGACATCCTGTCCAAGCGTCTGCGCAACCAGGACTGCTACGAGCCTATGTACTGGCCAACGGACTCGGCCAGAATGCACAATGGGAAACACTACAGAGAGTACCACAAACTGATCTGCGATCTTGCGCACGAGGGTTACAAAGACATGGATATAGCAGAAGTTGTCTGGGCAGCGCCACATCTCGAGAGAGCTCCAGAGGAGTTTGTGGTTGGTACATTGCCGCAATTGGCGTGGCCGGTAAAATATGGCTGTGGAAACAGGAAGTGTTATGTTCAAAGATGTGAACTGGGACTATGGCTGAGGGCTCTTGGACGTGTGCAAGATACCAGAGATGCTAAGCGATGGCAAGCCGCGAATCGTTGTCGAAGGAATTTCCAAGATAGACGGCGATTGAGAGGAGGAAGGCGCCATAGGTGTTAATAATGGCAAGGGCGCCATGGAAGGACCCTATTTATTCAGCATTTGGTCAGGTCCTTTACTGAAACGAGCGCACTCATCCTCTATAATACGCACAACGATCACAAGTTTGCACATTCCAGCTCAGGTCTTACCACTTTCCACCTTGTCAATCCCCTCATCCGTACACAACATTACCACCTTTTCACAGCCGGCCCCGTTATGGTCACTTTCGAATGCCTTCCACTCGAAATCCGCTACATGATCGTCGCTGGACATACGGGTTTGGTAGATGGGTCATGATCTATCGCACCCAGGAGTGCCTGAAGCGTGTTATCCGGAGACTTTACTAGAACAAGAAGCACTTTTTATTTGACCTTGATTGTTTCAGGTTTGAGTCAGGTCTTCTTTCACCGAAACAACCTCCTTTCACAATGGCAACAAGAAAAAGAACTTCATACACATATATTCCAACATTTCACATCGTCCTTCTGTTCGAATACACATCCGCGTCCAGCATATCTCTCATTGCCAAAATTCACCATGGCCACTTTCGAAGATCTCCCACTCGAAGTTCGATACATGATCCTCGAACAGGCACTGCCTGTCCTCGTTCCACATCCGTGGCCATTTCCAATCCACGATGGCGACAAGGCCGGGAAGGAGTACCGCAGAGCTGTGCTGAACATCGCTACGACATCACGCTCAGGTTTGACAGATGTTTGCGACTGGTTGAGTTTCGAAATCCGTCGAGAGAATATATTCAGGGAGGGACACATTCACCGCGATATATGGTGCGAGAAGGGATGCAGAGCGTGCCCGGCCAACAGGTGGAGCCTGTTCTTCATCGCCATGCAGTGCCTAAAACGTGTCGTCGAGAGTCCTACCGCAGGTAGCACAACACCAGACTGAATGGACACGATGTGCACAACAACCTCATCTCACGCAAATCAAAACATTCAGGCATATCTGCCAATGATTTACTCGTACTGTACTCGGCTTGCAAGTCTTTCCGCTCTCCCTCGATTATACATGCACCAACAATTTTCGACTTAACTCAGTTCGAATCACCACAACAATAGCTTTCACTCATTCGCTCACTTTACTGACGACCCCGCTACTTTTGCAGACTCCCGCTGCAAGACCGGCACGACTAAAGCTCATGATAGCTAACTTGAGCGATATAACAACCAAAATGGCACAGCAGCTTGCAATACACCACTCGGACATAAAGATCACATAAGAACACACATTACGACAAGGATGCTGGATCAGCTCATGGCGTCCACATTCGAGACCATCAGCAAGCTAGAGACACGAGGAACGAGGAGCCGAAGATAGCTTGCAGAGCGGCATTCTGGAACCAGGGGCGAGCATGGGCGGGCAATGGTGCGATGCTTTGTTCGATCTAAGGCTCCAGTGATGAGATATGGCCTCCAATGAAATGTTGCTTCCGAATAGTCGAGTTCTTGTTTGCCATTCATGTGCCACTCATGTTCTGAATTCACTGGCAATTGTTTCTATCACAAGCACTTGCACTTGATGTCGTATGCACATGATGCAAAGTTTATGACTCTGTCCACGTCTATGTTATCAACATCAACATCATCATCACATCCCTTCCCGTCTTATTCACACCCTACACCTTTCACCTTCCATCCCCCTCACCGATGGCAACAGCAAAATTGGCCAACCACTCCCTCGCCCCATCCAGTCTTCCTGCCTCCGCCTCCAGGGCCCCTATACACCACTCCAGCGCGTACGCCTTCGCGCCTGGTCTTCTATGCTCCCCAGCCCCTTCCGCGGCCAACATCTCCGCCAAGCCCCTCCTCTTCTGATTCGCCTCATCAACGCAAAAGTGCATCCCTCCTATTCCCCCAAGCAGCCCATCAAGCAACGGCTTCACCATCGGAATCGCATCCTTCGTCGCCACGGCCGCCTCACTTACTGGCACGCCCGTGCCCAGCCGTCCATCCTTGCAAAACGTGTTCTTACACCACTTCCTTCCACACCCCGTCAGCAACTGACTCAAATACCTCCTCTCGACCCTTCTCTTCAGCGCCCGTCCCTCGGGATCATACAGCGCCACATACAGCGGTCCGAAACACGTGCTGCACAATCCAATCTCATTACCAGGCCCCTGTCCCATCTTCGTGTTCGCGCGCGTCTCACCCGTGGACGTTGTACCGTCGAGCGTACGGCCACAGAGGACGTTGCGGCAAGGTCGAGGAATCGGCCGCGTCTTGCGGGACAGGTCGTGATGGGCAAGGTGGATGGGCATGTCTCGGAGGCGGACAATGCGCGTGCAGAGGTGGCAATTTGTGGTTCGTGCGCCGTCAGCGAGTTCGTGGGGAGTGAGGCCAGAGAGAAGAGCGCTGGGATCGGGAGAGTAGTCGGGGTCGGAGGCGCGGTCGCCGTCTTGCGGGACAACGAGGTGGCAGAAGCGGCAGAGGATGGGCTTACT
>Ga0058702_10000391_pt1 | contig 19317 bp, 14 predicted proteins | sample AgamicOrSfe_FD_83781 | JGI IMG/M metagenome (GOLD analysis project Ga0058702, IMG submission 83781) | Agave microbial communities from Guanajuato, Mexico - Or.Sf.e | ecosystem: Host-associated > Plants > Phyllosphere > Phylloplane/Leaf | place: Guanajuato, Mexico | collected 2012-05-30 | reverse complement strand
ATGAGAATTGGCAGGCATACCAGTACACTAAACATGCACCAGTCATATCAATCGTGCTTTGTCACTTCAAGCTCGTGTTGTTCCTCGCCACTATTACCAGATCAAGCAGCAAAGACCAATCATTATGGAAAAGCTTCTGTGATTGATTTCTAAAGCAAGAATAGCACCTATCCATTGCCTGTCGCTCAACTCCCACTCAGCCACACTCGCCAGCCAGAACGTCAAGCCTCCACTGTCCATGCTCATCAGAGCTCCTCCCAACGCACCCCCAATTGCCCTTCCTCAGCCCTGACCTACGTCCTAACATAAAAAGTCTTCGTCCCCTTATCCCACCTCGCAAACTCCTTCATCTTCGGAATGAACAGCGGATTCCTGACCCAGTTGCCCGGGAAAACCTTGACCAGCTCACTGAGGGGAAGCCCCTTCTCTGGAATCAGGGCGAGAATCTCCTCTTTCGACGGAAGTGCGGCCGCTGAAACTCCTGTTGCTGCTGCTGTTGATGCGCTTGACGCTGGACCAGGAGCGGGACTACCGGGCCGCGAGCCGCTGGGGGTGGCGGGTCGGGACGAAGCACCACCGACACCGCCGAGACGGAGTTTCAGTTTCTTGGTCGCTTTACTGGCGTCGGACATTTCGGCGTCGCTGCCTGCACCTGCGCCACCCACACCGATGGGCGAGCTGGGTCGTGACAGTGTAGATCCAACATCCGACGTGAGCGCAGTGGTATGCTTCTTCTTCGTCTTCTTGACGCGCGACGATTCGCTACCACTGGCTTCGGAGAGGTTGGGCGAGCCGGGACGCTTGAGAATGCCTTTGCGGAGGGGATCTGTGGTTCTTGATGGTTTGGAGGGTGTGCCGGGGGTGCTTGTTTGTTTGGTGGTGGTGGTGTCGGGTTGAGAGGAGGAAGTGGGAGCTTTGCCTTTGTCGGCAGCGAGGGCTTCTTCTTCTTTCTTCTTTTCCTCGTCGCGCAGGCGCTCGGCTTCGCTGTCTTCGGAGTCGCTCTGAGATGGGTCAGTATGTGCCTGGAAGATGGTAAGGTAAGTCAATCACTTACTTCTGACGTGTATGGATTCTCCTCTGAATCATCCTCATACGCATAATTTTTCTCCTGCTTCATCAAAGCCTTCCGTGTCTTCTTCGCGAGTTTCTTCTCTTCTTGCTGCTTCTTCTTTTCGTCTTCCTCTTCCTTGTCGAAATCTTTTTGCTCTTTCACCTCGAAAATGTTGGCTTCTCGCTGGTTTCGCTTCGTCTTCTCCTCGGCTTCTTTGGTTTCATCTTCACCACCCTCGAATAGCGCATTCTCCTCATCGTCCGCGAATGCCTCTTCGTAATTGTAATCGAGATCGTCAATATCAGCAGCAACTCCTTCATTGTTGACCTTGCCACCCTTCTCTCCACGTTCTCCAGCTCTTGCGAACAGCTTCCTTCCCGCTTGTCGCGTGGCCTGTTCCTTCTGTGCCTCCGCAGCAGCCTTCTGTGTTTCCATGAACCATCTTGGCTCTTTCACCCGCTTAGTCATGCGCGCTTCTGCTTCATCGATGCTGAGTGGCTTGAATCGACTTTTAGGCGTGAATTTGTACCATTTCTCCAAAGGCACCATGCGGAAGCTGGTCCCACCCTGGCCATCTGACTCCTGAAGCAGCATGATGTGGCTATCAGACAGAGCACCCTCGTACACTCCAGCCCAAATATTTTTCGCGTCAAAGTCCTCGACCTGCCATGGTAAAGCCTCTTCATATCGCAATGTCTGATCTTTCACCTTGTTCGCCTTGTCCTCATTCACCTGGAAGACCTGCTCTGTCTTCTTCTGAAAAGCATTCTTCTTGCTCGGTTGTGCTGTCTTGGCAACTGGTGCTATCTGTGCTTGATTTGCCTCCCGTTCTGCACGTCTCTCCGCTCGTTGAGCCTCGATTCGTTCCCTGTCTTGTGCATCCATAACCTTCGACTTGCTCTCTTCAACCGGCTCCCCCTCTTCTCTCCACTTCTTTTCTGCTGGTGTCCGGGGATCGCGTCGAGATAGCTTCACAGGTCGTGAGAATTGACTTGTACTTGCTATGTCTACGTTGCGTGTCTTTGCGCTTCCATTCGGCAGGAACCTCATCACATGATGTCGCATCCCCTCCAGGATCTCACGCCTGGTGGTGTAGACCGGGATGTCTACAAACTGCTCATCCTCGACTTTCACTGCTGGTGGTTGCGTGGTTCGTGTCTGAGGCAGCTCTTGTACCTGAGCTGTTGTTCCATTGCTGCTAGTGGCTCCGTTTGCCCCAGGAAGGCCAATTCGTTGTGCATTTACTACTGGGAGTTGTGGTCGAGATGTCTGCGGGGGTTTCACTACTGGTCGCTTTCGACTAAGAAGAGGGTTCGCGGTCGCACGGCGAGGCAGGGGCTTTGGTGGTCCGCTAGCCTGACCTGCAGGAGACGGTGTATTCATTGTGTTCATTATGTTGTGATGGTAATTGGTAACGGATGCGCTTAAGCGCTACTGGAGGTTGGGATTTCCCAAGCTGGTATTATTCCTGCTTGGACTTCTGATACTGTGTCTCTTGGAGAAAGTTCGAGGTCACTGTTCGGTCCCGGCTACTTCTGGTGTCACTATAGATTGAAGCTGAGCGTGAATGACTCTGTGCAGTGCAAGGAGGGACAGAAGTATCCAAACTGACTCTGGGTCGTGCACGTGCCATTGAAGCTTCCTCCGCATGTTTCAGCCTCCATCGTTCCTGTCGACTACAATTCTCTGTCAGCATTGCGAGCTGAACCACACCCACTGATCTTCCTCTGCCTGCTGCAAAATCTGTGTGACATCGTGCTCATCTTTTCTGGCTGGATGGCAGTAAAATAGAGATTTGCGATCTTCCTGCTTAATTCACATCTCACGTCAGTTTCAACAATGGAGAATGTCCAAGATGGACAGATTCAGGACATGGAGGCTAGGCTTCGTGATATGATTCTACAGAGTGGTCCATCATCTGACGCAAATGCGTTCCCTCGGCTGAACGGTGCCCCGCGCTCTCAAACAAATGCTGCTCAAGCACAGCATGGAGTTCCTCAACCATTTCAGCATTCGCCACAATCCCGTCAGCAAGCGTCCAAGCAAAACGGTCAGCCTCGTCAGCAGACCACATCTCAAGGTCGGCAACAGAAGTTCAAAAAGTGGGAGGACTGGCGGCAGGACGTACAGACCAATAATGTCCCTCTGAGACAGGAGCAGCCCATGCAGTTTAGAGTCGCGCAAAGACAGCCACAGAACTTCTCGCATAATGGTCAACCGCAGACTCAGCAGCTTGTCGCTCGGTCACCCTATCAGCCTCAACAGATTCAACCTTCTCCAACCCGACAGCAGAACTACAATTCTCGACCTTCTTCTCAGTACACCCCGCTCGCACGACCTAATAATCAGGCGTATAACCAAGCAGCACAAATCCAGAGTCATTTTCTCGATGTACAGTATGAGCGTGTCAAGCCTGGTATACACATGAGCCAAGATGAGTTCATCAGCAAGGATTCCTTCCGGCAACATCTTGAGCGAAGCCTCCAGACAACACTGCCCGGAAATCCATCTTCGTCTGCTCCACCAGTTATTCTAGCACCATTTGGCAGTCTAGCCTCTGGCTTTGGTATGCCAGGCTCTGATATGGATCTTGTACTAGTATCGTCCGAGATAGGGCCGGATCTGCCTCGCATGATCGAGAAGATCATTCTAGACATGGGCCACGGTGCACATCTCTTGACTCGGACTCGCGTGCCAATCATCAAGATCTGCGAGAAACCATCGACTGAGCTCTATGCGGCTCTCTGTGAGGAAAGACAGAAGTGGGACAATATGACACCAGAAGAAAAGGATAGGCACGATCATCCGGAGAAGTATAGAGAGGAGGCTGAAGCAGAGAAGGCGAAAGCAGCTGAGGAGTTGAAGTTGCAGCAGGCTTCAAAGGAAACCGCTTCTGGTGCGGTTCCACATCTGAATCACGGCACAGAACAACAGCACAACACTGGCGTACCGGATGGCAGTCCCGACGATCCAGCCTCGAAAGGTAACGAGAACCACAATGGCCACGCGCCGAACGGCCAGCACGCAAATGGCAATACGCAAAACGGCAATGGCAAAATTGCAGCCAACAACAACGCAGACAAAGACAAAAAGCGCAGAACATGGCTGCGAGAGCGCAAGCTCGGCCCCCTCGACTTTCCCAAAGGCGGCGTCGGCATTCAGTGCGATATCAACTTCTCCAACAACCTTGGCCTCCACAACACGACTCTTCTTCGCTGCTACTCCCTTTGTGATCCTCGCGTTCGTCCCATGGTACTCTTCGTCAAGTCCTGGGCTTCACGCCGCAAAGTCAATTCAGCACGCGATGGCACCTTGTCCTCATATGGCTGGGTCCTGATGGTCCTGCATTATCTCGTCAATGTGGCCCATCCTGCTGTCTGTCCGAACCTGCAACTTGTCCGACGACAGCCAGACGGTGCAAGTGCTGTCATCTGCGATGGCTACGACGTACAGTTCTGGCGCAGTGAGGCTGAGATCCAGCAACTCGCAGCAAAGAAGATGCTCACACATAATCAGCAGACACTTGGGGCGTTACTCAAGGACTTCTTCCACTACTATGCTCAACAAGGCTACTCCTCTCCACGTGGTGGTTTTGTCTGGACACAGGACGTGCTGTCCTTACGATCCCCTGGCGGTGTTTTGAGCAAAGAGGAGAAAGGCTGGACGGCATCGCGCAGAACGATGGTGCATGGTGTTGAGGTCAGGAATAGCTACCTCTTTGCTATCGAAGATCCATTTGAGCTGGACCACAATGTTGGGCGGACAGTGACGCATTCTGGGATCTGTGCAATCAGAGACGAGTTCAGGCGGGCTTTGAGGATCTTGCAGACAGTGGGCCGCGCTGGGGGTGAGGTCGCTACGAGGGATGGAGAGTTGATGGAAGTGCTGTTGGAGCATGTACCTGTTGATGAGGATGAGAGGAAGAGTGTAGACGGTGAACGAGCATGACAAGCTGACGAATGATGACGATGGACGTGTGAACGATTAAACACTGTGAGCTGGTCAGACAGCAGTTCAAGAATATCTCCCTGCAGTATCGAAGGCCTCATAGTGTCGAGAAGAACGGTCACAGCACTTCATGTAGAGACTTAGGTCATCCAATGTCATTAAACTATCCTGATGCCAGTGAAGACTGGTGTGTATTGTACACGGGTATCATCCTTTTGTTTTGTCCCTGTCCTTATCCTTTCCTATTGTACCTGGGTATCATCCTTTTAGTCTTGACTGATCCCGTTCATATTGCCCATGGGTATCATGCTCCAGACCTCGGCGGGTCATTCTCATCATTCTTTCCGATGTGGCGTTCCATGTCGTCGAACGCTTGGTCAAGAAAGTGCACCCCGACAGCCTCCTGGCGCGCCGTCTCCTCCTCTGTCTCTTTGTTCTGCTTCATCTGATCAAATTCCTCTTGCAGCTTATCCGCGGTGTCTTCCTCCTCAAGCTCATCGATCAACTTCGCTGCAGTGGTGATGCCAGTCACAATAGCGTCATTGTTACTGATGTCCAGGCTTTTCGTGAAGGGAAAGAGTGTGGCCATCAAGCGACTTTGGTCGGTACCAAGATAGAGTGAAAGTGTCTTAAGACACGAACGATCGTACCAGGCTTCGACATTCCCATGCTTGGTTTCGTCTAGAGTGGCGAAGAAGGTCGACCATTGGTCGAGAAACCAGGTTGCTTGATACATGCCATCACGCGCCATCATGCGCTGTTTCATGATGCACATCGCAAAATGGAAATATGCGTACTTGGCGCCTGGGCGAGCATCACCAAGGAACTTAAGCTTCTGACCGTCCCATTCACTCAGCTTCTTCCCATGCACCTCTATTTCGAGAATGGCAGGATCGTGTGCGACGACCGCGAGTTTGTATTCGATGTGTTCGGACTTGGCATCTGTGTCAGGCACGATAGCCACCGCACGCTTGTCGTCCAGGAGTCTCTCCCATTGCGTATGGGTAGTAAGGCCATTCTCGACACTCCAGAGCACGCTATGACCTTCGTTACGTGGCTGACCAAACATGTTGGCGGCATTGTAGTAGCCCAGAGACGACGGGTACAGGTGGGATGTTGCAGTGTCTGTATCCTTGCGAATGTACTCATTGCTGATACAGTCCCAGAACACTAGGTGGCGTTCTCCCACCTCTTCCTGCTCATCTTCGGACTCGTTACCTTCATCGGCCTCCTCCGGATGAGCTTTGAGTCGACCTAGTCGCTCTTGCAGTATTTCGACAGGTCCGATGGCCTGTTCAGTCATACGTGGACGACCACGCAGCTCCTCTGTCAACTTGATAGAGGTCAACTTGTACGTCGTATCGGACACCGTGGATACAGCATTTTGGACGAATCTTACTGCAGCTACCCAGTCTTTGTGACACTTCCTGTCACGAAGCACACTTGGATATGGATCCTGGCCTTTGATGGCAATGACCATCATGTCGGCGTACGCCTCCACGAAGTCCGAATAGCGTTCGTCTTCGATCAAGTTGCTCTCGATCTGTGGCCTTTTTCGCCTCAACGTGACTAGTTCGTGTGCAGTATGTCCTTCGGCAATACGAAGCTTCTGTAGCCAGTTATGGTAAGCCTTTCGCTTGATGACGCCTTCTCTTAGCAGGTCTGACAGTAGTTCACGCTGTGCGCCTTTCAGAGCCACCTGTTGCTCAAGCAATCGAGTTTGTTCGTCTAGGCGCTCTTTGACTTCTGTCTTCCTCTGTAAAGATTTCGCCGGTGATCCGGAGAAGCTGTCTTCGGAAGAGGTGTAGTATTTGCGTTTGTACTTGTCGCGATTCTTGTCTGCAAGTCTTTCTTTGTCCAGAATGTCTTCGAATGGGCTACGAGAAGTAGAGCGTGCCGTATCGAACATCTTAGTTGGCAAGTCGAATCCTGGTGGTGTGGAGTGTTCAGCTTTCCAAACTTGGCTGCGCTCTCTGAGGTCGGCCAACGGCGACTCCGTCTTGAAAGGTGATGATTGTGTGGTAGAAGACGGAGCCTTGGTGGGCGAAGAGTCGAACGCTTGAGCTGGTTGGCGAAAGTCTGGACGCGGCAGTGCAGGCATGGCTTGAAAAGGTCCAGCTTGCAGGCTAGCGCGTTCGCTCTTGAGCTTTTGCATGCGAGCTTGGTTCATCTTCACCCGGACGCTGACAGCAGCTTTTGTAGGCTCGTCGTAATCCTTATAGTGTTTTGTCAAGGACAGGACCTCCTGCCAGAGCTCGCTCTCGGTCGCGGTGTCTGGCAAAATAGGGCCAAGTTCAACGTGAGACTCAGCTTGTGACATGGTGATGATAGTGTTGAAAGATGCCGGGTGTGATGTTATGCAGAATATCGTGTAGAGTGTAGAGTGTGGTGATGAATGCTCGTCGCATACAGAGTGCGGGCCGGAAGATAGATATAATACTCTGTGAGCAGATCTGAGCATAATTCACTGAAAAGTCAAGCAGCTGGTTGTTTATTTGCTTTATGTAGATTCACATGAAATGATCAGCAAAACAGGTAGTGGTACTAGGTAAGGATCAGGCTCAGGGGCAGTAGAGCGTCCTGGGCAGGCAGACAAAGTGTCGCGCTCGTTCGAGGTTCGTTCGAGACACCATGATTGTGTTGTGAGAAGTGTTCCGATTTGTGGATCCCGCTGAAAGTTGAGTCAGCTATGCGCATGTCGGAAACATGATTGCCACGTACTGCTGTTTCAGGTACTTCGTGATGTCACAACATTATCTCGACTCACCGATCCTGTTTCCCTCATGACATCGAATTGCTAGCAGTGGCCCTAGCAGTGCACTCCCGACTGAAGCATGAGGAAGCGCGAGCATCGAATGTCAAGGCTGCAACAGGTGCTAAAGAGAAGAGAATTGAGCATCATCTCATCTAGACCAGCTAGAAGAAGAAGAATCGTATCATACATATCAGAATCTCCATTACCTGCATGCCTACACTGCCATTAACACTCTCTGCCATCCTTCCTCTCCCTTCCCTCTGCCTGACCCTCACCTCACATGACTCTCCCGTGCCACTTCCACAACCCTCTACAAAATATCCAAGCTCACAACCCCCGAATACCCAAACACAGCCTTCACACTCTCATTCCTCACGCTAAAAACATCCATGTCCTCATTCGCGCCCCCAAAGATCCTGCATTCCCACGCACACCCAGCCTCTCCTTTTCCAGTGCCATCCACAAAGTGCACATCAAAGCTCATGTACAGATCCGCCACGCCCAGCAACGTCGCCTGATTCGCGCAACCCCTGACAGCTTCACAAGCCGATTGGTTTGCGTCGAAGAGGGTCGAGGTGGAGGCGAGCCCGAGGACGGTGGACGGGTTGTTGGACACGCGCTCGGTGAGCTGGGTGCCGGAGAAGTAGGAACTGTAGGTCAGGAGTTCGCCGGTGAGAGAGACGGTGGTGGTTGAGCAGGTGGAGATGGAGAGGTCGGGGATGGGGCAGGAGGATGGGGAGGCGGTGGCGCTGGTGGTGGAGATGGTGGAGGAGGCAGTTTTGGATTTGGTGGTTGTTGGGGCGTGGGTGGCAGTGCTGCTGGTCTTTGTCTTGGGTTTCAGGGTCGAGGTTGCAGTTTTGGCGGTGCTGCTGGTCTTTGCCTTTGTCTTGGTTTGGAGGGTCGAGGTCGCAGGTTTGGCTGTGGTGGTGGTAGGCTTAACAGCCTTGCTGGTGCTAGTGCTACTAGCCTTCTTGGTGCTCGTACTCCTCACTGTTGAAGCAACCGGGGTGGTGCACTTGTTGACCCAGCAGTGGTTGTTGTAGTACATCTCATTCGTGCTAGCATCCACGACAAAGTCCTGACTCTTGATAGTCTCGGAGTAGTACATGCACGTCCCGTTCTTGTCGTTAAAGGCAAAGGTCTTGCAGGTTGGGGACATGGAACGGCAGTTTTGGTAGCACTGCTCGGCCGAGGTGGAGGAGCCGTCGGAGGAGGTCGAGAGGTAGCCGTCAATTGCGGTGAGGCGCCCGACTTGGCCGCAGATGTATTGCTGTTGGAATGTTAGCGATGGAGTGAAGAGTGTGCGTTGTTTGTGGCTGAGAAGCCTACCTGCGGTGTAGGCTTAGCTAGATGAGCGCTGCAGACAGGAGTGGCAGCACGAGCAGCGAGAGGCGATGCTAGAGCGGAGTTGGCCCCCAGGGCGAGGACGAGAAGAAAGTTGGAGAGCATGTTGAGCCGATTGAGAAGATATGAGAGCTGGAGAATGCTTGAAAGTGTCTGTAGCTCGCTGATGTGAAGAGATAGAATTCCAGGCGACCTGCTGAGCATTATATAGATGAGCCTCCTCAGCTTTGTTACCTATCATACTCCAACTTCGTCACCTGTCGTCCTCATGTTGACAAGCATACCATGATGGCAATCGTATTTCTTGCTGATCCTTCAGTTATAACAACAGTAGCAACAAGGGTAGACTAGCCTATCAGCACGCAGAGCTCTCACATTTCGCTCACAACAATCACGTCCTCCAATCTCATTATAGGCTCGGCATCACTTGCCCAGCGTGACATCCTCGCCACTGCTGATCAATATCAAAGACTTCAAGGTATATTGCTAGGTTGACAGTGAAGCCAAGCTACATCGGGGACATACATGTTATGTGCTGACATACGAGGTCAAGCATCTTCCAAGACATCTGCCTCGTTCAGACGTGCACAGCCAAGGAAAGAGGATCGTGGAAAAGGCTTTCCGCTGGTGTGCGAATAGAGGATACGGCTTGGCTAAGCGTTACAGGCGCGGCTCAAGCTTTTGTACACGTTGTAAGCGATCAGCCAGCAGTATACTGGCTGTGGATGTTTGTTGAAGGGTAAAGTGCGATCTGATCAGCAGTGTAAGCTGAGCTTGAGTAGGCCTCACAGGGAATTCTGTACATCTCGCCCTGCAACTCATAACACGCTGCATCACATCCATCACACCACAACTCTCACGGTGATCTCCTTCGTCTCACAAAAGCGCAGCTCGAGCAGGAGCAATGCCGCCAAGTCAGTCATCAGCTGCGAACTGTGATCAGCCCCATAGCTCGCGTGTGATGCCTTTTGGGACTTTTGGCGCGGAGGAATACGAGAAACGTTCTTCAGCAATGTCTGTCTTCTTTCCATGGCAAAGTCACAACGCGGCTAGCATGCAAGGGCAGTGAAGGGGAGCATCGAGACGATGTTATAAGGCTTCTCAGCAGTCCTCGTGAACAACAGCAGCTTGTGTGCGCATGCTGCCGAGGAACACGAGCCGGAGCATGGCGGCGATTTTCGAGGTCATTATTTATTGTAGAGCAGGGCATGGATGAGGCGACACAGCACAGCGATATCCTCGTCCTCTCGTGATCGTTCGAATAATCAGAGAGCTATTGCGAGGTGCATCCACTGAGCGAGTGACACGAGGTATCACTCGCGCGTACAGTACATTAGGACGAAAGCAATGATGCATGGTGATGTGAAGCTAGGCGAGGTCTCATACGACGAGCAAAATGGATGGGTAGCCGAGTGTGTCTCTGTCTTCCGACTTGGTACTTTCTGCCTTGTGCTTGAGTGACATCGAGGGCTCGAAACAATCTCTGGCATGGGCTCGGGAAGTATACGCAAGCTGAAATGTTAATAGCATCTCTACTGTAAGGTAATATGCCATACTATACTATACCATCTGCCAGCAAGGCTCGCTCCTCGACCTCACTCACCATAATCGCCCAAGCTCCCTCACAAATGAGCTCGCAAATCATGCATTTACCTATGCCAAGCTCCTGGGTATATCTCGCACAAAGAGCATATTCTATCGTCAATCATCAATCAGGGCTCCTTTCGTTGCCAGTACTCAGCTGCTTAATATCATTGTTAGCATCTGACAAACACCAATCCACAACAGCTGTCATCCTACCTCTTCATCGTGCTTCTTGTTCGCACTGCCTGTGCCACCATTTCAGGAGGCGGCCTTTCTGGCTCTCCTCTTCGGTGCAGGCGCAGCCACTTCTGCTTCCTCTTCATCCTCTTCCTCGACAACGTCTTCGTTCTTCTTGCGTGGAGCTGCCTTGCGCTTGTGCTTGGGCTTTTCCTCCTTCTCCTCATCTTCTTCCTCATCCTTCTTCTTGCGAGCAGGAGCTTTTCGTTTCGGAGCAGGCTTCTCATCTTCCTCCTCATCTTCATCCTGCACCACCTTCTTCGCACGCGACGCGGGCTTTGCCCTTGACTTCGCTTTTGGCTTCACTTCCTCCTCCACATCTTCGTCCTCTTCGTCTTCAACAACCTTTTCAGCACTCTTCTTGACTCTACCCTTTCCAGGAGCTCTCTTTTTTGCTGTCGTGTCTTGCTCACCCAGCTCTGCATCATCGGCAGTCTTCTTCGCACGACCACGAGCTTTCTTCGCTGGAGGCTCCGCATCTCCAGCATCTGCATCGTCATCCTCTGCGACAGCCTTCTTGCTACGACCACGCTTAGTAGTCTTCTTTGGAGGTGGCGCATCAGAATCATCAGCAGCCTCCGCCTTGGCCTTATCAGCCAGCTGCTTCTTGGTCAGATGGTAGCCCTTTTGACCTGGACGATTGACCTCGACATCCTGCGATGGCTATTAGTGATTTGTCAATGTTGAGCAAAGAATCGTACATACTCCTGACCAATCAGCATCATCAACGTGTCCTTGATCAAGCGCACGCGACACCTTTTCTTGTTCTTCCTCGGGGAGGTCCGTGTAGCCTTCACAGAGCTCCATGTCACCATCGATGAAGTCTTTCCATCCTTGAATGACTGCGGGTGTTACGCAACCCCTGTAAGAGATTAGCCTTCGTGAGGGTTTCTGCAGGCTAAGTGAATATACCAGTGTTTCCACTTGTAACCGTTGTGATCAGGATTCGGCATTGTGACATAGCTGCCCAAACGGAGAGTGTTCTTGGCGATCTTGGTCTTGCTTTTCTTGCAATCGGTACCTTGACACCCTGCCTGGCCACCTTTTGCGATCTCTTAGGTAGATGCGTTAGTAAGTGAAGTAGTTACTGCGCGAAAACTGACTCCGATGATCAGATGCGACTATGTTAGATGACAGCGTGGCCACGGAAACCAGACAACATAGTCGCTAGCGCTAGGCTACATGATGTTTTGGCAGGATATAGCCTGACGATTCATGCATTGTTGCGCCAGATATATTTCACGTCATACGAGCAAACATACCAATACGATAAGAACCGGGCATCTTGAGGTCAGATGAACCGTCCTACGCTTTGACTGGCTGCGCTCTTGAATCCAATGTGTAAGCAAGCAAATCGTCGAGGATGAAGCTTTATTGCGATATCTGGTGGTGATTCCGAACAATGTGATTGATGCGAACGAATGCAACTCCGGGAGACGAAACGAAAGACGATTTGGACGTGACGTGATGATTCAGGGTCCTGCCCAAGGCAGCAACCACGAAGATTAGATCAATCCCATGGGCACCCAGCACCTCCTCCGCTCACCTTTCCTCTACTGCAATCGATACCGTTTCTTGTCATCATGCCAAGCACGATCCTAAGTCAACAGCAATATGTGTGGGCTGTGCAGTCACAGGCCTGGAGAGAGACTGCTCTCCATTACCTCCCACGCGAGCATCGAGAGGAACCTAAATACACACTCATCTCCATTCATACCACTCTTCGATCGGCAAACAAAGCTGCTCAAGCATATGCACTGGACAGCGCAGATCTACCTGGGGGAGGTGAAAGAATGGAGGAGGATCTAGACTTTAGATACGATCGTGATGGATGCTATGTCTGCCGACTTGATGTTGGAAAGTATGGGGGTGGCTACGACTACGATATGGCGGACGTAGTGGTACGAGTTGTGCGCAAGCCTTTGCTTGGCCCGAGGCTGGCAAGTAGTCCGCCGAAACCCAATGCTGCTAGTGTCCAAGGTCGTGATCACAACGCTGGCAAGCGGAAGCGAGATCCTTCGCATGGTAGTGGTCGAGATGAGGATGAGGACGAGGACGACGAAGAAGAAGATAAGGAAGATGAGGGTGATGACGATGAGGTGCAATTTGTGAAGCAAGTAAGGAGATGAGTGCTTAGATAACGCTAGCACCCAGTCTACTTTCACGCTGTAATTGATTCCAAATACTAGAGTCACGTGTGTGGCGAAAATATACACTGTATACCGTAACTTCGACTTGATCTTCGCAATATCGTCAACTTAAGCTCAACGCACTCATCGCTCGAGTTTTAAGTGCTAGATCAAGACCTAAATTCTCCTGCAGCTCGACTTGAGTTGCATGAAATCAGGACTCAGCTCAACATGGCGTCCGCTGCCTCGTGGCGGACATTATACGAATCGACATTTCATTTGCCATTTTCGTCGTCTGACAGGCCCGACGAAGCTGACCAGCTTCCGCTCACTGCCTATTCATCTCACGCCTCCGGTGCAATGGCTCATATCACGTTCGAGATTGTCTACTACGTCGACACCGACAAAGACCGCACATGACATCTCACCACCCTCTCCTAGTGTGCGAAGCCTGCTCCACTTCACTGCACAGGATCTACTCAAGCACGCCGAATGGGTAAACCTTATCGAGCCTTACCTTCCCGTCGAGTTACGTGGTCCCCACGCTCCCAGCAGGACCCTCGATACCATTGCGGACACACAGATTTCGGATTTAGCGGATATCATACTACGCGCAGGTCTGCATAATATTGACGTGGTAGGACTTCTTGGTCTACACCAGGACAGATGGGAAGCAGTTCAATGGACTGTGAAAGAGCTACTCCAGCACATAGGACCTCCTCAGTCTCGCACGGGGCTAGAGCATGTAACGTCAAACTTGTTGTGGCCCCCCGACACGAGAGGTACTTGGCCAGTCGCAATGAAGCTAGACGATATCACGCAAGGCGGCGTAACGTGCCAAGATGTAGGGGAAGCGAAACCACAGCTTGATCGATCACTCGACTCGGTCGTGGATAAAATGATGTCTCCGCCATCGACCATAGGTCATGCTATCTTGGGCGAGATATGGATTATGCTCGGTAACATGATTATAGCCGCAACTGGTCAGAAGCCAGAGGAGAATGTGGTGACCATGTCGAACGTTCTTCGTATCATTGCCAGCTTGCATCATCATGGCTGGATACCCGAAGCAGTATATCGCTACAACCCAAACTCAGATTCATCTGCATTACAGCAGCCGCCTCTGCTATACGATCTCTCCTCTACCATGCTTTCATCACTATCAGAAGCAGTCTACCTTGGTGATCCTGCAGCACGATCAGCAGTTCCAGCGCGAAGCTACGCAAGCTCGAGACTATTTACACGCACTGCCAACAAGATCCCAGATCTTGGTCCAGAATTATGGCTGGAGTTCTGTCTCTGGTGCTGTGTCCATGGTGGGTGGACAAAGCAAGGAGCGAAGATATTACTAGCAGTACTACGTGCCGAGCAAGGCGCGAAGATATGGTCGTTGATCTGCTGGCGAGACATACTTGAGTCACCAGAGGAGAAATGGGAGGAATACGCGCAAAGACGCCTGCAAGCTTCACAAGGTGCTAACAAGGGTGTCAAGAATAAAAGATTGATCGTGGAACGAACACTGAGCGCCGAGGTTGTCGTTGCGGTGATAGACGGGCTCATCTCTAAGTTGCTCAATGCTGATGAAGCAACATCATTAGTCGATGCTACTGCGACCATTGAAAAGTTGAAAGGACTTTTAGACCGCGATCGAATGAGCCTTGGTGTATCCAGTTGGGACTCTGTCATTCAGCGTATCGCTGATTCCTCCAACCTCAACATTGAAAGCAATCCTCGGACTATGGAAACAATACTCAGCTTTGCTGAGACTTTCGGACATGAGATTGATTCTGCCAACGCACCTGGTAGGAATGGTAGTACCACATCTGACAAGTTTGCTGCTTATGTCTTTGACGCCTCAGCCACAGTCCTGGGACTATACCATCGCACGCTTCACGCTTATATACAGGGCCGAAATGCATCTGCAGCATTGAGAGTGCTGGGCAGATTACAGACACTCACGGATGCCAATAAGCTCCGATCGATGGAGGAGTTCTTTAGCGAGCTTCAGGCTGTGCCAGAAGATGCAAAAGATGAGAGAGATTCCGTGGTTCGTCCTCGTCCCACCTTTCAGTCCATCTTTCCAGGTGTACAATATCCCGGATTCTTCCCAAACATCCCTCTAAACATCCTAGCGGATCTCTTAGACTTGCTCACTGAAGTTGGCAACACAGACGTAGCTCGCTGGATGCTTTACTCGGAGGATGTCGATGGTCCACTGATACCAGAGAGTGCATACAATGACCAGCTCATAGCACCTGCACTCGTAAGGTATGCTGCAGCAAATTCGGACTCCGTTCTACTCAAGAAGGTCACACAAGCACAGAGTACTGATATATCGGGACCCACCTTGGTTGCCATATGTCAGAGCAGGATTCGACAAGCTGATTTTCCTGGAGCTGTCGAAGTCCTCGACTTGATCCAGCAGTACAACCTGCACATATGGACATCTAGAGAGTCCGCTAGTCTCATTCGAGCCTTGCTACCGCTTGTGTTTGGTGAGGCTGGCTCAGAAGTGAAATCTAGTCCGGACGTCGTGGCAAAGGCATTACAGCTCATGCGACAGCTACTCAATGGCGAGCATGGGACATATTGGGAGAAAGTAGGCGGCTCACAGCTTGATACTATTCTGGCTTTGCTTTCTGACATATCACCTGACGTGGCATCTGTCTGTGCAGGACTGCTTCCGGCAAGCAACTCTCGTCAAGTCGACATGGACACGTCAACATTCAATAATCTTCTCGCAGGCATTGTCCAGTCTTCTGGCGCGAAGGTCGCACGAAGATTGTGTGAATCGTGGTGTCGCAATCCAGAGGAGCTGCATCATATACGTCTAAGCAACATGCCAGCCTATGAAGAAGAGCCAGACAGACGACCGTCACCTGCTGAACGCTTCGGCATAGAGACGCAAGACGAGTCCGAAGCTGGCGTGGCAGTATTCAAGGGATCCATTCGACACGACGTTGGCACCATAAGTGTCATCATTGGTCCCACGCTTGAGCCGACCAATCTGAAAATGGCGGAGCCGCCAGTAGAGACAACTGACAGCACCACTTCAGAAGCTATGGCAGAGATCACCGAGACAGAACTTCATCAGCCAGTACTATCGACCGAGCACGACGATCTCATAACCTGGGCCGTCGAAGTTCTTCGCGCAGACTTCAACATGACCAGCAGCGACATCGACTACGTGACCCAAGGCTACTTTTCCTCACGCAGCACCGCGTCCACCACCATCACGAGCACAGAGCAACCTTATAGCGCAACGACTCTCCGCCTCTGGCAAGCCTTCACCGATAGACGCAGATCCTGGGCACAGGCGCAAGAGCAGCGTCTTCGGGCATTTGCAACAAATACTGCTGATCATCATACCATGTTCTTGAGAAGGCCCCCTGCGGAACGACAGCTGGTGCAGTCACTGGCCAGGGACTATGGGTTGTTGGTGCAGACATTTGGAGAGGGGAATGTGCGTGATGTCAAGGTGTGGAAGCCTAGTGGAAAGAAAGGGGTTGCTCATGTGCCTGTGAGGCTGATTGATGAGCTACTGAGGATGAGGGCGGCTCCAACAGGGTGGAGGCTTGGCGAGGAGTTGAGTGAGTCGAGCCTATAGTTGGGACGCTGATGTTATACAGACTCTTCACGGTCTTGGGCGCTGTGTAGCATCAATGTCAGACGAGATGAGCACGACGCATGTTGTTGCATGAGCTGAAGCAAAATCGCAGATCCATGACTTGAGCAAGCGATGCTGCTGAAGACGTCATCACGATCACGTCAAGTTATCTCGAATCCTCCGACCGCAACGATCGTTATTGTGATGCTTCTTCACCATCAGGTCCTCTGCGTGCATCAGCGGTAGCGACAAGTCGTACATTTACACAGTTTGAACACATCTGTATTCTTGTCATTCCACGAGTCTACATCGTACTGCAATGCAATACAAAGGGAGGACGCCGACGTGCTCACTCTCACCGGATCTGCCGACAAGCATTTTGATCTCCAGCTATGCCCGATCGAGCTACCAAGCATTTCCTCATTTCGTCAAGCTGGTGCATCGCTGCAGACCTCTTCCCTCCATAATGAAAGGGGAGTGTCTTGCTTCGGTGTATACAGACCACCCTGTCGCATATCCTGAGAACGACAACACAAAGCATGCACGAGCACCTAGATGGAGATTTAGAGGTGAAGAGGTCACGAGGATGAACACTTGAGCGCCTTCCCAAACGAGACAGGCCTGAGGCTCTGCCTAGGTAACCGAGCTTTGATCGACTATGCATCGATCTTCCTCGCATGATTTTTCTTTTTTAGATCTTCTCCTTTCCTTGCGTGATCCGCCGCTCCTGGCCGCCCGAGGCAGAGTGAGAGTAGCAACTCGTGTGACAGGCATGGGATGGGAGTTAGAAAGAGCTTGTATCGAGGCCATATCAATCTGTTACGTAGCAGTAACTGAGCCCAAACGGTGTATTTTCTCAGCGTTTGGGCACGACTGACGTTTGCAGTGGGGAGTGCCGAAGCGACTCTGACTCTCCCTATCAGCATCTCCAATTTCCATGCTCCAAAGACACCATGGCCTCACCACTTTCTGTTTCTTCTTGGAGTTTTGAAGCAGAAGTGATCGGTGATGGTGATGATCATAAGAGCCGGATGTGACCGGTTTGTAAGAGCCTCTATCTGAAATATGACGGTCCTTTGCGCTTGCCATCATCGTTGCGGAGCTTTGTCAAGGGGTGGATGGAAGGGGTGAAAGTGATGTGCTCAGAGATGTGATGTTCTAGTTTCAAGTACGACTTCGATTGCGCTCAGATTCTTCTTCTTCGTCCTATGTTATGCTACTTAGACTTCCTGATATGATTTCTGTTCTTCCTATGACAACCACAACCTCTAGCTACTCAGGTAGTGAACGGGAATGGACATGTTTCAGCGATTAATTGTTGCAGAGCCCCTCCATTCGCACTCTGTCGAGTCATGCCGACCCACTAATCTAGCCCTTGCCTTGTCGTCTTCGTCTTCCGAGGATCCCAAACTTCTTTGCTCTTTCCTGCCCTTTCGCAACAACATCATCTTCAGACCAACCCCCAGTAACCCATACAAATATAACAAGACTATAGTAATCACAGCCAACTACCATATCGTCGAGAACAAATGATGCAGATTATCGCTGAGCCCTAAATTCGTGCTGAGGAGCGAGTCCCCCTCGTTCCTCGGTCACGCTTTTACTCAACGAGACTTTTCACTCATCTTTGACGATCTTCACTTTTTCCAACAGGAAGCTGCTACCAGCCGGCTTACCAGGAGAAACAAGTCACCACTTCTTACTGGATAGATCCAGCTAGGAAGACATCTGCACCACCAGTTCATCGAACAGATCTTTACAGAGCTCTGCTCGACCCGCGAAAAAGAGATCTGCTCTCTTTTGGCGACGACGTCTTCGCTTCGAGTTACGACACTTAAACACTCGAGCGATATCATTTATACAACAACATCAGCTCTCGTCGGCAGCGACGACGAAACAACAACATCAATTCACACCATTGAAAAGTCGCACCTTCCTCCTCATCACAACTTTTCACTCAGACCATATCTTTCAACCTTGAAACCTCCCGCAATACCGACACCATACCTACATTACAATGGCTACTCAACGAGCCCCTACCGAAGAGAGAGGCAGAATGACTGACCTCGAAAGAAGAAACGACCATCACATGCTGATGGATACCCCACTACAGAAAAAGATGCAGCAGGGCAAGAAGACCCCAAGTAAGAAGAGCATGAGTCCTCCGGTGCTCACAGATAATACGAAAGAGGGCGTGGAGTCGGATGACGAAAGTGTCCAGGAGGAAGCAGGAGAAGATGAAGATAGTGACGATGATGAAACAGATGCGGTCGTGCCTATCGAAGTGCCGGAACACGCTCAGACAGAAGAGCACGACTGGGCAGACATGCAGTCTGCAGATCTCGAGGAAGGGTCAGACGCAGAAGCCAATGTTGAAGAAGCGGACTTCGAGCGTACCGTGGATGATGACGATTATGGCGGGCTAGACGAGATGATGTCCGTCAGTTCAGCAGGCAGTCATCAGTTCGAGGAAGAAGTCGAGGAGGATATCCGGGCCAACGGCGTCGATGACATTGACTGGGATGATGAAGAAACATATCAGTACAATGAGACGTCTGTCATCGGTTCCTATGGCTTCGACTATGGCCTGCCAATGGACCCCCTCATGATGCTCGAAGTCTTCAGTCCTGCCGAGGAAGAGCATATCTATATTGCGCAAGAT
>Ga0058702_10000390_pt1 | contig 19434 bp, 21 predicted proteins | sample AgamicOrSfe_FD_83781 | JGI IMG/M metagenome (GOLD analysis project Ga0058702, IMG submission 83781) | Agave microbial communities from Guanajuato, Mexico - Or.Sf.e | ecosystem: Host-associated > Plants > Phyllosphere > Phylloplane/Leaf | place: Guanajuato, Mexico | collected 2012-05-30 | reverse complement strand
CGCGTATAGTGTGTGAAAATTGTTGCAAGCCGCAGGGCCTGCTGGATATGATTAACGATTGTGATTCTAGATGCTCTCAATGACAATTATTCTGAGTAGCACCACTTTGCCTTTTGAGGAGCTGCAGGTGCAGCTACAAATGCAACGTTTTGATAGTTGACTAATCAAGCGTACCGTCGCGGGTGGCTGTGCCGCTATGCTATATACATCCAATCTTCGCAATAGCATTGTCTACCGCGCAAGTCTTCGCCTGCGAAAGCTCTAACTACAACGACGACCTTGGGATCGGTCTCATCGACCAATGCCAAGGGTCTTGACACATCTGGTACTGCACGCTTTACTCCATCCCTTACGTTCTCTGTGAAACTACAGCTGGCATATAACTCGAGGTTGCCAAATGTTCCCTGGTGCAACTTCTGTTGCTCTATTTCCTTGACTTGTTCAGCTCCAACTCCAGACAGTCTCTCCTTGGATCCTTCGCCACTTGTTTGCCGGAGGACAAGCTCAAGATGATAATGTCCTTCGCCTACTTCGATTTCCCGGCTGACCCAGAATCAGAATCGGCCAGCGTCTTCTCCTCACGCGTGTCCACCTTGTTGTCCCTACTCCTCTTGCTTTCACCGAATCCCGCCACAGCGATGTAGCCCAGCCAGATGACCGCAGCAAGCACGCCGTATGCGATGTACTCGCCGCGAGTTGCATTCGCCGAGAGCAGCATCCCGAGACCGCCGTTGATGATACCGAGAGTGATTAGGAGACGACCGAGCCCTAGTACACCAGTTAGTCTTGTCACGCGCGATAGCCGGTGCCTTAAACTTACAAATATGCGCATACGTGATCCAGGTCCTCTTCCCATGCTTTTTATACAGCGTATGATGCGCCAGACCACCCACCGGCATGAAAATCACCACCAATCCAAACATTATGATGCCAATGATTGGATGGACCAAGTCCAGCTGCTTCGACTTGACGGCCATCCAGACGCCCATGCCGAAATTTGTGGAGAACAGCACGATCCCGAATGTTTGCACTGCGGCGTGCACCCAGATGGCGGAGCGGATCGTCAGAACGCGGATCAAGATGGCGCCGAGGGGAAAGACGAACGCCCAGGCGAAGGAGCCGGTGAGGCCGTGGGCTTCGACGACGTGGTGGTAGTCGGCTGGATGTTTCATTTTTGCAGTAGCGATAGTGGTGAGTGCAGTGAGGAGGGTGAAGAGGGAGAGGGAGAGGTTGTGGGGGGAGTTTGGTGATTGTGCCATGTTGAAGGTATACTGAAGGTGGGTGAAGGGATTGAACAGAAAATGCTACATTTCTAGGGGCCTCTTGGAGGTTTATATTCTGCGACTGCGTGTGGAGACAGCGAACAGGCCATCATCATAATCACCAGAGCACCGCTGTGACTTTTTCTTTCTCATCCGATCGCACGGGCGCTCTATACGCCCTGTAGCGCGCCGGTCGTTTGGCTCTCTGATTTGCGATTTGTAATCTTATCTCGTCATCTTATCTACATCTAATCTGATTTTCGTCAAAGAAAGTGGAGCTTGCATGTTAGTGCCATTCTGGTGGTTGCCCAACCGCCGTAAGGTATTGTCCCGGCATAAACTCGCATGCTTAGCTAGCTCAACGTTCTGTGGGAGACAGGCTCTCAGACAGCACGCAGAAAATGCAAGGTGAGGCGATGTTAGTAAGGTATGATCTGCTTTGAGCTTTGGCTCGGCGGCGATGGGTGAAGTAGTCGCTTCACAATTATTCCATCCGCACGCTTTTCCACTCGGAGGAACGGATGGGGGTTGTTGCACGAAAGCTTAATTAAGCCGGCTTAGAGCCCATCACGCCATGAGGCTTGGGAGGATGTAGCTCGGGCTCTCCTCTTGAAACAGGCACAGGGTACACACAATATCCACATGCCAGTAATATTTTTGCTTAATGCTTTCTGGATAGTGACCAATACTTTCTGACTGGCCGAGCTGCAATCGCTAAATCTCCGAGTACTACCTCACACAAGCCAGGAGACGGGACCTGTCCAAGACGCATGTGGAGGAGCGGAGAATAGTTTACTCCGGTGCGTAGAGGCACTTCACGAATCGAGATGTAATTGGAGGCTAAGGTTCCTAAACCGAGAACCAAAGACATTATGAAATCGCATAAGGCGCATTGCAAACCCCTTCTTGACCCTCAGCCCTAGACATCACATCTCATCCCATTGCAGCACATGAGCAAGTAAGCAAGTAGAGAGTCTCTCGGGTTACGCAGCAGCCGACTTGGGATACCAGCAATCTTGTTGATACGGGCGCAGCAATTTTGCTCTACATTCCCCATCGCTCATCTGTTATTTAACCCCATTTATGAGGTAACCTTTCGCGATGTTTTTTTTTTCACATCTTGCCATCAGATCACGATCGATGCCCATGCATATGCTACAGCACCGTTTGACATTCCAACACCTTTCTTGCCTTGAACCCGCATCCTTCTCCCTAACGCACCTCAATGCCTTATACTTGCGACTCAATACACGCCCGGCAATATCCTCCACCTCACCCTCCTCGTATACTCGTCCCAATCCTTCCCATACTTCTTCCTGCACTTCTCCTCATCTCTCCTCTCCCTGTGCAATAACAGCACCGCAAAGTATACCATGTAAAAATACGTGATCAGCATTCCCCAACCTCTCGCTTCACCTGGAACCACCTCGACACCACCAGAAAGACTACGATCGTTGCGGAGGAAGGCGCCCTTGCCACCATTCGGGCTCGTGCCGAGGACGTCGTGTAGCGCAAAGGGCGAGGAGGGCCGGATGATGTAGCCTGCGATGGCGGTTGGAAGACAGTAGGACCACGAGAGGATCCAGTCGCCGAGGTAATTAATGTGGCGAGCGGCGCCCCACCAGCCGCTGACGAGCAGCTTGCTTCCACTGGCTGTCTCGATGTACTCGAGGTGCTTGCACGCCGGGTCGTCTGGGTTCGTGCGGAAGCGGTTCTTTTCGTTGTTGGAGGCGCGGAAGATGTAGTAGCCTGTTGCTTGAACGGCGAAGATGGCGAGGCAGCCTGCGAGACCGAGCTTTACAGGATAGACGGCGAGGTAGCGCGCTTGAAGGGTGTAAGTGAAGGGTACCCAGACGAGGTCGCCAAACGATAGCATGAAGCCAAAGCCATCGCGGATGATGTCGATTTGTGTCATGATTGCGGGTTCATTGTACAAGCAGTCCAGAATGTAGACGGCTTGGCTGAAGACGGCAATGAGCATGCTGTCTGTGACCTGGCTATAATTGTGGTATTGCCGCGCCATGAATGCAAGGTCGAGGATTAGCCAGCCGAGGATGCCCGGGCGCACTTCCATGAAGGTCTTGATGTCGACAGGGCCGAGGCCGGGGATGTAGAAGGGCGGGTTGAGTTCGCGGCCGATGAACCAGTCGTAGAGAATGTTGCCGGTGTTGCCGCCTACAGCGAGCTCGCGACGGCGGTCTTCCAGGGTGGGTGTGATTTGGAACGACTGGATGTAGACGTAGGTTGCGAGTGCGAATGAGATCAGGATGTTGGAGGTCATGATTGGAACGTAGTTATCCCAAATGAATGTCCAGACGATCCAGTCGGAACCTGCAAGGAGAGTGCCTGCGGCAGCGAGAGCTAGTGTGGTAATGCCGCTCTGCCAGGCTGTGAGATATGTCAGTCAGAGCTGGCGAAGCTGACGTGTCTCTCACTTTACGCACCATTGAATCTATACTTCATGCGCAGGCCAGACTTTTCCAGCACAGTCCCTTCATGCTCTTCCGCGGGCAAGATTCCATACAGCAGGAAGCTCAACGCGTAGAAGCCAAGTGTCGCAACCAGCGCTTTTGTGTTGAGAAGTCCTTGGATGCCGGGCCAGCCAACATCGCACTTGATGTCTTCGAAGGTGGACGTATAGGGATGGAGCAAAGCAGGTGCTGGGCAGCCGGAGACGTCGTTGCAGACGAAGACGAAGACGTAGCAGAGGATTGGGAGGAAGAAGGAGATGATGAAGGCGCCGGGAGGACCGAAGAACTCGAATTCGGTGTGCGCCTTTGATCTGGCCATGTTGTTGTTGTGTTCGTCTTGACTTTGAGATCGTATGACGATGCGACAAAATGTGGTGTCGATCCTCCAGAGTCGCGCGCAACGGATATCGTCAGTGAAGTGATGCGCGCTCAGGTCACGTGGTCGAGAGTGAACGACTTCCAAGCTGGGGAAAAAGAGGCTTGAGCCTTGACGAGTCGACTTTCGTCGTATATGCCATGTATGAGTCTCCTCTTCTTCTCTAAGCTGTAGGCGAGAAGATGAAGCAGCGAGACCTACACTTTCTATGACTTTGAGAGGGCACAATTTTGACAACGCAGCTGTGTGCGCCAGCTCCTTTCAGGATGTCGAGACAGGCATCTGCATCCCTAAAGCATGTTTCGTCGTGCCCCGCGCAGGAAAGCAATGAAGGAAGTGCTCGAGATTCAAATAATTGAACGATGCCTACTGAAGTTCTTCGTGTCCCGACAGATAAAGACCCGGGCGAAGGCTTGTCCTCAATACTTGCAGCCACTGCGAGTTCATAGCGAACGCCAGACTGCATGATCTAGCCTCGCAGCTGCTACAGATGTGACTCCGCCAGCCACGAAGTTGGACTTTTTAACCGCGGAATGCAGTATCGCGGTGTTGAATGCAGCTCTCAAGTAAATAATGACCGCTATCTATACCATGTCCACAATCTTCAGGGCTCAATCTCGACTTTACGAGCAACCTCAAGGACTCTCGTCCTCCCGATTTATCAGGGCATTGAAAGTACCGCTGTTAGACAGAAACTACCTAATGCAATAGGCAATCTTGACTTCGGATTACGGCGGTCTGACATGTGCATCACGCTCCAACCTCATATTCAAGCGTGTGGTCGGGCTCCAAGGATCACCGCCAGTATCAAGGCTACTGGAGTTAGACAGTGATCTGTCATGGGTCAACCATTTTCAAGCTCATACCTTTTGGACGGGGACAATATCGCATTCCCGTTGCCCTCCATGACAGCGGCTACTGACCACTCTGCATCCTATGCATATGCAACATCAAATACGAACCTTTTTGAACTTCCCGGCACGGTCAATCAATAATATGGAAGTGCTCTTACACCTACTGCTACATTCCCAGTAGCGGACGCAGCGAATTCTACCCTTACATACTCAAGCATTCAGTCATCGGTACACGGGGGTACGAATGCTGCCACTGTTGAGTACTCGATTGTCCTAACGTCGATATCTCCTGGACTTGTTACATTGAACTTCCTGTATGGCACTACAGGTGTTGTATCGGCGGCATACATGTCAATCATTAACGCGGGCACGTTGGATACCCCAACCTCAACCATTTACTCTAATACTACGACGAACACGTTCACCGCTACATTGCTCGCTACCACAGCGCTTACGTCATTTCTCGCAATAATGACTGAATCTGCGACGACCACGCAGACATATTTAACGACTTTGTCGGGTGCGACCAGCACTGCATATATTGCCTGCTCTCGTACATCGGCACGCGCTCCGCGTACGATGGATACACTTCTCCATTCATTGGAGAATGTTCCTATGTATCCGAAACGGTTCTGTAATGAGTTTCATTGTTGGGGGTCCCGCTATGACAGCTCCAGCGCACATTGGTCAATGGTAAGTGATCTCCGCACACTTGTCGCAACTCTATCCTTGTACTGGGACCGCGCGGGTGTCTATAAGATCTATAAGGGTGTCGCAGGCATTTTGCTCAGTCTGTTGTTCTCGCACAGTATGTTTCTCCACCACCCCCGATATAGAAGCGTCTGGCCTACACTTCCAACATAGTAGACAAGCTTGCCAACACTTTGAACATCAACTTGCATATAGGCTACAGAATCCGAAGTACTGTGGATCAAGCTTTCGGCCCAAAGCTCGAGCTCCTGGCACACGAATTAGCCATCGTCCTGGTCGACCACAACGCGAAATTAGTGTTTCAGAGTGCCAAGGTACCTACCGTCTACATCAAGGGGCATCGCCTCTGTAGGGTCGGTTGTGAGCGCCAAAACACCGGATTTCCGGTCCCGCAAGGTCATCTGTGACTGTGACGCCGCTGGCAGCGCCAGATGTGTGTAATACACCCGTTTCAGTTTACCCAGTGGGAACCACGTCCGAGTAGATTGTGATAGTCAAGCTCTCCGTGATCCTTCAGAGCAGGATCTGTTCTTTAATGTGCTGATTGCTGTCTACAGCAGGATGACTGACGGGCGTGATCAATGTAGATGTGGCAGAGGCTTCCACAACACTAGTAATCACACCATCACGCGCGCCCTTTGTGATTGTAGTCGTAGTAATGCCAAGGTTCAAGGCCGTGGTATTCTTAGCATATGTCGCATTGCTAAGAGCCTTGGCAGGCCATGTTAAGGAAATTGACGCTGGCCGAGCCGTGGAAGGCACGGCGGGTTGTGGCGAGGAATGCTGGTGCCGCATGTAGAAGTCTCTATCTCTGTCAGTGTTTCAGCAAGTATGGATAAGTGACGGTCTAGGGGACGTATGTAGTACGAGCCTCCATGAAAGTCTGCCTTTTCATTACATGATACTTCAGCAGATCTCAATAGTGCCCGCTCGTCCCGTTAGCAATCGGTGTGCTTGTTATATGGTTCCACGCCACAGGAGAGCTCGGCAGTCGCGCTGATAGTCGTAGTCGAGGCCATGCTTTCGCCTTGAAGGTCATTGTACAGTGCAAATTAATGCGGCAAAGTCTGAAGTGCGTTTGGGAGTGGCAGCTTTGTGACTTTGAGTCATCTGTTTCGGGCTAACTCCTCATGTAGCTCGCGCATCAACGGTCAAGTCTGCCATGCCGGATGCTGTTTCGATATGTGATGACAATGGAAGGAGTCGAAAGGAGCCAGGAGGCTGGAGTCAAGGAGCGATCGTCAAGGGGTGGCGGACAGGCAGAGGGACATTGTAGTCGACCTTTCGACTTCCAAAGATTGGTTTCTTCGCAACGAACGCTAAGCAAGCACGTATGAACGATCCGCACCAAGACACAAGTCTTCAATGACTGTCGACCTAATGCTTCTTACTTCAAGTGGCATGTAACCACAGCCGAAACGACTTGGAAAATGCCAAGGTCGACTTTGATGTCCTCATCTGATACCTTTTTCTCCTGATCCCTTGCCACGGGAAGGAATTCGTATGTTATCCCGCGTTATGATCTTGAAGCGGGGTAGCACTTCAAACGGTAGCTTGCACACCTAAAGACGAACCGTATTCAGCAGTGATATAGTACCATAAGCGCCCGTACATTACATCTGCCATCAGCCTGACCTCCGCCTCAACCCAGATTGGCATAAAACCCCTTCTCATTAGATGCCCTCGGTCATTTGTCCTAACCATACCATCTCCGTCACACCCATTCCTCTAGGCGAACTCGATCGTCTTCATATCAACATACGCCGTACAACTTGCCCACCCAATCAACAACTTGTTGCCATCAGTACCATACCACGCCGGATGCGCATTGACATAGTATGGCAGCGTATCCGGGTACTTGTATTGCGCACACGCCGGGTCGCCTCCCAGATCGAGCAAATGGGATGGTGTGGTCCAGGGGCCGGCGGGCTCGCCGGAGGTGCTCCAGGTCACGGCGATGCCGCCGTACGATTGTTGGATGAGGGCGACGTAGGTTTCGTGGTACTGTAAAGTTGCGCATCTCAGCGTCAATCTTGTGTGCAGCCGCGCAGGGCGGCAAAACGGGGTGTGAGAAGCATCAACTTACCTCGGAGTAGTAAAAGGACGCCCAACCGAGACCGGACGGACTCGAGATGATTGCCACGGAATGGTCAGCACTAGGCGGGGCATCCTGGCTGTATGTGCCGCTGGAGGCATTGTAAAAGTGATACTGGTGTATATTATCAGCAAAGATTATGCAAGTGCAGGTAGGCTAGTGAGGCTTACAGCAGATAGGTTGCCATACTCGGCAATAGGGACGCGTGCCATGTTGATTACACCGCCGTGTATGGCGAAGCAGAAAAGCTCTCTAAAAATTGTTAGTAGCTGGAAGCCCGGCCAGGAGAAATTGACTTGCGATTGTGCATTGTTCACCAGCATTTGACCGCAGTACTGTGGTGCTCCCTGGAGGATGGATTTGAGTAAACGTCTCTGCGAAATAACAGTGTTGATGATCATACCGGAAAGCTCAGGCCATTTTCTACACCAGGAACACGAGTGATGTTCAAGCTCTTGCCGACAGGAATCTCCGATGGAGCCACGACATCGATTGTGAACAGTGTATAGTAATTTTTCCCGTCCGTCTCGTTAACGAACGCGCTGACTAGGGCTGTCTTGTTGTCTGGTAGAGTTACCACATAGTCTAGGATGGTTGTTAGTCAAAAGGATCATGGAGGAAGTGAGGCAATCTGATCATACTTGGCCAAATGGTCGTATACGCATCATCTTCAGGGCCCAAGGGGAAGTACCCAAGAGCATAGTCATAATCCCTGAAGACCTGGTGTCCTGCTGGTGCAGTGCTAGCTGCAATGGTATAGACATCGGTGTAGTCGCTAGTATTGGGCTGGACAGCACACTGTCAGCAAGCTTCGAAGCAACTGTCGGGCAGAAATCAAGAGAAGAGTGAGTCAACACTAACATAACCGAAGTATCCGATACTGTTGTGGACACCTGAGGTGAAATTCCCATTCCCGTAACTGCATCCGGCATTGAAGTCAGGAGTCTTGCAGGTGACGCTGTCCGAGAAGACTTGTAGGTGGAAACCATTGACAAAGGTGGAAGTACCGCCATCGCGGAAGGTGTTTGGATTAAAGGCGGAGTTGTTCTCGCGCACTCCAGCAGTTTGATTTACGAGAGTGATAGGAGTGTGTTTGACGGCGTGGACAGCCGAGAGCATGAGAGCGATTGCACCGAGGGAGAGCATGGCAGTGGAATGCATCGTAATTCTGGAGGTGCCGAGAGATGGAAGTGAGAATTGGTCGAAGCACTGCAGATGTAGACAGCTTCTACTCCTGTGGCAGGTTCCAAGCCGCACTTTATACTTGAACACCGAATTCAACCCTGAGACTTGGAGAGGGGCATCGCGAGGCTGTTAGGTACTGTCTTTACAATAGCTGCAGATACTACCGCAAGGCTACTGGCAGGCAGCGCAGGTGGTGCACTGCCTGAGCGGGACATGGTGGGCTGCGACGAGGCTGCGAGAGAGGTCCATCTAAGCGCGAGGCTGCAAGAGAGGTCCATGTTAGCGCGAGGCTGCAGTACAACGCCGATGAGCGCCGAATGTCACATCATTACAAGCATCCATCAATGCTTGTTCATTCTGTGCGAACAACGGCAGCGCAAGGGGGAAGGGACCAGAGGCATCGGTATCAGTACATATGGTTTGCAGCTCATGATGATGCTTTCAATGGGAGAAACGAAGTGGATGGCAATAAGGCCTGTCGTCGAGACGAGCAGTGAAAGTGGAAGAGTTGCATATTATTTGTAGGCTACCCTGCCAGACTTCCACCCCCGCAACCCCGCCATTCTTCTCCCACCTGCTCACTTGCTCCGATCGTAGAAGAATACTGGTACACCACGTCCCGTCAACATCACGCACGCCATCCAGCCGTGCCCTCTGCCAGTGTCTTACACGTACAGATACCACAATGCCAGACTCACTACCCGTACCAGAAGACGACGGCGCTACCCAGCACCTGCAAGGCTGCCCCCTACCCTCCATCTTCCTCCAATCAACGTCCGGCGAGACCGTGAATCTCGCTGGCCTCCCCGGGCTGACCATCGTCTTCTGCTACCCGCGCACTGGTGCCTCAGGCGAGACCATTCCGGCCTCGTGGGACGCTATTCCTGGCGCACGCGGCTGTACCCCACAGGCATGCTCGTTTCGCGACCGTGCTGATGACCTGACTGGCCTCGGTGTTAAGCACATCTTCGGACTGAGCACGCAGGACTCGCCTTATCAGCAGGAAGCAGCGCAGCGCCTGCATTTGCCATACCAGCTCCTGAGCGATGAGCACCTGGAATTTGCGAATGCCTTGAAGATGCCTACATTCGAGTGGGAGGGAAAGAAAGTGCTGAAACGCGTTACGCTGGCTGTTGTCGATGGAACGGTCATATATCAGTGGTACCCGGTCTTTCCGACTGATCAGAGTGCTAGTGAGGTCGTGAAATGGCTGAAGACGACATACAATAAGAGCTGAAGTGTTTCGGCCGAACAAGAGAGTGACATACCGCACTGTACGAGTGAGATGATAGCAATGGACAAGAAATATTACAGCATGCGGACGAGGACCCCAGACGTGGTTCAGTGAAGCACTGTGAAGCACCGTGAGTACATTGCAACTACAGTATTATCCTGCAGTATCAGAGCAAGAAGTTCAAGCTCCAGCAAGATGATCCTCCTTATCCTGCTGCTCGTGCGCATGTGTCTCCACCTCCGTCATGTACCGCCCGAACTTTCTCGGGCTGACTTTCTTCTCAAACATTTCGTCAATCTCTGCAGGCGTCCTTCGAGCAATCTCTGGCAGCAGGAACCATGCTGCCACCACAGCGCAAGTGCCAGTTCCGGCAAAGCTGTATCACCATGTCAGCACATGGATATGTGAAACGATGAGAAATTGATACTCACAAGAATCCCGTCTTCACGCCCCACTTGGCTGTCCCATTAATCATCAACGGCGTCACAAAGGAGAACATGATAGCGATGAGGTTCGAAAAGCCCAGAGCCCATCCTGCCGTCTGCGCTCTCAACCTTTGACTCGGAATCTCAGCCGCATAGTTATACCCGATAGCCGAAGCGCCAGTGGTCGTGAAGGTCGCAATGGCGCAAAAAACCACGAGAAGCGACCCCAAAGACTTCGTCTTGTAGTTCTGCGTCCCGACAATACCCAGGCATAGCACTGCCAGGGTCGTGATGGCATAGCCGTAGACGGTGAGTGGCCGACGTCCGAAAACATCTGTCGAGCAGCAGACGAAGATCATGCTGAGGATCTGCATGCAGCTGAGGATGACGGAGTCCTGGAAGGGATTCGCTTGGCCGGCTGCTTGGAAGAAGTAGGTGCTGTATGTATTATACACGGTCAATCCCTGTCTTCAGTCAGCCTCAGTCCAACACAGGTTCAATTCACATCGCGTTTGTGGATCAACCTACGACGAATTGCTGGACGATCTTCGGCCACGATGCGATGATGAAACGGATAAAGTTTGTGCCCTGGAATACAGCAAAAACGCCTTCTTGCTTGTCTTTCTTGGCAATGTAGCGTTCGTGCTCGATGGTTGCGTTCATGATTTCCTGCGGAATTGTAAGCGGACTGTAGCGACAGTCTAATCAGCATGCAATCTTACCAAAACCTCGTTGACGTTATAGCCTGGCAGATGACCGTTATATCTCAAGAGCACCTTTTGGGCTTTCCCCATCTTGCCATGCTCGACAAGCCACCAAGGCGTTTCCGGAAGTAGGAGGAAGATGAACAGCATGCCGCCGATCATCGCCCATTGCCTGTGAAATGTCAATACTTCCTACAGTAAAGCGATGATGCTCAGGAGGGTGACTCACGTGTAAACCGCAATCCTCCAATAAGTGCCCGCCGCACTCATCCGATTCAATGCCACATTCCCCATCAACTGCCCGATCGTGAACCAGAAAGTATACGCGTTGATCAGAAACCCCTTCAATTGCGTCGGCGCCATCTCACTCAGGTACACCGGGACCGTGCACTGCAGCATCCCGACCCCAATCCCGCTGAACAGCTTCGCAATGAGCCACGCCTGATAGTTGTGTGCGAAGCTCTCCGCAAAGATACTCGCAACCAGAAACACCCAGAGAATGAGCAACGCCGGTTTCCGCCCCAGTCTATTCGTCCCGAACTGAAGGAACACCTGGCCCAGAAACTGTCCGGCGGACTGGATCCCGCCCCAGGCCGAGACGTACTTTCCGTCCAGGATCTTGGCTGTGGGACCTGCCATTTGGTGGATGAAACCCTTGTTGGAGACGATGCCGCCGTTGAGGGAGATTTGGTAGCCGTCCAGACTTGCGCTGAAGGCGGCGGCGAATGCGACGAAGGTGATGAGTTTGTAGCGCTTGAAGGCTGTAAAGACGGAGATGTCGTCTTCACGGCTGCGCATGATCTGGGCGGAGGAGGCGGTCGGCGGCTGGGGGTCGGAGACGTGCTCGATGCCTATGGCGGTGGATTTCAGCCCGGAGATGTCGTCGGCGGCGGAGGGAGCCATGGTGGTGAGGTTGATGGAGGGGTTTGCCATTGTGGGTCCTGGTAAGCTTGTTTCGGGCTTAGACTAGAGATTGTGAAGGCCAAGGTCGAGGATCAGCTGTGACTACCCAGCGAAGTCCTGCCTGCTTCGAGCGTGTCTTTCTCTCTTGACAAAGGCTGGGCAAGTGGGAAAGGTCATCACTTTAAGCTGAAAGTCGTCGCAGGGAAACAGGCCGAGGTGCCTCGTATGGAGTTTCGCCGAGGAATGCTGGCGCGGACAAGATGACCCGGGGGAGGTCGGGTGGGCACGTCCCGAAATGGCAAGCCAAGTGTAGGTACCCGGTACAAGTGGTTCGTGATGCACCGAGGGAGGGCCCAGGTCAAGGCCGAGCGGCAATTGCGACACCGAAGTCATGTCTCCGGGGTTAGGACGATGTTGGAGGAGTGCAAGGGAAAGGGGAGAGCGCTGTGGCGAAAAGTCTGGCCATGAACTAAGTTAGGGGATGTTCCCTGACATTCACTAGCAGCTGTACCTAGACAATTGCCTCCCAACTATCAACCCTCCCGCGCTCCACCCTCTCCCCTCCCGGCATCCTCGTCACCAGCTCGACGCTCCTCTCAAATCTCACCTCAACCCTCTTCCTCCCCTCCCCATTCCTCTTCCACCTTACACTCGCCACATTTCCCGCTCCCAGCGCGACCTTCGCATCCACCTCCTCGCTCAGTCCCACCCTGGGACTAAACAGCACCTTCGCACACCCCGGCTCCAAAGGCCTTATACCAGCAATCTCCGTACAATGTTCATATATCATCACTGCGCTCCACGCATGACAATCGCTGCGCTGCCTCACGTCGTCCTCTTCCATCGTACTGAGGTTGTTGCGTATCATCTGCACGAACGGCGCCCGTGCACGCGGCCAGTAGGAAGCGTACATGTCGTCGCCGGCGAGTGCGAAAGCGCGCAGTGCATACAACATCATGACATACGAGCACTTTGAGAAGCGAGGGTTGCTGAAGGATTCCCGCAGCAGGCGGGCGTGGTCGGCAGGGTCGTTGGCGGCGCCTGAGAGAATGGCGAAGACTTGGCAATGTTGGCTGTATGCGTCGTCGCCTGCAATGTCCGCAGTCGAGTCTGTGAAGAAGGACCCGTCGTAGCAGTGCGTGCGTACTGCTTGCAACACGGCGGCAGCACGGGTTTCGTATTCTTCTGCATACCCGGGCCGACCGACGGCGCGTACGAGCGACGCAGCTTGCTTCAGCACGTGGCCGTATAGTAGACTGAAAAAGGTATGTCTCTTCGACGCACGTCCAGACGTGGGAACGCCCTTGTCAGGGTGTGTGTCCGTCGAGGCCCAGTTTGTCACCCAATCGACATAACTCCACACCTCGTCTGGGAATCCCGACACCAAGCCCCTGTCATCGATATGTTCGTGGAAGAACTCCAAGACGCCGTCGATGCGTGGGAGGAAGGAGCGGCTGTAGCCCGAGTCGCCGAAAAAGAGGTGGTGGTCGCAGACTTGGAGGATCCAGTAGAGGGGGAAGCCGGCAATGACTTGTTTGACGTGGGAGGGGAAGCGGGATTGTGTTAGGCCGGAGGGAGTGACGGAGGCGGCGAAGTTTGTGATTGTCTGACGCATCAGGCGGTCGTCGCCGGAGAGGAGGTAGTGGAAGAGGCCCACGGAGCGGGAGTCGCCAGAGTATCTGTGTGTGTGAACTTTGAGTCCTCGTCCTCTTTCTGGGGTAGGGGACATTGGGGACGGCTTACTGAAGTTGTTCGTAAAACGGACAATCCGAATACCCATCAAACATGCAATTCCGCATCGTCCGGATAGACACATCCCAGATCTTCTCGGCATCCTCATTCCGCGGCTCTTTCCATGCCGCCTTGACGTCAAGAGGATAGTTCACCTGCGTTGCGGTGAACGACTCCAGCTCAACAACTCCCTCCAGCACAGTCATCTCCACACGCAGCAGGCGGAATGTCCGAAACCAGAAGGGCTCCCATGTTGTGGTCTCACCGGGCTCAATCGATAATGTGACGTCGTCAAAGGGGCCGATGATGTGGCCGTTTGAAGCATCGAGGCGGTCGCGTTTGGTGCGGAAGAAGGGGTAGGCGCGGGTTGGGTCGAGCTGTTCGTAGCCTTCGGAGTACATGACTTTGAGGCGAAGCTTGCTCGATGTCGTGACGCTGAAGGTCCAGCGGAGGAAGGCGGTCGAGTGGACTTCGGCTTGGAGATCGAGGGAATGCGTGGAATCTGCTGCGAGGTGGAGATGCCGGGTTCTGGAGAGGAAGGATATCCAGTCAGCCTCGGAGATACTGCTTTCACAGCGCCGAACTGTTTTGACGAGGACTGAAGACTCGATGGGATGCGGGATACATCGTGGTGTCAGTCTCCAAGGTGCAATGTCGCCGTTTAACGTTTTCATGTTATAAGGCTTGATCGTTGCTTTTTCGTGTCGTGGTTCGTGGTCTCTGCGCTCATTGATCTAGTGGAGAAGATTAGATCAGAATAATGGTGTAACATGCCTAATGCGCCCAGGCAAGCTCGAGAAGGTCGCTCTGTGCTCTACACTGCTTCGCCTCGTGTGCAGCTCAAAGTACATCCGCAGACTCACATGAAGAAAAACATCGTCAACAAGCCCAGTAGGGAACAGCACACTCTCATCAACCTCAGCCTCCCACTCTTCCAACGCACTCCCGAGATTCACCACCGTCTCCCCAGCCTCCACCCGTCCGCACACAGTCAATCCCGGAAACGCCGTCCTCTCAAACGGCATCGCCGCCCTGCTCGCCACAAACCATCGCATCACCACAAACTTGACCTCATTGTCACCTCGCTCCAGATGCTGCGCTATGTCAAGAGAGTCATAGTACCAGATCAGTGGACTGCTGCGAGCTGGTCCGAGTGCGACACGTTTGCCGTTGACGAAGAGCTTGTAGCGCGTGTCTGCTGTGCAGTGGATGAGTGCTAATGAGGGTGCAGCAGAAAGGTGGAAGCGGCGTGTGAAGGCGACGAGACGGCCGGCGGTATTGAGAGGGGAGGAGTCGATCCAGTCGTCGATCCAGATCCAGTTTGCTTGGAGGTTGTCGATGGTCTTAGATGGGTATTAGTTGAGGAATATGAGGTTCTGCATACTACGCGGGAATGTGTATACTTCTTGATCCTCAGCTGATAGCATGGCGAGTTAGCTATCGGAAAGCAGCAACAGCAAATCTTCGCAGTGAGATGCTGAAGGTGTGCGAGGAGGGGCGGCATGTTGATGGACTAAATGGAGTTATTGCTTCTCGGTATCGGTGCAGTAGCGACCGAACGGCACCATGGAGTCCGGACTTCGAGATGCTCAATGCGGAAGGGTAAAGGACGCCAAGTGATGACGACTTTTGCCACTTCTGACATCCTCATCAGCAACCTTGGAGCTGATACACTAAACGCCATCCGGGATGGACTGAGATGCTTTGGACTATCAATAACTTACCAGCACCAGTGTAAAGTGTAGAGAAGCCTTGGGATCTCCCTTGAATTCAGGGGTAACAACATCTTCGCCAAGCCTGTGCAATCAATCTTCACGGTGGTCTTGCAGGGCGATGTGATTCAATGTGATTCGCATGCAATTCAATGATTCTCGGCTGAGCGCGGTTGGACGTGTCAGCTGCGAGACGTACTGTGTTTTGGGACATGGGCTTGTTCAGGTCAGTGTAACCCATATCGCAGGTTTCCACCCTGCCTGCCAATAGCCAGGTGTAAAGAAGCTGCTGACATGGCAATCACATCTCAAAGTGCTACGATGGACAACATAGACCATCAGCTGTGGGCAGCGAACCACCCTATGGATAATTCAACACCGATAAGTAATCGTTGTAAACCCGAGTCATAGACTATAAGTTACCATTCTTGGTGCGAATATCACCCTAGATTCGGCACTACTTTGTAGCAGCTGTCAAACGAAGGATACCAGATTTAGATTCAACGATAGGCTTGAGAGAGTAATCTAGGCTCATCAAAATCAATGTAACCACAATGAAAATCATCTCAGCAATTCAAGACAAGTCCGATATCCTGATGGGCAGTGCACTGGACTGTGCGCGAGTGGCCAGTCGACCTGCCTCTCGCAACAAACCATGGTGCTGAACAAGTCTCTCGCTCTTTGCGCAGTCTTTTTTATACTTTGTATCAGAATCTTTTGGTCTTCAACCATATTGCGCCCCAAAAATGCTGAAAAGTCATACACATATCACAATCTCATCAGTTGCATACAAATTCTGCGACATCTTTGGCCTCAGAACCCTCTTTGACCTTTTCATCGCAGCATAGCATGGCAAGCCCCACGGTTAAGAGCAGCGCATCTTCACCGACCCAGGCGCTACACTTGACTGTGCAGCCATTCGGTCACATCACCGTCCTCACAAAGGACCTGGAGAATATCGATAGCACCATAACCGCGGATTCCAAGTCGTTTGGAATGGGCCATCGCGGCCACTACTCTGCGCCGCTGCTGGGACAGCGCAGCATCCTCACCGTGGACGGACATGGATGGGAGTCCACTTGTGCCATGAAGCGGTCGATATTCGGAGTTGTGTGGATGACCTCCGTAGTGTCGAGATGCATACTGGTGAAGCTTGTCGAGGCATTCGACGGCGCCGGCATGGAGGCCGAGATTGACTGTCCAGTGATCATTTCTGAACCTTGCCACGGGAGTGTCTGAGCATCTCAGAAAGCGAGGAGCATACTCGACAGCTCGAGCAAGCGGTGGATCTTGCACAGCGCATGGTGCTGAGGAGGATCCTGACTGGTACGCTGCTCTACTGGCTCGTTGACACTCCCGCCTTTCGCAGAGCTGGCATGACCTGTAAGAACATGGTGGTTGAACAGGTCGAGCGCGGAATGCAGTGCAAGCAAGCAATTCTCATGGCAGATGTTCAGGCACAAGAGGCCAGCTGGAAGCCGAAGATGAAGCAGACGATAGCCGAGGAGCTTGCGTTACTGGATGCGGATCTGAATGCCCCGTGCGATGGTTTGCTGACATCGCTTCTCGCAGCGAGGGCCAATGTTGCTGCGTCGCTTGGTTGGACATTCTACTTCCTCGCCAGAGAACCAGCAGTGTATGCACGACTGAGGCGGGACGTGTTGGTTCACACCGGGACACGTCATGATGAGACGCAAATCACAAGCTGAGAGCTTGAAAGGGTGCGCGTGTTTGCAATCCTGAATCGAGGAGACTTTCCGACTTGAGCCGTCGATGGCTAGGTCTATCAAGGAGGCTGTGAGAAATACAGTACTTCCTCCAGGTGGTGGGGACGACGGATATCGATACATGCCTAGGTCGCTGAAGTCACGTGGGTACTCATTCCGGGCCATGCATCGCGATCCATCATTCGCAACATTGGGGCGTAGACGCAGACTAACACAAGCCTGAACGACGTAACACAGCCAGGCCTGGTCTAGCTTATGCTCACTCTAATACTTCGACACCACCATGTCTGCTCAAGCTCTGCACACTCCTGCGAGAACAAGGGACTCACAGCTTCTAGGTCCACGAAGATGCCTCGGTGAAAGCTTCGCCAATACCACAATGGTCTACGCGATTGAGCGAATCATTCAGAAGTACGAGTGCGGTTGAGCCTGGATTGAGCGTGCTGAGCCAGAATGACCCGGCACGAGAGCGATGCTGGTGCGGTTACTGTTGAATTTGTCGGGTGCAATTGGGGTGGTGTGAAGGTTCTGAGGAGGTGGAGGCAGGTTGTGTGAGATGTGCGAGATCTACGGTCATATGATGATTACCTGGGAGGAGAATTTCAGGGACCGATGCCTGTAATGACGGGAGCAGACGGGCATGATGCTTGACGTGACAGTCGAGTGTGACAGTCGAGTGAAGTCATGAAGTTTATTGAAACCATATGCGCCTATCGTCCAATGCCGTTCTACCAATCCATGCCTCCTTCCCTGTTCTTCTCCTCTCCCCTCAATATCGCAGCGGCCTTGCCCATTTCCCCTAACCCGCCCTCCTCCTTCGTAAGGTGGCTCTCACTCTGCACCTTCCTGCCCTTATACCCCTTCATGCTATCCTTCTTCAGCTTCTCATCCAACTTGGCAAACGGATCCTCACTATCCTTCGTCGTAACCTTCCACTTCTCCGTCCCCAACACGCCATCCAGCTCCTCCACCGGCGGTAGCTTGACATAGACCCAGCCGTCCTCCCTCTCCTCCACCTGAAACACCGCAATATTAACACTATCATCATTCCCGCACTTGCCCGCCTCCGGCCCCTTGAGCTCGTAGTTGCGCTTGTGCATGGGGCAGGACACCCATAACTTGCCGTCTGCACTATCACCCAGCAGGCCGTCACTGAGGGCAAAGGCGCGCTTGTGCGGACACATCTGCTGCGTGGCGTAGTACTTCCCCTTGAGTTTGAAGATAGCAAGCTGCGTATCCCCACGCTTGACGTTGGCGGAGCTGCCCGTCGCGGCGTCAGAAAAGTGCGTTGCTTCGATCATAGGCTGCCAAGCCAGGCTGCTCCACTTCGTCCCGCGGAAATCCTCCTTTGCGCTTTCGGCGGGCCAGTATGTCGGACGCGGCTGATTGCGATCCATGACCTGCTCGACCGTCTCCGACCTCTCCTCCGTATTGGCGAACTGCTGGAACGCGGCGCGCTTCTCGGGATTCCGGATCGTTTCTGTCCATTCGCAGAAGAAAGAGCCGACGAGATCGAGCATTTGCTGTTCCAGGTCGGCGGCAATTCCAAGTTTGTCTTCGAGAATCACTTCGCGGAGGTACTTTATGCCGCCTGGTAGATTCTCGAGCCAGCGCGCTGTGCGTTGGAGTTTGTCACCGGTGCGGATGTAGAAGGCCAGGTAGCGGTCGAGGATGGGGATGACGTCGTCCGGCGCGACGTCCTTGGCGAGGAGTTCGCTGTGTTTTGGCTTTGCGCCACCATTACCGGCGACGAAGATGTTGAAGCCCTTTTCCGTGGCGATGAGGCCGAAGTCTTTGTTTTGAGCCTCGGCACATTCGCGCACGCAGCCGGAAACACCGCCCTTGAATTTGTGGGGGCCGCGGATGGATTTGTAGCGTTCTTCGAGGCGGACGGCCATGCCGACACTATCGCCGATGCCGAAGCGGCACCATGTCGTACCTACGCAGGACTTCACCGTACGCAGAGACTTGGCGTAGGCGTGGCCGGACTCCATGCCGCCTTCGACGAGCTCGGTCCAGATGTCGAGGAGGTCGCCCTTTTTGG
>Ga0058702_10000389_pt1 | contig 19453 bp, 18 predicted proteins | sample AgamicOrSfe_FD_83781 | JGI IMG/M metagenome (GOLD analysis project Ga0058702, IMG submission 83781) | Agave microbial communities from Guanajuato, Mexico - Or.Sf.e | ecosystem: Host-associated > Plants > Phyllosphere > Phylloplane/Leaf | place: Guanajuato, Mexico | collected 2012-05-30 | reverse complement strand
CTGATGAACCAAAACCTGAAGCACAGATCCCCCAGCACGAAGCCTGGCTTGGCGTCCTGCTCTATCAACCGCGTTGCGCAATCGGCGATGCTGTCATGCGTGAGAACGCTGCGTACATTGACGTCCACTCGCTTCAGCACAATCTGGAGCCATCGTTGCCCTTCTTCGACTATCACTGTCCGCAGAATGTCGTGAGCTTCAATCAGTGCGTGGCACGCGCTTTCGAGTCGGCCGAAATCTACAGGTCTTGTGAAGTCGAGCGACATCCATGTTAGCCAGCCCTGCGGATCCTTGTCCTTGTCCATCAGTCGACTGAGATGGTGCTGCATGTGAGTTAACGGCAACACCGCGTCCACATTGTCCATCGATATGTTATACGTCGCCAGGACATCTTCGAGCCGTTCTTTGGACACATCTGCAACGATATTCCCATCCATCAACGGGACCTGCGAATCAATCGATGTCATGCTCAATGCCATATCACGAAGCACAGGATTCGCTAAGATAGCGGTAGTCGCGAGACGCAAGTCCTGCTCTCGTGCAAGCTGCGACAAGCGTATTGCTATCAGAGAATCTCCACCGAGCTCGACGAAATCATCGTTTGCCCGGATCAGATCGCTGGAGATGTTCAATACTGAAGCCCACAATCCACCCAGCTGTTGCTCTGGTTGCGTCATAAAAGACTCGCCCTCGACATCGTGCTTGGCCAGCCGTGCCGCGCTCGTCAATGATTCAATAGTGATAGCTGCGCCTACTTCTCGCAACTGCTTTCGATTTGTCTTGCCGGTGATGGTGACTGGTATTGTCGGGATGGGAATGAAGAATGTAGGGACCATGTAGCTTGGCACACGTTCAGCCACCTCAAGCTTCAGCTGTGTACTTTCGGCGGGAGAAAGCGCCTCAGATCGCTGAATGAAAACAACGAGTACATCGCGATCGCTGCCTTGTGGAAGGATCACTTCTGCCACGAGTGGACACTGGTACTCGAGGCAGGCACTCACGTGAACCTGAACCTCCTCGAGTTCGATTCGTTGACCGCGGAGTTTGGCTTGGGCGTCTTTGCGGCCGAGGAACCATAGTGATCCAGTGCTGTCATATCGCACTATATCGCCGGTCCTGTATAGTCGACCTTGGCGACCAGGACGATTTGCAGAGCCTTGCAGAAGCCAGGATGGATTTTGAATGAATGCTGCATTCGCTGCCACATTTCCAACATATCCACTGCCGACCAGGGGCCCGTCGAGCACGAGCTCTCCTTCCTCTCCAATGGGCACAAGCACATTCAGGTCGGGATCGACGACCCATGTGCACTGACCGAGTCCACGACCGATATTCGGGGTGTAATTGTCGTCGTCAATTCGCACGCCAGTCGCTGTCCAGCTGCATTCCGCCGGCCCGTACGTGTTGGCCAGAATATCGAGATGCGGCTTCCATTTCTGAATATCGGCACGCGTCATGCTCTCCCCGCCAATAATGAGAGTTTTCAGGCCAGGCATGCGCGCTGGATCGAGGGTTCGCAACACAGTCGGCGTAATCATGGTATAGTTTGCCCTGAGTCGCTCGAACGAGCCTTCCACGTCATTGTTCTTGTCATCTTCCGACGGCACACACAGACAGCCACCAGCGCAAAGTGTGTCCAGAATGTCAATATACGCAACGTCGAATGCATGCGCTGCAAAGTCGTAGAGTCTCATGGCAGACGAGTATCCCAGAATCGAGCGGTGATGTCTGAACTGACTGCAGATATTGGCATGGGTCATGATGGCACCTTTCGGCACGCCAGTTGATCCGGACGTGAAAGTGACCACCACTGGATCCTCTGGTTTCAATGTTGCAGGGTGCTGGAAGCGTGCTGCAGACCGCGCATCCTTGACCAAATCCGGGCTCACAACTAGGACATCTCCTGCGATTCCTTCCGCGAGTTCAACAGTCTCCGGAGAACATAGCACGAGCTTCGCATCGACCTGTTCACAGATCTGCCGCAGTCGCTCCACAGGCTGGTTCGTTCCAAGCAGAATAGCTGCGCCGCCGGCCTTGATCAATCCAAGAAAGGCAACAGCTGTCCACATGGATTTCTCGAACAGTAGTGGCACGTATACACCAGGGCCGATGCCACGTTCTTGCAATGCCCCAGCAACAGCGGTAGAAAAGACGTCCAACTCATGGTATGTAAGGCTTCCATCCCAGCCTTCAAGAGCTTGAGAGTCCGGCGAAGCTTCCACATGCTGGGCGATCAGTTGTTGTACCAGTCTATCATCTTTCGAAGGGAGTTCCGCGTTCCATGCCCATATCTGCTCCAGATCTGCGGCAGTGATTTGCTTGTCGTGGAAATGTGTAGTGTTAGGTTTGTCGTACGCAATGGCACTATCAGGACGGAGTATCGAGTCAAACCCGATCGAGCTCGAATTTATAGGCGTCGTAGATTGCGAGCCATCGCTGCTGAAGTCCTTCCGGGACTCAAACTCAGCAGGTGGCCCTATAGGCACTGGCCGGACGCGGGACGGAATGTTTAAAGTCATTCTCACAAGCAGATGAGACGATGTTCTTAGTGTTGAATTTACTTGCAATGTAGTTGTTCGTCTTGTAGGGATCAAGGCCTTTTAGACAGGACCTGCTAAAGAAGTATACTTGCTCAACCCACCCCTACTGATCCACCATGCACCATTCACCACGCACCACGATATCGCATGGCGTCGTACGAATGGATCGGAGTATATCTTCGACATTAGCGGCAGATCGTGATGTTGAGCTAACTGACGCATCGAACGCGCTAGCTGCCTCGGGGGATTACCAGAATGAGCTCGTGCTTGAAAATCCTAAAGCGTGCGCCGTAGGTGTCGTCTTCGATGGAGGATCGCTGTACTGTAGCTCTCGTCCTCTGTCCTCCCAACCTTTGCGGTAGTGGCCGGGAGGTTGCCATGGAAACTGGAGGTGTAAAAGCTAGATAAAAGTGGGGAGTTTCTAGGACAGTGGGTGCTGTCCGCATACAAGCTTTGCGGTGATCTGAAAACGTATGCCCTGAATCGTTGATGAAACTCGTTGGGCTTGCAGAGGTTCTGCACGTACCGAGAGTAGCATACCATGTACACTACATCGCCAATGTCGCCGGATGCGCTTCACATCTCGGATCATGCCTCTAAGAAATTCCACGGCGAGTGTCGGGCATCAAATTTGCTTTTATTATTAGGCCACGAATTCCAAAGACTTACCCTTCTGTACGTGCGTGTCACGCATCCCGAAAATGCCCCCACGTAACATCTTCAAAGTCTGCACCTCAACATCGGATCCTCTCAATTCTGCTCAAACATTCCCATCAACCCGGCCTCCTGCACCAAATCCCGGAATAAACCTCCTTTCCTCACCAACTCAGCAGGTGTGTCGAATTCAATGACCTGGCCTGCATCAAGCACCACGACACGATCGCTGTCGGCAATGGTATTGATCCTGCAATGTGTTAGCTTTCCTCCGTCACCACAAGCAATCGGTGGAAGCCGAATAACACGATGCGGACTTACCTGTGCGCAATGGTGATAATGGTCCTCTGTGCAAACACATCCGACCTCAGGGTCTCCTGCACCATCTTATCCGTGACGTGATCAACCGCACTCGTCGCCTCGTCCAGCACAAGAACCTTACTGCTCGTCAACAGCGCCCTCGCCAAACTGACAAGCTGTCTTTGACCCTGTGACAAGTTCGAGCCGCCTTCGTCAAGCTTGGCATCGAGCTTGCCGTCCATGGTATTGACGTGGTCTTTCAACTGTGCGTGCTCGAGGGCGTGCCAGAGTGTCTCGTCGGAGTGCTTGCTGCCGGGATCGAGGTTAGTGCGGAGCGTGCCTTGGATGATAGCGGCGTCTTGGGGGATGATGGCGAGATTCGAGCGCAGGTCGTAGAGGCCAAGACGGGAGGTGTTGATTTCGTCGATGGAGACGTGCCTGGAGGAGGGTTCGATGAGGCGGAATCTGCAGCCGCGGGTTAGCAATGTAGAGTGCATGTGAGATTGTTGTCAAGATACTCACAGCGCCAGAGTGAGGGTACTCTTTCCAGCACCTGTCCTGCCGACAATGCCGACTCGTTCGCCACCTTTGATATCCAGATTGATGTTCTTGAGTGTCAGCGGCAAGCCTTCGCGATAGCGCACGCTGTAGTCATTGAATTCCACGCGACCGGACTGTGGCCACTCCTGAGGGGGTCTGCGCTCTACGACGACATCTTCAGCTTCAGCAGGCAGGTTTGTGTACTCCAGGACCCGTTCCACCGACACCATGGCGTTTTCAATGTCAACAGTCATGCGGACGAGGAAGCTCAGGTTCTCTGCAACCTGGAGGGCGTATGACATGGCCAAGCCGACTGCGCTAGCTGATGTGATATACCCAGAACCGATTGCAGCTACCGCAAGGCATGCCGCGCCGCCTACGACGATGGATGCAATGAGCTCAAGTCGTAATATCACCCATCTGTTATAGGTGGTCAGCGTGAAAAAGAAAGAAGGAAAGGGGAAAAGCAAGACCTATTTGAGGTCGTAAAACCATAGAAGGCCCGCAAGTTTGCGTCCAGCCGATTAATGTTTTCCTGTGCAAACGCGTCTTCACGCCCGTAAGCGCGGATGGAAGAAAACCCTCCCAAACTCTCTTGGAAATGGGAGAAGATGGGACTTTTCGTGGCAGACTCCATGCGAGCGACCTCGCGACTAGTGCGGATATAGTATTGCTGGAGTCTTCGACATACAAATGCCAGAGGCACGATCAGTACCAGGAAGAATGGTGTGGCTGGAATCAAAGTCAGTCGCTCTTCAGTGTTGTGCGAGGAACACACTTACTCCAGCTAATCAATCCGAGAGTGTAGAGCACGACGGCGACATTAGTGAAGAAGCTGATCAAAATTAGCAATTCTGATTGAGTCTAAACTCCTACTACGCCGCATCTCATACCTCACAAACGGGTAGATGAGGTTTCCATCGATCGCATTGATATCAGTGCTAAAGCGGTTCGTGATTTGGCCTGCTGGTGTTGTCTCAAAGAAGCTCATTGGAGCACGGAAGATAGCCTGGGCCATGCGGTCATGCAAAGACTTTGACGCGGCAATGCCACATACCACGGAACAGATTATGCTCTCCGTACAACCAAAGATGCAAACAACAACTCCAATTGCCGTGTAAATGCCAATGTACTTGCCTGCTTGGTAGTTGCCTCCGTACGAGTCATTCAGATCACTCCAGTGTTTGATCCACAAACCAGCACCTGTGTCATGTGTCAGTACAATACTTTCGGCGTTTTCATTGCAGCGCCACCGTACTGAGATTCATTGTCTGTTCTCCCAGCATGGCTGCAACCCAAAGTAGAACCATCCATAGTCTACACGCTTTTGCATACGCGATATAGACAGCCCAACTGACTTTGCCCTCTTCGGACTTTTCAACCTTGCGTTGTGCCAAAGGGTCGAAGCCTTCTTCGGCAGAGACGACAGGGTCCTTCCCTGTCACATTAGTAGTGGCTCTAGCAGTGAGAAGTGGCAAGTTCTCTGAGACATCACCATCTGCCATTACCTGCGCAGGCTTGACCGCTTGCCCTGCTTCACTGACGAGTGACAGTTCAGAAGCCTTGACGAGCGCATCCTCAATATCGGACACCAGTGTTTGAGGCGGGCTTGTTGATCCTGCAGAAGATGACGACTCGGCTTCAGCTATAGTGATCAAAGATGTCTTGCTGCCACTCCCACTCGAGTCACCATTTTCCTTTCGTTGCTGGACAAGAGTGGTCACAAGATCGTATGTATTGCCACGCTTCGACATAAGCTCTTCGTAAGCACCGTTCTCTTTGACACTTCCGTCCTGAAGATAGAAGATCGTGTTGGCAGACTTGAGAACGCGCGTCGAGTTCGTCGCCAGAATGCGGGCGGAGGACTTCAACATGCCATTTGGGCCGATCACGTTCTCTATCAAAGCCTGGAAGGCAAAGATTAAAGAGGAAGATTCCTTGTAAGAAAAGAATAGCGTACCTTTGAAACATGCTCATCAACAGCACTTAAGCAGTCGTCTAAAACATACACATCTGCCTGCGCATAGACTGCTCTGGCAAGTGAAAGCCTTGCCTTTTGGCCGCCGCTCAGAGAAATCCCTTTCTCACCTACTTCTGTCCGGTCACCGTCCTGAAGCGAGGCAAGATCGGGCAACAACGCGCAATTCTTGAGTGTCTTGTTATAGAATTCACCATCAAACGGTCGGCCGAAGCAGATATTTTCTTTGATAGTGGCGTTCATGACCCAAGCTGTTTGTGGAACATATGCAACTCGTCCAGACACCGAGACGGTGCCTGTTGTCTTATGAAGATTCCCGAGTATGGCGTTTATAAAACTGGATTTACCAGATCTGCAGAAGTTTAGCAGGAAGCTTTCGTTTGTGACTTGCTAAAACTTGCCCAACTTGACCGATGATGCAGTTGAGCTCACCGCTGCGCGTCGAAAAGTCATTGATTCTCACTAGCACCTTTTCATCCTTGCTACTTGGTGAAAATGAGGCATCGGAAATTGTGACAACTTGCGCATCAGCAGCTTCGGCGCGAGCCCTCTTTATCACCGCATCCAGCTGAAGCTGCTCCGATGTGTACATCTCTACGAGTCTCCCCGAGGCGACTCGACCTTCAACATATATGTTGATCAGCATGGGAGCCACGCCAAGAGAGAAGTTGAGTATGTTAAAGAGCGCGAGTGCTGGAAAGATTATGTCGCTCGTAAGAGGTATCGGGGAAACAACACTGTAGACGGCGAATGTTACCGCCGCGATCAGATATCGTGGCAGCATGACGACAATGTTGAACCCAGCGCCGATCAACCTTTCTTTCCTCAGCGCGTTGAGCTCCTCATCATTGCGTACTGCCCTCAGTTTCACAAGATACGCATTAGCCCATGCGTAGAGCTTAATAGACTGGTGGGAAAGTCAGCGTATGAGAATTGGAGGAGAGAGGGAAGGCGCAAAAGCGAAGCCCACCTTCATGTTCTCCACAATCTCCGTGGTCAACCTGGTCCGTTTGTCCTTGGCCGTCATCTGCTCCTTTTCGTACTTCTGATTGAAAATCACCACCAGCGCGTTCAGTGGGGACATCAAAATCATGACACCCACTCCCGCTAGCATGGACCAGCCGAGAAAGCGATACAGCAGGACTATTGAGAATATGAACTCAAGGGGCGCAGCCCATATCCATGGCGCAAGTCGGACGGCCATCCAAATCTTGTGACAGTCGGCAGCCATTCGCGTCACTATATCACCCACATTCATGTCTTTCTTGGCAAAGCTGGAGAGATGGATGCTCTTATGATAGAGCTGAGATTGGAGTGCAACCCTCACACGCGAAGCTGACTCGATAAATCGTTGTGCCGATTGCTGCTGACATAATGTCGTGAAGGCCGAAGAAGCCAGCATAAGTACGGCAAGTGTTATACCCCAAGCGTATGACTGAGGGGTCGATTTGCTGCGCGATGCGACCCACCTAATGAAATACTGAAGTATGATGGGCTGTGCCAATCCGAGAGCCCTACCTATTGTCTCGAGAACGATCGGAAATACCCACTCCGATCCGAAAGCCTTTAGGATTGCCAGCCACAAGCGAGGAGTTACCTTCTTCTCCTCTACAGACCATGTCTTCTGGAAGCGTGGACCGGCATTGCGCGCACTGTCTCTGGGGCGAAGTTGATACATGTCTTTTTCCTTGATGATGTTACTGTATCCATGCTCCATGAACGGCGTTAGCCATGTAAAGAAGATTTCCGAGAAAATATCTGCAGTGATTCTCGGGTTCTCGGATCCATCTCCAACGACAGTGTTCGGTCGCATCAGAGACGGAATCAGCCATTCTAGACAGAATTCCATGACAGCGAGTGCCGTAATGACGGGAGACATAGCATAACTTCCAGGCGCGTCGAAGTGGAATGATCGAGGTGGCAATGACAGTGTTTTCACAAGGTAAATGATTGGAAGAAACAGCCAGTAGATTAGAGCTACCGGACTCGGTATTCTGGAGTGCCGATTTTCGACATACTGGACACCAGCAATCATTAATAGCGAAGAGAATAGTGCGACAGGAGACCAGAACGCGATGTCGCGAACAGCTCTCGACGGTGATCGTATCAGTAGGGTAATTGCCTGTGCTGCCGTGGCTGCAAGAAGAGGCAGAATGATAACCTAGAATGGTTCAGTGCTTGCCTTGACGAGTGCTGGATACCCCCTATTTGCATCGACATACGAATCTAGCATAATGGTTCCACGTCCTGAAGAGTGGTTTCTGCACCTCGGTCCGTAGCAACAAGACCAGTGTGATGGCACTAAAGAATAGACCGCAGAGAGCGTATACACCGATGAGCGCATCCAGAAAGCAAAGATTGAAGCCATTCCCGTTCAGAGGAGTACACCCTGCAAGCCCGCCAGAGAAAGGCTGCTGTTGGTGGGATGATGTCTTGAATACGGACAACGCGTGTGGAGTGAGGACACCTTCAGAAAAGTCGAAGAGAACATGCTGCGCAGGCTGCGCGACCTGCGCCGTCTGCCAGTCGCTCATTGTCACAGAGGTATCCGGCCAAGCGGAGAGAAGAGGTGATGGTGAATAAGGAGGTTCGAGCTCAGTAATTGATGAAAACGGTAGCTGAGTCACTAGCTTCAGAATCAGGGGTCAGGTCAGGCCACATCCAGGCAGTCTACCTAAGCTGGGTATAGCGCTATCTGTATCTGTCATCTGCCAAGATGAGTCGTACCTCGAATGACTCACTTCCTTATCGAGACGTGTCGTGTGTGTGGTAGAGCGGGAGGAAACACGCTCGCTTACCGGAGGACTGTCTTCACCTTCCATTTCGGGACCTGGAAGATGCCGTCTCTTATCTCATGGCGGAGGGGGTTCTTCACGTGGTTAGAGTCACGTGATACGCTCCTCAAAACACCATCAACACCATCAACACCGTCGCTTCATCATTTCGTTCACAGCCACAGAAAGTCCTTCATCGCTCTCGCCACACTATCCAGGTCCTCCAACACATGCTAATGGCCCACGCCAGGCAATAGCACGACTTTACAATACTGCAACCTTCCGCTATAATCCTTGACAATCTCCGCCGAACAAAACAGGTCCTCTCCGCCCGTGATGAGAAGAACTGGCATTTTCAACTTTGACAGATCCCCGACCATCATCGCTCCAGCTAGCGCAGTGTACACTCTAGCATATCCCTTCGAATCTTGCAAAAGCAGCAGGTCTCGAATCGCAGTTATTGCCTGTGGTTTCTCATCCTTCGATTTCTTACTAGTATCAGCATTGGAAATTCTACCCGCAACGCCAGAATCCTGCACGTTCTGCGCGCGTATTGTGGCAGCTTGCTGAAGGTAGATCGCAGAAACACCTGACGGGAGTGGATTCTGCGTTGGGCCAAGCAAGATCAGCTTCTTGACTAGCTCGGGATGTGCTATACTGAATGACAGTGCTACAAGACATCCAATGCTGTGCGCAATAAGGGTACTAGGTTCCGTGAAGATTGTACCAAGGTCGGCTGCATAGCTGCCTATGCTTGCTGCCGAGCTTACAGCTACAGGTGAGAGTCCACGCCCTTCGAGATCAAACGTGGTGTTTCTGTGCGTGGCGTAAGTTTGAGTGAAGAGATGAGCGGCTGCCAGGACTCGCTCGTGGCACCTAGGTCGTGCACGCATGTGGTGTATTCGCCACTTTCCAAACCATTCTCGATCACGTTCAGCTGCTTGTTTGTTGATGATACGGAAGCCTCTTATGCTACGGCAATGCTGTTGCTTTCTGCTATGAGATTCGGTCCCTGTATGTTCTGCTTGTGCTGCTCAAGTCAAGGTAGGACTGTGGATGAACGTCGAGATGGGAGACGCAGGTGAAAGCGAAAGAGGTTGTGACAAGATTAAGGGCCTCCACGATGTTTGGCATCGCGATATGCAAACTGTCACTGAAATAGGACAACGAAACAGCACGTATCAATTCTGGATTAAGACGATCGCACAAGGCTGGATGTAATATGACCAAATGCCACGATGTATTTCTACTCTTCCGTCCAACACTTTTGTCCGGAATGCTAGTTCTCCTTCTTCGGCTCCTCAAAAGCAGTCTCATATGGTCTCTCAGCTTGTGGTGTGAGTCTCGCTAAGTGACGACGCTGCAAAAGCTTTAGCATATACTATCGATATCAGGAAATCTTCACAACTCACCTGACCATCCTGCCAGTCAAGAATGGCAGTATGCGCCGTAACTCTGTTATCCCAAACCACCACCGTCCCCGGCGCCCACTTGACCCTCGCCTGCAAATCCTGACTCAGCGCAATATGGTCATATAAGAACTTGAGCAAGTAGTCGCTCTCCTCCTTCTTGAATCCCACAATCGCCCTCGTGAACTGCGGGTTCACATACAGCGCTTTCTCGCCCGTCGCAGGGTGCGTCCGCACGATCGGGTGTTCATGCTGCACTGGCTCACGGCGCACGATGCCCCCGCGCTTGAGTGCGTTGGCGGCTTGTTCGTGGCCCGAGTGGATGGCTTTGAGACCGTGCAAGCGCTTCTGGAACTCCGGTGAGAGGCGGCGGTAGGCTTCGGCTTGGTTCGCGAAGAGGGTGTCGCCGCCTGCTGTTGGACCGTCCAGGAGGTACAGGAATGTGGTGCCTGGTGGTTGCAGCTCGTACGTCACGTCGGAATGCCAAGTGACGCTGTTGGTGCGAGTCTCGAAGTACGTCTTCGCCGTGGTATCCTTGGCCGAGCGATGGACGAGGTGCACTCTTGGATGTCCCTTGGGCGCGCCACTGGCAGGGTGAATGTGAGAAGGGCCGTAGTACTGCGCATAGTCCACGGCGTCCTTGATATCGAGATCGGCAAAGTCCTGGTCCCGGAACGCAACGACCTTCTTCTGCGCCACGAACAGCGCAAGCTGGTCCTTGCCTGCATTGCTCAACTTGCTGAGCTGGACGCCCTTGACTTCAGCACCAATGTTGGCAGTGAGGTCTTCAACAGCCGCATTGGCTAGGAGGTCTGGGAAGGTCGGGTCTGCATCCTTGCCATGTTCGTGCTCTTGGAAAGGCTCGAGGGGTTCGTACTTGACGTCGTCCCAGACAGGAAGGTAGTTCGGGTATTTGGCTGGCGCGACACCCTCGGCTCCGTTGAGTTCGGTCTCGTAATTTGTGGTCCGTGGTGTTTGAGCAAAGGCTTCTTTGTGGTTGAAGCTGATCTCGGCAGTCTTGGCTTTGATGGCCTGGACTGAGTCGGTGGAGTGGTCGTCGCTGATGAGTGCCGGTGCCATTGTGAATGTAATGGAAGGAAGGGATTGTTGATTGTTTGATTAGTGAGAAAGGAAGAGGTAAAAGGCGTGGAGTTCTATAGTATAAGTACAAAAATCAACTCGCACACCATCCTATAGCATATCGCAACAACGAGCTTCCCAATGCATCTCAGCACCGCATTTGCCACCACATTGCGCCATTATTCGGCAATGCACTTCGCCCTGCTTTGCACAACCATGCAGGCGGGGGTCCATGTGAGAAACCATGCATTCAACGAATCACAGATTTGTGCTATTGCCCCTCAATGTAGAGTCCGTTGGTTCGTGTCTCAACTTCGCCGAAGCACGACATGATTGCGCTTCACGAGCATGGGATGTTCAGCGACCTTCTCAAAAGGTGGCCTGAAGATAAGTGGTTGTATCAGTAAGCAGTGAACAGACGCGATCACGCCATCGTCGTGTTGATTTGCGTCAAGATTTGCACCAACTTTCGGTCGCCGACCCCAATCACAACCACGACCCGGCCAGCCCAGCTCACCGCAGCGCGTCTGCCAAGTTGTGCCGACCGACCGACAAGTCGACCTAGCGCACAGTATTGTCGATCAAGAAGTCCTGGGGCATGGGCAATGCGGTTGAGACGCGCTTAAGGATTATATATTCGTCACGCCTAAGGTGTGCTTGACGGCTCGCACTCCAAGCTATGCGAGACCAGATGGCACCATCTCGCTCTGGCAGTAGTACAGTAGAGGTTTAATGGCTTGTTTCCTGCCATATTCGAGCGACTGACTGAAGCCTTTAAGCTACAACCTTTGATGTCTACAATATCGCCTTCGGACAGTGATGCGGGTGGTGGAAAGGCAGAGGCACCACTCTTGAAGACTCTTGACATTAGCTTCACTGAGCGAGCTGGCGTAAAGGCCTTCGACAATGTCTCTCTTGAGGATTACTATAAGCCCATCGATGACTATGAAGGGCGGCATCGCTGGGATCCGGAATTTGTGTGGGAAGCGAAAGAGGAGAAGAGAGTTGTGCGAAAAGTATACTCTGTCTTGTTCCAATGCGCACAATCATGGCTAACACTTTCAGATCGACCTTCGCATCTGCACATGGGTGTAGGATTCTCTTAACTCTGCCACTTTCACCTGCTTCTCTGGCTGACCTCTACGAAGTTGTTTCATGTTCTTCGCACTCCAGCTGGACCGCGGCAATATTAGCCAAGCATTATCAGACAACATGCTAGAAGACCTTGGCATCACGACGAACGATTACAATACGGGTCAAACAATCTTCTACCTCACCTTCCTCTTCGCGGAGCTACCCTGTAAGTCTTTCCCGGACCTATCCTCGAAGCACCTGTGACCTGTCTGACGATTCCTTCAGCTCAGCTCATCAGTAAGCGCATCGGACCTGATAACTGGATCCCTATTCAGATGGTCTCCTGGAGTCTCATTGCGAGTTGTCAGGCCTTCCTCTCCGGCAGGTCATCGTTCTGGCTATGTCGAGCTCTACTAGGTATGGTCGAAGGCGGATTCATTCCTGACAACATCCTGTATCTCTCCTACTGGTACACAGGCCACGAACTTCCTGTCCGGCTGTCTTTCTTCTGGGTCGCGTATCAAACAACCTCCATCATCTCAGCATTCATGGCTTTCGGTATCCTTCACATGGCAGGTATTGGTGGCTTGGAAGGCTGGCGATGGCTGTTCGCTCTGGAAGGCACGTTGACAGGCTGTATTGGAATCGTCTCATACTTCTACCTGCCACCATCTCCAACGCAGACGGCGTCCAAATTCCGTGGCAAGGACGGCTGGTTCAATGAGCGAGAGGAGAAGATCATGGTGAATCGTGTCTTGAGGGACGATCCTAGCAAGGGTGACATGCATAATCGGCAGGCCCTTTCGCTGCAGATGTTCTGGCATTGTATTTGCGATGTGCACATGTGGCCGATTTATCTGTTGGGTCTCTCGTGGCTGCTGCCGTCGAATCCGGTCACTTCTGTGAGTTAGCTTTGAGCGGATACCTGGTGAGTAGAGGTTTTCATCTTACTGACTCACATCAACAGTATATCACCCTCAACCTCAAAGCAGCCGGCTTCACCACATTCGAAGTCAACCTCCTGACTATCCCTGCCTATGTCATCTTTATCATCAACCTGCTCGTGCTCACCTGGCTATCGGAAAAGCTCAACGAACGATTCTTGCTTGCCTCGATATCGCAGATCTGGGTCTTGCCACTACTGATTGCCCTAGAGGTACTACCTGCCACTCGCAGCCACTGGGTAACTTGGGTCCTGTCCATCCTTCTCTTTGCACAGCCATATGCCCATGCCATCATCGTTGCAATCACCAGTCGCAATGCAGGCACGGTACGCACGAGAACAGTGGCAAGTGCGCTGTATAACATGAGCGTGCAGGTATGAGACACTGACTGACGAATGGCCAAGCTATCTCTGACCGTTTCTTGACTGCAGACTTCCTCGATCATCGGCTCAAACATCTACCGCACCCCAGACGCCCCGCTCTATCGAACCGGCAACAAAGTCCTCATCGGCATCACGGTGTACAACTTCTTCCTCTTTCTAGCTGCAAAGGCATTCTATGTCCATGTCAACAAGTGAGTACATCACAACTCTACTGCACAGCGCTCGGAAGCTAATAGACATTGCAGGAAGCGTGATCGCAAGTGGAATGCGATGAACAAGGAGGAGAAAGAGCATTATCTGTCGACAACGACGGATAAGGGGAATAAGAGATTAGACTTCCGTTTCGCGCATTAAGCAGTACGCCACCAGTACTGTCATGCAATGCTGTAGTGAACAGGAAATCGAGTATCTTCGTAATCGATATCATAGACTAGCGAATGTACATGCTTCATGTCCATGACTGTGGCGTGTCGGTCCCACCAGCCCTACTCTTGAAAGACGAAGCTGTCTTATGTGGCGCCTGGGTACTCACAGCCAGCAGCTTCGGACGTATACCTTGCATAAAAACTAGAGAACACAGACATCATATTACTAATTCACTGTACTAGCTTTACTGACAATTCCAATACCTTCGCCCTGCCTTCAACGTTTACGGATGCACCTACTTCTCACCTCAACCACAGTACACACCAGCCGGACATCCCTAAAGAAGCGTCAGTAACATGCACCGCCTCCCACTCGATCGTGCCGAGAAACACAACCACTCGAAGCACCACACCACTCACCGCAGCAGTACCATAAAACGCCCCACTCACCCCCGCAATCTGCAAAACCGCGGTAACAATCCCACCCATGCCCTCGCCAGCAATAAACCCCGCAGCAACTGCATACATGTACATGGCATGACTATCCGCATCGAATTTCTGCCACAACCAAGCCACAGTCGCGCCCATGCCCATGGCGAGCGGGTAGGTTGTGGCGTTGAGGATGAAACTAACGCCGATGGCGATGGTGCTGGGAAGCATCCACCATTTGTCGGAGGGGACGAGCTTGTATTTGGCGATTGTGATAAGGATGGCGAGGATCGATATACTGTGGGGAAGGGATGTCAGTTGAGGTTGAACAAGATGAGGAGTGGGAAAAAGGTCGAGATTGGGGGAAGAATGTATGGGGAGAAGGGCGGCATCACTCACCCGATAGCTGTGAAGCCTGATGCCCGAGGAATGGGGAGAACGGGATCAGTGACTGCGATTGCGACAGCACGCCAGGCGCTGACATCAGGGGCGGGGAAGGGACAGCTGGCTGCTAGGCTGAGGTCGTTGATGCACTTTGTATGCTTTGTTAGCCACGTGCGGTGATGTGCTGAAAGTGGTAACATACCGGGTACGCAGTCGAAAACAGGACATACATGCCCACAGACATGAAGACAGCAACAACAGAACCAATAGCTTGTCCATACATGTTGGCGCGTGGACTTGCACGTAGCAGATGTGCAGTCTTCAAGTCGCCCAGCATATCGACCGAGGTGTATGAAGCAGAAAGTGCAAGAAGGCCTCCTATACAGTTCTGCAGCTGAGCAGACTGTGTGCTATAATGCGGCTTTGTGATCCCACCGATGACCAATTGGGAAGCATTGCCGATAGATGTGACTGGAATGATGGAAGTCCTACCAGCGGACTCTGATCCGATGAAGGAGAAGAGGAAGGCAAAGATGATGCCGACGATGGTAACACCAGCATTCTGTTTCCAGTAGACTCCCAAGACGAGCACAGAGAGTGCGGCGCTGATGAGTGCACCCGTGCTCCACATCCAGAATGGCACTTGCTGTGACTTGGGTATAGGGTCGTAGATCTGCTGACTTTCGTCGAGTTCGGCCGCCATGGAACTCTTGAACAGCTTGGATGTGATTGGCTGTACTGCAATCGTAAGTGAGGACCAAAGCATCTTGTAGCTGGCGCCAATCTTGGCAAACGATGCCGCGAGCAGGAGAAGTGTTCCGGGCCAAATGAGCCAGTAACGCGGAGACGGCGCATTAATAGGATCATTGAGGACCATCTCGTTGACCGTAAAGTATTCTGGATAGGCAGGATCGAGGTATGTGACAACAGCGAGACCAGATGCGGTGATGGCTGGGCCGATGATGCCCCAGGCGAGTACAGAACCCCCAACGAAGCTGTAAGACCCGTTTCGACCGACGAGCATGCCCACGCCAATGAAAGCAGGTGTGAATTCGAGAACCCAGTTCCTGGAGTCTTATGTTAGCAGCGGACACGAGCGCGATACAAGCAAAACTTACCAATTCTCTGCACCAATCATGCCTGTCCAACCAATTCGGTACAGTGTCCAGCCACTTGGAAGAGTCAATGTCTGATGCGTTCGCCGAGGACGACTTACTCACATGTGCCAGTCCCATAGAATTCCCGGAGCATACTCGCTTGTGACTCGCAAGGTGATAGCAGCTATGAAAGCAATCGCTAGAGCCTTGGTCTTCTTCTTTGCATTGGCCTCGGCGTTCTTGCCAGTGTGAAGTGATCTGATCGTATGTGCGACAGCAACAGCACCAGGAAACACGAGCTTCTGTCTAAGGATGTAGAACTGAGAGGTCCGTTAGTGGACAATCAGATGACAATACTTAACATCGTTTATCACCTTTCGTAGACTGTGAGACATGGTTAGCTTGTAGATAGAGTGGCAAAGAAAGGCGAAGCAGCTCGAGGCATTACTCACGGGACAGCAAAGAAAAGGCCGAAGAAGGCGCATGTAACCTAAGCACATCAGTCACAGGTAGTTCCGAGATGTTCGGATACTCAAGCACAGCATACCGTGAAAGTTATTAGCTTTCCGATGTCGTCCTTGGGATTCGCACCTGGTCCGAGGAGTCCGATCTGATAGATTGCACTGTGGACGAGTAAGTATGGGCGCAGCGACGACATGCAGAGCGGGATGCTTACGGGATACCGGAAGTAAAGATGAGACCTATCTTGACTTAGCACATGAAGGCCACTGCGAGGAGTAAGCACTCACCTAGCGATCCAGCCGCAGTTGCAGTCGACACTGTGAGAGGTCAGCATTCTGTCAGGCTGTAGATAGCACACGTTGACAGACTCAGCACAACGTTCTCCTTGGGACCAAAGTGGCCTCCACCAAAGGCATCTGGCAGAAACTTGCAGAGCGACTTGATGATGGCATATCCGAAGATAGAGCCAAAGAAGCTGGCACCAAAATTCCAGCCAGTCTTCAGCCCCAAGTACATGCTTCGTGAGGTCAGCATGCGAAGGTCATAATCCCGATGACAGACTCACTTGCTAGCACCGATGACTGCACCAAGACAGCAGCCTACGAACACAGCTCTGAAAGTAAACTGTTGAGTCTCAATAAGGCCTGCCTCGTCCTCATCCCAAGGCTCTGAAGTGGACAGCACGACAATCTGACCATCGAAGCCATTGATGTTCATTTGGTACACCTCACCCTGCTCGATATTGACAGAGCCCTTACGACGACGAAGGCCATCGTCGACTGGCATCTTCATCTCGATGTCATCGTCGTAGATGTTGGAGAGTGTAGCATTGACCACAGTAGTAGAGGGCACCTTCCCAGCAGGACCTGAGCCGGAAAGACTCATGGTCGGAACTCTTGGAAGGATATGTAGTGCAGGCAAGAGATGCCACAAAAGATCAGGCAAGAAGTGGGTGGAGGAGACCTCTTATCTAGTGCACGCCACATCAAGGGCACATGCAAGAATGCTGTCACTTCTTTGCTAGCATGCGTCCTGTGTGATAAGAAGGCAACACTTTTAGTGAAGGCAATCAATGAGGACAATCGAAAGAACAGAAATGACGTGAATCCTGGAAGTCTCGCGCAGGTCAACTACATGGAAAACGCTGTCGTTGGCTGGCTCGGACGGCTATGTGCGTGGTAGGCTGTGGCGGGTATGCAGCAGCTATCTGAACATTGCCAGAAAAGGCAGGCGAGTGTTGCGAAGGACACTGCTGCCGAGCCCTCGCGCTCTGCGACCTGGCACTTTACGATAACTTCGGACGTGAGGGCAAGATAGAGAGGTGCATCGTGAAAGATAGCGGACTACGCTACTGCAGTCGTAATCATCTCGCAGTCCGAGCAGTGGTTACCGCGGGTCATTAGTCATCAGACACCCGGTCAGGCAATCCAGAAACATTGTATCTTCGATCACTAATTCTATACCTGAAACGCAGCAAGTCAGGTGATTCTCGAAGATTGTCGTTGTCCGTTGTCCGACGTCGGCTCTGATCGTCGCTTGCCAAGGCTTGCGGGGTAGCAGCGGAGCTGGAGCCGGCAAGAGGTGAACTTCGTGCTTTGATCATCAGCAACACTTTGTAGCTACGCCCAACCTTCCTCGAAAAGACCAGCATCTTGATCATGCTCGCCTATATCTACAGGCATACTACGATAGCTGTGCGCAGAAGGCTGGCGTATCCGCGACCTTACTGCATTGTTGTCCGGATGCAATTCTGAAATGCCAAAGTCTAATAATGTTTGATGGATGACGCTATGAGTCTCCCGCTCAGCTCATAGCCCAGGATGACACTCATGTACTCATAATGACAGAGACGAGAATCTTCGTGACATCCTTCCAAGAGCGCATCTAGACTGTGGCCTAGTGCAGCACTGACTTGCCGACCTCAAAGACACCATCAACAAGATGTTCAGCACAGTCAAAGTCGAGATCACGCCTAACCGATACGACTCCCTCTTCAAGTCTTTCTCACAGTCCATCGCGCTCGAAAGTCTCGCTCCAACACGACAAGTCGCAAACCTGGCAGTGTCAACTTCTGCTGGACATGTTCCAATCGTCCGCACCACGACATCCTACAAGCACGCCATCCAGCCCTTCCCACCTGCGTTTCTCGCACTGCGTACAGCTATTTCCGAAGCTATAGCCACCCAGACGGGTCACGATACTTCCCACAACAACGCAATGGTTGAACTCTACAACCCGGAATACAGTAAGATGGGCTTCCACACAGATCAGGCGCAAGATCTTGCAGAAGAGTCATACATCTGTATCTTCTCCTGCTATGAAGGCGGTACCCTGGAAGTCAATGAACCGCCTCGCATACTAGTCGTCAAGGACAAGAGAACAGAGACGATCAAAGAGATACCGATGCGGCATGGAGAGTGCATCGTCTTCTCGACTGCGACGAATGCGGCACATGTGCATAAGATTGTCGGTGGAGGCTGCCGTCGGCGCTGGTTAGGCGTCACAATGAGGATGTCGAAGACTTTTGTGGAGAGGAGAGGGAACGAGCTATACTTTGTGGAGAGTGGAAAGCTGTTGCGACACGCTACGGCGGAGGACGTCGTGGAGATGAGGAGGTGCAAGGGGCGAGAGAATAGAGAAGAGGATTACCTGTGGCCGGACATGGACTTCACCATTAGTAGCCATTAGGTCAGGTATTTTAAGTATTATGGTACTCTTCACAGCGCATCTTTGCTGACGACTATGATAATTGCAAGTGATACCCAGGGTACATTCGAGTATAATTCGTATCAAGATCAAAGCAGTTGCCTATTCAGCTCCATGTCTACGGTCCTCCCTGGGTGCCGTTTGAAGATGTGTGACTCTGATTCTTGTCCATTGTTCTGGCTTGGCTTATCATGCTGTATTGAAACCTGGTCTGAGCAGTTTTTGCACGGCACCCTCCCCAGCACGAAAACGACACGACCATTCCGCCGAGGCTGCTTAGGGTTAGGGGTTCAATTGTCTAACTAATTAACGGCTAGTAGCCAACCATGTACAT
>Ga0058702_10000388_pt1 | contig 19504 bp, 34 predicted proteins | sample AgamicOrSfe_FD_83781 | JGI IMG/M metagenome (GOLD analysis project Ga0058702, IMG submission 83781) | Agave microbial communities from Guanajuato, Mexico - Or.Sf.e | ecosystem: Host-associated > Plants > Phyllosphere > Phylloplane/Leaf | place: Guanajuato, Mexico | collected 2012-05-30 | reverse complement strand
TCTGTCAACATATCCAGCCTCAGTCTTCCGAGGACACTTTCCATTGATTACAATAACCAAAACACACCCTGCCCTTACCATCCATCCATCTAAAACGAGTTCTTCCAATCATATCCATTCCCCTTCCCCAACGCCCTCTTCCACCCCTCCCGCGCCTTCACCCTCTCCAACCACGCCCAAACCCTCTTCCCCTCCGCCTCCGTCAACATGCCCCTCGCCTGACACAGCGCCACCGGGAATTCCGCCGCAAAATCCGCCTTTCCCAGTCTGCTGCCCCCAAAGTACTCGCGTCCCTCCAATTGCGTATCCAGAAACGCCATTGCAATCTTCAAGCGCGGCTGGACTCCCGACGCGATGGCGCGGAAGAAGACGCCCAGGAAGGGCCGCAGGAAGAAGGGCGCCATGAGCGGGATCAGCTGCATGATGAAGATGAAGTTGACGAGGAGACCCATGCTGGTGAGGGCGAAGCTCGATATCTCTTCCGCCCTTAGCCAGTCGTTGGGATCGTCCTGGATGCGCGCCGTATATGTCTTGGCCGCGCTGCCGTTGTTGTCGCCGTCTTCAGGTGCAAACACCCCTTTTGTATCGTATGTCTGAAATAAATAGTCTATAATCGCCGTGCTCTCGAAGAGTTGACGGCCGTTGGGCAGGATCAGACATGGTGCTTTTCCGGTTGGAGAGACGGCTTTCAGGGAGGCTGGCGATTCGCCTGCGACGCGGAAGTGGAGGACGAGCTTGTAGGTGAAGGTGGGATAGACGAGGCTGAGCTCTTCGAGGAGCCAGAGGATGCGCTGGGATTGGGAGTGCTGGGGAGCATGGAGTGTTAGTGAAAGTGGTGGGAGGAAGGGGATGGGGACTGTACGTCGAGATGATGGAGGGTGAGTTCGCTCATTGTGTTGGTGTTAGTGTATGTGTAGGAGGTAACAATCATGTTGTAAGAAACATCAGACAATGCATTGGGCCCATGTCAGCACAACGTCAGCATGGCATTTCAAGTTTACGATCATGCGCGTCATGTCTCTGAATATGGAATCATAATATCGTGATATCATCTACTCGTCTTCTTGATCACGCCGGCGGTATGATCTTGGCCTCCCTCAGCCTGCCAAAGGCAAGTATATATCCCTTTGCGGTATCAATCTCCTCATTGAATCCCACCTTCCTCGCTTTACTCAGATCGTACTCCCTGTTGAAATCACACCCCACCAATATCGCCTCGAAGAAGTCCCATCGATAGCTCTCCATCGCGTTGATCTTTAGGCCTTTCTCCTTGACAATACACGCCCAGTCACTCTTATGTGCCTGAACGAACTCCTGTATCTTCCTTACTCGTTCCTCGTTCCCGCCATCTTCCGGCCCTGTACCTCTCAATCCAAAGAACTCACACAGTTTCGGCCACTTGGTCTCCCACGTCGTCGGTGCAGACGCATCTGCAATATTGTACGCCTCGCCTTTCCCGCACGTCTCAGGCTTCAGCGACGCAAAGATCTCGAAGCGTGCGAGGATATCCTGATTCGTGTCCGTATGCAGCGCCTTCCAGCTCTTCTTCGTACCTGGGAATGGCACTTCGCTGCCAAGCCCGTTGACCTGTCGCCACAGAGATAGATATAGAGCGACACCTCTTGCTGCGTCCATGGCGTTGTCGTTTGGCACATAGCCTACAATGACGTCTGGTCTGACCTCGATAAACGACCATGCCGCGCCCTCAGATAGCCGAGACAGGCTGTCGTATTGCGAGTAGTAGAAGATCTTGTCGGCGTATGGTTGTGGTAGGCGTGGGAGTGTTTCGCGTAGAGGTGGGTTGTAGTCGACATCTGGTTCGGACATGAACTCGACACCATAACTCTTACCGCCTGTTTGCAGGACGACGGTTTCGAGATGCGGGCAGAGTGCCGATATCGCTGTGATTGAGGTTTCGAGTATTTGATCGTTGACGCGGCGGAGCTCTGGGTAGCCCTGCTGAGGGTCGAGGTATGCTAGAGGCTGTGAATATTGTGCTCCGTCTCATCGGCCAGCTTCTGATATTGTACCTGTAAAGTAGACATGCGTGACCGAATCTATATCTTTGACCTTTTCCTGGAAGAGCTTCTTGACTTCGCCCACCGACTTCGTAAAGTCCACGCCATTGAAAAGATTTATGCGATCGTCGTCCGGGATCAGAGCATCCTTCTTTGAAAGAGGCCGATTTGTTTGTGCTGATATGCGGGTGAAGCTTGTTTTGGAGGGATATGTTCGGACTTGGTTGAGCAAGGCCCACCCTGATATTCCGGAAGCTCCGAGAATGAGTGCGTGCTTTTCGTTTGTCATTTTGCGTTGTTTGTTGTTGTATCAAATGGGGTGTGAGCATGGAGAACAGTAAATACGATGACGCTTCGGAGCTCAACCCGGCAAGGCGGGGTACGCAATGTCATACCGTATCGATAAGAGGTTCTTCCGCTCGGTCCTGTCGTCCAATCTTCAGCACTTGTGGACATCCACATTCACCTGAACCCGTTACTGGACGATCGCCTCGTCTCACATCTTCAATTGACTGTCTAGCCCACGATACTAGGCTTGACTAGAAAGATACACCGTCATGGCGCAGGCATCCAGGAGAATCACAAAGGTATGCCGGATCACGCGACAACAAGATGTACCAGATCCGACCTGACGTTTCTCAGGAGCTAGCTGAATGCTCATCCTCTCCACCTGAAGGCATCAATGTCCAGCTCGTCGACGAGTCATCTCTATACAAGTGGGAGGTCTCAATAGATGGACCATCTCAATCTGTCTATTCCGTGAGTCCCGCCAGCTCCCTCAGCTACAGCACCCCCTCCTAACAGCACCCTTCAGGGCGGCCACTTCAAACTCCACCTCAACTTCCCAACCGACTATCCTTTCAAACCTCCAGTCGTCAACTTTGCAACCAAGATCTACCATCCCAACGTCACCAATGATGACAAAGGTTCCATGTGCTTAGGCATGCTGCGTGCAGATCAATGGAAGCCGCCGAACAAAGTGTCAGCAGTGCTGCTGCTGATCAGGCAGCTGATGCTAGAGCCGGACATTGACAATGCAGTTGAGATGAGCATCGCGGATCAGTACAAGAACAATAAGAAGGAGTTTGAAAAGACGGCGAAGGACTGGATTAAGCGCTATGCGGTGAAGAAGTGAGGATGTGTGTGGTCATGGGAGCATCTGCATGGAGAGGCGAACGGGTAACCGGACTGGAACTTCAAGAGTTATGGCAGAGCACGGCGTTTCGGGAACATGGCACAGGGCGCACTACGGGCCGACATGTCCATATGCTGCAGGGGACACTCTCGGAATCAGCGCATTCAGCAAGCTGAAGATATATGGAGCCTACAAGAGAATACCTAGAGGTAGCTCAAGCTCCCGCATGAATAGCGGTAAACTGAATAAAATTGCAGATAATCGTGGAGACAAGAAGTGCAGAACCAATTCCTTCGAAATGTGAGAAGCTCAGAATCAGTCCGAATGCTTCCTTCTATGAGCGCCTTTCTATACTACCTGATAAGCATCAATCTCATGCTCTCGATGCTGTATGTACGAGCTCTGTGCAGGTTTGTTGTGGATTATTATACAGAATGGAGATCAGAACGCCGAAAACTCCCAGATCAAGCTCATCCTGACTGTCAATCATTCTTTGAAGTAGTAGTACCCATTCCAACTCGCTTCATCTCATCAAGCACCCTGTCACAATCCAAGCGCAGCTGCCCCAAACGCACTCATCAACGCAACCACCATCCACCGCCCAATCGCAGGCACGACACTTTCAGCAGCAGCAGAATCAGGTCTGTACGTCGCCACCGCGCTGCTCGTCCCCGTGGCCGAGCCACTCATACGTGATAATGGCACAGTAAGCGTAATCGTCGTCTTCGATCGGCTCGAAACAGTAGCACTCTCTGCACTCGCAGTGACAGTAGGACAACTCCCGTCATCCTCGTCAACGCCTTGGACTTGCAGAACAATAGCTTCACACGCGTCATTGATGCTTTGCGTGAAAACATTGAAATTCACATCACTGTCGTCAAGCGGACACGCCCAGAACGTCACGTTGTTATTCCACGTCAGGCTCGCCGCATCCGTGCCAGTAGCCGCCGCGATGCCGAAAGCGGAACCATAGCTTGATAGCGTCGTACTGTTCACATTGAGGTCGCACTGGAGCTGGTCGTCGCCTACTTCGGAGACGCAGGCGCGCCCGATGGAGTCGGTGAGGGTGTTGCTGAGGGTGTTCAGGCAGACGGTGCTGTTGCTCGATGTGGAGGAGGTGTTGAAGCGAAATTGGCCGTCGGGAAGTTGAGAGAGAGGGGCGGGAATTATGCTGGGAAGGGAGAGAGGGGAAGCGAGGAGGGTGAAGCAGGTTGCGGCACAGCTTGTGGTTGAGGCGGGTGTCCCAGCGGGAACGGTGGTTGTGGTCAGGATTGTGCTGGTTGTGGTAGAAAGGGAGGATGGGCCGGGGAGTGTTGGAGTGGGTGGTGCTTGGGTGGTAATGGGTTGCGACAGCGGCGATGGTGATTGTGGGATTGAGACTAGGTTGGTTGAGACGGTCGTACTAAGCACAGGGCTCGACGGAAGGCTGGAGCTCACAATGCTTGACACAGTGGCCGTCGTCGTCAAGGTAGAACTTGATAGCACACTCGAGGCAGAGAGCGAAGGAGTCTCTTTTGTGACGATGGAAGATGAAGTAGGTAGTGTCAAGGACGTACCAAGACTGTAGCTCGGTGGACTTGGTATGGACGTCAACACCACTGAAGACGATTCGCTTGAGATCATCAAGGCCGAAGAAGTTGGCTGCACGGACAGGATCGTGCTGGAGGTGAGCAAGACCGGGACAGTCGTGGAGACGTACACGATCGTGCTGTAGGTACTCTGCGTAGTAGAAGGCACCGCAATGATGACCAAAGATGATGACTGGCCCGAAACTTCTGTGCTAGACGATTCCACAGACTCGACAGTTGAAGAAGGATAGACAACCATGGTGTATGTTCTTTCTGAAGTTGAAGGCACCGCAACGATAACAGGTGAGGAGGAGGTTGGCCAAATAGTGGTATAACTTGTAGTCGTGAGCACTTCAGTCGAAGTGGAGAGAATGTGAGACGAAGAAGCTAAAACCTGAGACGAGGATAGCAGGCTCGAGGTTGAGCTTGGACCCAGCGAAGACGTGCCGATTGGCGACCTTGTCAATGGCACTGAGGTGAAGCTCAAAGCTGACGGGGATGCGACTGAAGACGGCCCAGCACTGCTAGTCTCAGTACAGAGCGAGCAAGGCTTCGTATAAACGGTAGTCTCCATGATCGTGTCCGTGGTCGGCTGTGGGACAACGCTCGAAGTCCACCACGATGAAGAGCTTGCTGTGACAGGCGAGACGACCACGGAAGACGTCTCGACAGGGCACTTCGTTGTAGTCGTGTACGTAATCAGCTGAGTAAGAGTGACTGCGGTGACGACGATGGAAGAGCTTTGCGAGAATGTGGTGTAGCTGATCGGGCACGTCGAGGTTGTCAAAGTAAGGATCTTCGTGGTGTAAGCAGTCGTCTCAGATGAGCTTGCCGGAGAGGAAGGCGAGTACACGAACGATGCAGAGGAAGAAGCCGGTGACACCACTGTGCTTGGCAAACGACTGACAGCCAGCGGAGATGTAGTAGGCGTGAAGCTAAGCAGCGCCGAAGAGCTGGCCAAGAAAGGGACCGATGCTGTCAAATCAGCCTCTGAAGTGAGTGGTGGCAGAGAGATGGAGACGAATATGACCGGACTTGACGTGAAGGCCTCAGACGTGATCGGTAGCGCAGAGCTGGTCAAGAACCGGACCGATGTTGACGTCAGTGCCTCGGAAGTAGACTGTGACAGAGAGCTCGTCATAGGCAGCACTGAAGCCGCAGTAGCTACCTCAGCACTCGTCTGCGAGCAGGGAACAATGGTAGTGATGGTTACCTTTCGCTCGGTCGTAAGGGTTTTCCTGGCTGTGAGGGGACAATTTGGGACCGACGCTGGGCATTGAGTGATCGTATCTGTCACGGTCAAGAGGATAGTTGAGGTTGTCGAGGAAGCAAAACCTGTTGACGATGACAGCAAGAGCTCGCTTGTCGACGTGATCAGTGTAGATGTGGTATTTGTGGGAGATACAGCGACACTGCCGAAGCTGGTGGCTTCACTTGTAAAGCTGATGGTCGAGGATTGAAGGGTCGATGATGCTGACGACGACGACGGTGCTATCGAGGTGCCAGTGCTCAAAGTGGACGTCTTTATACTGGATGATGTCCAGATGAACGAAGCCGACGGAGCGGAGGTCGAGACTTCCGAGGTAGTCTCAGAGCAAGGGACCACAGTAGTGATTGTTGTGATTCGTTCCGTCGTGAACGTGCTCTTAGCCGTGAGCGGGCAATCGGTCACACTCCCGGGGCACTTCGTGATGGTCTCAGTCAGTGTAGACATGATAGTTGAAGTGGTCGAAAGTGCAGACGTCGTCAGAGCTCCAATCAGAGTGCTACTGCTGTTGTATGTGCCAAGTGTCGCCGAGCCTTGAGACTGTGTTGCAGGCAAGGCGTTGGAGGTATTGTAGATTGGAAGACCAGTTGTGCTTAGGGTAGCTGTTCCGGGCAAGCTCGATGACTGTGAAGACGAGTGGGGCGTGACGACGCTGTACGTGGTTGTGGTTGAGGTTGTTTCGGAGCAAGGTACAACCGTGATGATGGTGGCAACCCGAGTCGTGGAGTACGTGCTGCGTGAGCTCAACGGACAGTCTGTGACAGATGCTGGGCACTTTGTGATTGTTTCAACGATGGTCGAGAGTACTGTTGATGTGGTCGACGAAAGGGGTGCTGTAGTATTGCTATTGATAGGAGACACGACGATGCTGGTCGAGCTCGACGTGGCCAAGCTTGTATTGTTTGAGAGCAATATGCTCGAGGTCGAAGCCATACTGCTATCGGTGGGAATTGGCGTCGTGCTGAATAGAGACGTTACAGGCAGGATCGAGGTCACAGTCGAGAGTGTAGAGTAAGTACTGAGAACGGTTGTGCCGTTGCCAGTCTTTGTAGCAGTAAGCGGGCACCAAGTCGTGTAGATCGTGGTAACATCTGTCACTGTGATGCTGAGTGGCATCGAGCTGGCAATCGGGGTAATCGAAGGAAGGACAGAGGTGCTGCTCGCAAGTGTGACGCTCGTCTTTAGTAATGATGTCACAAGAACGACTGCAGTCACAGTAGAAAGACTGGAATAGGTGCTGATTGTCGTAGTTCCATTGCCAATCATCGTAGCGGTCAGTGGACACCAAGTTGTGAAGACGGTGGTGATACCTGTCACTGTAGCATTTCCAACAGACCCCGTACTTGTGGCGGACACGCCTGACACATTGACAGATGGAGTGCTACTGCTTGGAGTCGAAGTGGTCAACGTTAGATTGGCGTACCAGGCGGAGGTCTCATATGCAGAAGTTGTGTAAAGAGTCTGCTGAGAGATTGAGTGAGACTCCAAGTGGACCGAAGTTGGCTTTGACGAGTTTCCTGTCGAGCTTGAGGCAAGAGTTGAGGTCGTCAGGTGCAGCGAACTCGATGTTGGTGAAATGGACGTAGCGCTGTCTGAAATCGTGGAGACAGAGAATGTGGTGGAAGCCGAGGTAGCATTCTGCTTGAAAGACTCTTCGCTCGAAGCCATGGAAACAGAAAAACTGACGGTTTGGGTAGCCGCGCTTGTCGAAGTTTGGACACAGCCACCATGACAGCTCGTTATACTGTCCGTAGCGGTCTCGAGGATTGTCGCAGTAGTGTCTGGAGATGCAGAGCTCGAGGTGTTCGCGTAGCGCACAGAGGGTGCCAGGACCGTGACAAGAGAGTACGTGTTAGATGTGCTACTGGTATCACCAGGGGCGACAGTGGGCGACGACGTCCAGGCGGAGGTTGGAAATGTGGAGACATCACCATAACTGATCGGGAAGGAAGTCACAGAAGAGCTGAGTTCGACGAGGCTAGTAGCAGCATTGGTCGTTGAAGTCGCGATTGCAAGGCTTGACGAGGTCCAGAATGTGGAGGTCAACGACTTAGCATAGGTCGAGAAACTGAAGAAAGAGACAAACGGACCAGCCGCAGATGAAGTGTAAGCGTAGGATGACCTGAGAGTCGCTGTTAGCTCGTCGCGTTGTCTCTCGTGGGCATGGAATCTTACTCTTCAGAGTCCGCTTGCACAGCAGCAATGCCCAAAGCTGCCAAAAGCAAAATCGAGACGAGATTCACGCTCATCGTCGGAGAACGCAGCGTTGAACAGAGAAAGGTTGGCGATAGTCAGTCTGAATGAGAGTCCGTATTGCTGATACGACAAGAAAGTATGATGTACAGGTATGTATGTTGGAGACAGAAATGAGTGTATGTGAGCGCAATTGCGAGATGGTAAGGTACTTGTGTGGGAGAGGAAGGACTGAAGACGGTGGTGTCTTCGAGACACTTATTGGACATCACAAACAAACACATCAATAGCGCGTCACAAACAATAGGTTTACGCATTGACTCGTGTCACAATACATTGCTAGACACACGCATGAGAGATTGGCCGGTACTGCGACAAACCGTTTGCAATTGGACGAGGACGGACTCAAGCGCTCTGAGACAAGACATTGTGTTACCTGAAATACGGCGCCAAAACAGTCCTGAAACGGATTGATTGAATAAGCGCCTGGACAGAACCCGGTGTCATCGTGGGGCGGCTAAGTGTCTCACACTGTATTTGCGTCAGCAAATGACTGACTCTGACACAATGCAAGCAGCGCTTCTCATTGGGCTCTACTGCCCAGGCGATCTGTACAATGACAGAGTTGAGCCTCCGCGACGATACTCGGCCTTAGTCCCAGTCTTCGTCATCGCTAAAACCTGCTCTATATGCTTGCTCAATGTCATGTAAGCCATTCGAGAGGGCTTCTCGCTCGTCTGAGCTAACTCTGAGACGTGCGCCTCGCTCTAAGTTGTTGATCCATGTAGAGGTGGCAGATGTCACGTTCAGACTAGACGTCACTTCAGCATCATGTAGGGCTGGATCTTGTAGACGAAATATTGACGGAAAGCTGTCCAAGAGCGGAAAACTGAGTGGTGCTTTGAACCTTGGAAGTGTTAGCATTGTCTAGTCCATTTATATATATCACTACTCACTTGCGATATTGTTCAATCTCCTCATTGTGACCGTTTCCGTAAGCACTATCATCTGATTTCGTCGCGCGAACAGTATCGTACTCTGCGAAAGTACGTGCGTCGTCAGAACATTCAGCGGTCGAAAGATCGCAGTCCGCTTCCACCTTTGCAGATGTCTCGACCTCATGTATCTTGCAGGATGCTTGCGCAATGTTTCGCTCATCGCTCGGATTGAGTGCGATTGCGAGTTCGCGAAGCGAGGCTGCATTTATGCCTTGACTTTGTCGCAAACGAGCTGGTAAAGTAAGACTTTCCATGACGAGCGCTTGTAGGGCAGAAGTATGCCATGGTTGTCTCTGTTCGAGTGACATGTATGATGGCAGCTTGCGGGGGCTTGCCAGGACGGGAATATACATAGTCGCGAGTGTCGAGATCTCGAAAAGCGCCCGTGCTTCATTGACAACTTTAGTCGCTCGTCGAGACTGCCCGGATGAGTGGTAAGTATCTGTCCACGCCCGCCAATCACGATTGATAGCATACTGGTGTCATCTCCTGGCCCTCTCCAAATGCCCATACCCACGTAGCAGCTTTACCGAGCTCATCCTGAAGACGCTCTACATACTTTGCAGAGAAACCAGCCCATCCTCCCTCGACATTGGTCAAGAGTTGCAAGCCTTGCATCTGATCGCATTCTTCGACCATCGGCCTGACGTCTTTATCGAATAAATCATGCTCATTGTCAAGGAATGAGAAGAGATTCTCGCCAGCAGACCAGGTATCGAATGCTCGTTGGTCTGGTCCAAGCTCGCTCTCGTATAGCTGTACCATAGATCTAGGGTGATAGTATATGCGGTTATAGTCTGACCAGTATCTAATGTCTGAGGAGTGCAATTTCGGTGGAGGAAGCCCTTGACTGAGATGCCTTTGATAGGCAGTCTGCTCTATCTGTGGCTGCTGCTGCACGATTGTGTTGCCTCCCCTGTACTGGTTGAGCTTCTGTCAGGATGACATAATGAGTAGCGATTTGGGTAAAACACAAGTACGTACCAGATATTACTTCGTCCTGCATCGTCATGCAGAACCTCATACAGCTCGTTAATCCTTCGAAGCGTCCCGAAAGACGACTTAAAGTCGTAGATCACCACACGAGGCAAGTATGTGTCTGAGCCGTCGGCACCTACGCCACTGCGGAAGTGTACATCGTGGTCAACTGGAGACTCTTCCTGATCGCCGTATGTGAAGTAAGACTCTTGGGCATTCCAAAAATGCGTGCCAACATAGTTGGCCTGCTGCCCAAGCTGGATCGTCACGACTTCATGCATTCTCACGCTTCACATGGTGATCTGGGATGATTGGAGCGTGCTGTTGTAGTGCATAACAATGTATGATGCTGCCGTGCGCTGTGTGGCGGCACTCGACAAGCCGGAACGAGGGTGGGTGCAAGGGGTCATCACATAACCGGGTAGTCCGATGTGGAAGAATACTAACCACGCGTCACTCTTGCGTGACTTTTGAAGGCTACAGCACTCTCTCAAGCATTTTCAGAATGAGGATTTGACTCAGTATATATCGAGTTACTATATTGAAGCGCGCCAGGAAGCGATAGCTAGGTCGCTACGGCACTCTCCAGAGAGTGCTCGAGGTCTACAGATTATATGCCCATGCTATCAGATCTCGAAGTGTTAATAGGTCGATCGTGCCTGCTCAAAGCGATTGTTTATAGTAAACACAGCCTGTGGAGGAGTTCTGAAAGATCCTCGTCCTCACGCTTAGATGTCATGCTCTTAGTTCTCCGACATGAACTCAGACATGGATATCCTTCAATTCGTTGTCGAGAAGACTTTCGCGCATCCGCTCGACCCTCGACACATCTCAATCTCCAGCAGACGTAAGCTGATCGCCATCGTCACTGGCGGTCAGCAAGTGGAGTGCTTTCGCTTCAATGGGTCACGAGCGTTCTGGCACAAAAGATCTGGGACGGTCAAGATAGCAGCCCTATCATGGGTTCAGCACAGTGCGCTTGCCAGAACCGATAGCTCTCCAAGTCTGATTCGGCTAACAGAATCGCAGAAGACAATCTCCAAGTTGTCTGGGACGACGGAAAACTCGAGCTCATCGACCCCACCACAGGCAAGGCCACTCGAGCAGTCCAACTTCGCCCAGAAGACGAGACCAAGGATCTCATCGCACTCTCCGGATTCGCATCAACTGTTTATGAGCCGGCGTCGATCCTAGCCGCCAATCTAAACACCTCTTCTCACCCACAGTCTGCCAAAGAGATTGAGGACTTCCTGGCTGAGGTGCATGGCCCTAAAATGACGCAATCACAATTGCCACAAGAAATGGCTACGTACGATGTTCAGTCAGAACTTCCTAAACTCAGCGTACTTCACGCAACCTCTCGCGACCCAATCTTCAGTCACTCCGTCGAGGCAGATGTTCTTACTAAGGAAGATCTCCTCGATGTCAACCTGTGCAACCCATACACCAGCAATGAAACGTCGTCAGGCCTCTTTGCATTATCTGTTGCTGCATGGACGGATGGCACGCTTTGTTTCGTTGACGATGCGTCAGATGTGTTACGAGTGGTGCAACACCTTTCATCAGGTGTGATCCAAGAAGGTACTGTCATCGACAATGATGAAGAGATGCTCATGGATCACCGTACCATCCACAACGCCCCACCAGAAGCAGCCACAAGCGCTGGTCGCATTGGCAGGTTCAACTGGATTGAGCACGCGTGGCACAGCTTGTCTCCTGATCATGTATTTCTGGCTGAGTACCAGACACCCAGCGGTGGAACAATACAGTCAATCAACACAGTCTCCTTCCGTGGATTGCAGGCGGCAGCACCGTATCTCAATCAGCTGGACTTCATGCTCAAACGACTCCAGCTGCTTTCAGCTTATACACTACAGGTGATCATCAACATCAGGACAATTTTTCAAGAATGGCGTCGTGTGCCTGGTAGCTGGATCGAATCTGCAGAAGAGGTCCTCGCGGAATCTACGCATGCACTGAGTTTCGCAGATGCATTGTATCGATTCGCAGTGACTGGGGACTTGGTGGACCCTATACGCGAGTGGGCTAGAGAACGTATTCAACCAACTGTAAGGAATGTTCGCGAGTTCCTGATTGCAGCATGACTGATGCAATTACTCAGACGATGCAACGCTGGAGCACAGCGATCAAGAACGGTTATGCCAACATCCTCGATTCCGTCCACAATTGTCTACTGCCTACTGTCGACCGTGCTGCAGTGGTATGCAATCGACTGTCTATCCTGAACAGAACGTCTGAAGTTGACCTTCTGAGCAACAAGGGTTCGGACATTCTTAAGTCGATCCACTCTTTAGATGCACTACGTCTTCTCGGTCATGCTGTCATGCATCATGCAGCGATAGAGAGTCGTCAATTCGACGAATTCGCTACATGGCTGACAAGGACGGTAGAGTTCGCTCTGGTAGAACCTGGTGGAACTACAGCGGGCGAGATTGCAGAGAAACTCTCGAACACAGACCTCCACAAAGTGTTGTCCTACATCGGTGGCGGTTTGAAGAGAAGCAAGCTGGAAGGACTTCTTGGCTCACCATCTGCAGAAGTCCTTCGCGCTGTCGAAGCTGGCGCTGGCACAACAATGGGAGGACTCCAAGAACATTTGATACAGCACAAGCACTCAACCTCTGACTCGACTCCAGTTGGTCTCGGGCCGATTGATCTACTGTATCATGCTGTCGGATTGGCTCGAGTAGCTGAAGGGGTAATTCACACCGTGAATGAGCGATTCCGGGCAAGCATAGAAAGAGGAGGTCCATTGGCTTATACGCAGGCGCTGGTCTCAGAGATTCGGGCTATGAGGATGGTGAGAGAGGCCCACGGTACTCTGCTGGACCAAATTGTGACCTATGTTGCTACCGTTGCGGCTGATGGGTCTGGCCGAGCAGGTGAGTGAACCCTGTGACTGTTACAGAACAGTAGTCTGAGCAGGATCCTTGACGGCATTCTCCCCAGGATACTTCTAGACGGTGCATGAAGACAAAGATTGCTTTGCTAATTAGCTTAGTAGCATACCTGTATCGGATAGCTGCTCGTGTCATTGAGCCAGAAAGACCCCTGGAGAGTACCGGAGCACTTGGACCCATGGATATGGGCCGCACCACCATTACCTTCCCGGAAGGATTCGCGATCGAGAGTCTCTGTTTTGTCGACGATCATTCTTATCTGATCTTACTTACGGCACCAGACGCGTCCCACATCCTCAAACTACCCAACTGCAATGCACCAACGTCCAGACTGTCACTAAGAGGCGTAGATGCCGTGTTCGATCAGGTGAGAATGGCATCTGCAAACCGTGCCGAAGCACTTCAGGACTTCACAAACAGCTTCCAGTTCAGAGTCGAGCCTGGCGGAGGAATGTACGACTGGTCTGCTGATGCTAGTGTTGAGGTGAGTTTCGATTGGTTTCTCAACTTGAATAGAGGCATACTGATCATAGCAGGTTGACCGCATCGCCGGTCTGACCATTGCCACTTTTCAGCATCCTGGAGATCTGCCGACAGACTTTCTTCCGGGCAAGCTGATATACGAGTCTGGCAAACTCGCAGTGATCAGCAAGGGGTTCAAGATGCTGAAGTTGTACTTCGACATCGATCTGATTGAGGCGGATCGGGAGCCACAAGGGAACCCACAGAGGAGTAGCTGACGCGTGTTACTACAAAGAGAAGAGACCTGCACGTGTCAGTGATGGCGATGTTGCCTACATGGACTTCGAGTATTGTTATACCAGACTTGAATCAGCCTTTCTCACCACGTCACACTAAGACGTCTCCATACGTCTGTTCCACTGGTTGTGAATAATTATTTCCTGGAAGCCAAGTGTGCTTGTCAAAAGAACTGGGAGTGCTCTCTCTTTGTTTACTTATGTACGCTCCTCACAGTATCCATCCAACCTAACGAGCTGGGCAACAACATATTTCGAGCAGAACCATTGTCACTACGGCATCTATCAACGCCACCTAGTCGCTCACCTGGTACGACTCTTTTCCCCCTCATCTCCCCAATCTCAACTTTCCACTAATTCTTCCTGCTTCGAAAACGCCTCCTCACCTAGCTCTACTCTTCCGCTGGAAGCACATCAACCTCTACCACATTTTCGACGTCCACCGCACCATCGATGACTGACTCCCACAACGCTTACTCGCTTACTATCGTGGGCTCGGGATGGATGAGAAACAGGCTCAAGACTCAGTTTACCACTACCACCGTCACGTCTCACTCACGCTATTCCCAGCTGAGGGGATAAGTGGTGGTGGAGCCGTAACATCGGCAGAAACCTGACGAGTCTTTAATTACAACGTCTCAAGGCGCGACTTCAACTCGGCGCCTCGAAGAGCTTTCCTCCAGGGGTTGTCGATTCACAATTGTCTCACAACCCTGGAGGGGCCTGGAAGGAGTAAGTTGGAGGACCTCGATGCCAAAAGTCGAGAAGCCTTCCATGAATTGACCAATCTCTGCCGCACGCCGCGCTACGACCCTACGCCTGGCAGAGACTTCGACTCGGAGTGGTTAAGAGCTTACATGGAGTGGCGAAGAGCTTCCAAGCCGGGAATATCGTTTGCCGGGTTTCTTGCAAGTGAGGAGGGGATCGAAAGGATTAAGGTGGACGAGCTAGATGAAGAAACTCGAAAAGCCTTCCGCGCATTGACAAATTTCTGACGCACGCCGTCTGAGTAACGCGCGGAATTTTGCATGACTTCAGAAGAAATGGGCACATGGGCCTGCGCTACCAGACGCTGTGCCGATGATGGGGAGGACGTGGAGGAAACATCCTAGAGCTGTAAGGGAGGAGGAGGCTGGAAGAAGTAAGGAGGAGGACTAGGCGAAGGTGAATAGAGTTAGGCGAGAGGGAACGAAGAGTCAACAGCACGAAAGCACCGAAGCATGAAAAGCCCTCCGAGGCCACGCTCAGTGCCCGGATCAAGCATAACTTGCGCAAAAGCAGGAGATGAGCCGGCGCAAGCGGGCGTTGATTTGTTGACGAAAGGGATTTCTTAGAACTATCGTAGAGTACTCAGGGCTTGGATAGGCTTCAAGATTTGTCAGAGAGATGAAGCAACGTAGTGAGGGTGTGGTGAATAGATTGAGGCCGCTATTCTAACAGTCATAGTCATCCAAATGACTTTCAAAAAGTACCGAAGTTTCAGGGTCAGGGACTCGCGATCTCCAGATCTTGGTACGGACGGGCCGCTATCCGATGCGGGACGATCATTGTCCCTTGACCACGTTGTGCTACTTCGTATGACATCAACACTTTTGCTTTTGTTTATATGTCTTCTACTATAGCAGTTCCTTTGTCGCCTTCAAGCTTCAAGCTTTAATAATATATACACCCAAAGTCCACTAAGCTCAAGCCTCCGACACTCAGCGCAAACAGCATCCCCCAACACAATGTCTGCCACCACCAGCTCCTCCAGCACCCCAGGCTCAACCGTCCACTTCCCCAACTGCACCGCTTCCTCGCCCGGCGAAGACTTCGAGCCGCGCCAGACCGCCACCTCTGAAGACTTCACGCCCGATCCCTCCAAGTCCCTCCACCTCTCTCCAGCCCGTCAACGCCTGATCGACGACATCATTGCCCTCTACTCCTGCGAGCCGACTATTGAGCGCGTCAAGCGCTACACACCGGATTGCGTATACGATGATCAGTTCGTGTATGCTAATGACCGCTGTAAGTTCTACTGTGGGAAAGGAGTACCCCACAGTCGATCAATGAGTGCTAATGCGCATGTCTAGACAAGATGGCCGGCCAATGGTTCGCCCTTCCCAAGCTATTTAACGGTAGCAAGAACGAGCGGTACGAGGTATTCAGAAACGACAAGGATCTGATACAGTTCAAGAACGAGCAAAGTTGGACATTCAAGATCATCCCAAAGACGGCAACGATCAATGCTATTGTCAGCTTGAGCCTGGACCCGGAGACTGTCGACTCGGACTTCATTAGAGTGAAATACCACAAGGATCAGGCCAACGACAAAGACTACTCACACGAAGGACTTGGCTTCAATTTCAAGAAGTGGCAAGCGGACAATGTGGTCAAGATCATGAGCAGCGAGGAGGTTGAGACGTTCAAGGAAGACGAGACGGCGCAGAAGAAAAAGGTAAACAAGTACGGGTCTGGAGAGGGACAGGCGCCGAAGCAGGATTTCACCACATAATTGTGTGTACAGATATTGTAGATAGTAAAAGTCCATCTTAATTCTGAAACCTCCACCGTTATGAAGTGTTCAAACGCATTAGTCTTGCAGCACATACTTCTGTCTCATGTCGTTTCCATTGCTGGCTATGCATTACCGTCCCTTGAAGGACTGCTTGTATATCCTGGTATCTTACTTTACAAATGTTCAAATCATACCGTCGCCATGTGTTAACCATGAACCATAACCCGTCGTGACAGCGTAAAAGGTGCATCAAATGGTATACAATTTGCCTCCCGGGTATTTCCAACTCCTGTCTTGACTTTTCTGTACAATAGCCTTTTATACCACATCGCCCGCGCTATTTCCTGCCATAATCCTTCGCCACGGCAGCCACGCACCTTCACTAGCCAGTCTAGTAATCCGCTACTTATATCTTGCCTCTCATCAAATTGACGACAGTGCTCTTGCCAGTGTACCAGACCGTCCTCCAAGTGGAAGAAAGGTCAAAAGTCATGGGCATCTGGACGAGACCGAATGGTAACATGGCGGGGATGATACCTAAATCGCAATCAATATACGATCTCAAATTGAGGACTGTTGAACAAACCTTGCGCAAGCTCAAGAGCCCAGGTGCTGTTGTCCAGCGTGTAGTGACCAGAGTTGAAGCGGGGGTGGTGGTGCTGGTCACCAGGGAGGTAGACCTGTGGTATTCCGTAAGTCACGATCTTGGCAGAAGTCGCGGAATTATCATACTCTTGGGTTGACTTCGCCAAGGAAACCAGCAGTCTGCCTTCCAGCAATGATGGTGAAGTAGTCGTGAGCCAGATGTGCGCCAGAGTGGCCTTCAGTACCAGCAGCGGATCCGAAGAGAATCAGATATTCGGTAATTGACGCGTGAAGCACCATCATGGAGCCCTTGAGGTTGGTTTAGCACTGTTCTGCAGTGGGCGCGACCGTGCCAGGATATTAATGAGGGTGAAACATACTGTAGACCCACCAGCGACATTGAAGACCCAGCGAGCATCATCGTAGTCCTGAACAGTTGGACCATACTCCTTCTGCAGATCGAGCACCAGATCCTTCATCAAAGGCTTGATATTGTCGCCATGGTCAGCAATGTTCTTCTTGCAGATTTCCTGGAGTCTGGAAGGCTGGAACACGAAGCAAGAGGGTACCCAAGAGTCCGTAAGGTAGATCGTCGCCGGCAGGAGAGCGAGGATGAAGAGCAATATGCGGTTCATGATAGGCAAGCGATGCGATGGTAGCTTAAGGGACAAACAGAAACGAGTGCAGAAGTCGGATGAAGAGTAAGAGACGTGCGACGCGACTCAGACAGCTCACCCGCGCTCAATGTCCATTGGACCTCACTGCCATGGTACATCTTCCCCAGGTTACGGGGAGTAGTCCGAGATCTAAACTAATCACGTGCGAAGGCGAATGTCGAAAAGTCCGACAATCTGTCTATGACCAGTACCACCATACAACACACCATGAAGTCAGCACTGCGCGGCCCTAGGCTCGATCTTCTTCGCCGTGCCAACACGCTGAACGTTCCTCGCACCACATTGCGATCAATCTCCTCCACGCCGCATCGAGGTGCAACACCTCTACCACATCCAGCAGCTCCTGGGCCACCTCCAGATCCACCACAACCGGCACCACCAGCAGCCGCAGATCCTATCGCACGAAAGAAGTCACAAGCTGAGATATTAAAGCTTGCTAGTAATCTTCGGGCGACTCCAGAGAAGCCCAAGTCATTACTACAAAAAAGATTCTGGAAAAATGTATCAGTAAAGGAAACACCCGGTAAGATGCGCATGTCACATAGGAGGTTGGGGCTAGAGGCTGACTTTCGAGGCCAGCCGGATACCAAGTCCTCCTCGATCATCGAGCTGTACGCACACCCTCACGAGCTACTTTAAATATTCCCCACAGCAGACTCCCTCTTGCCACAGCAGTAGCTCTGGAATGGGATCTCCTGGTCTCGGCACAGCAAGCCCTAAAACATTACTACATTCCCTTGACATCCCTCACTTCCCGTGCCAACGACATCGTCGACGCCGATGCCGCCTCCAGCAACACTCTCCGCGATTCCATCGTGAAGATGGTGCTCGGCTACCTTTCCACCGACACCCTCCTCTGCTGGGCCCCCTCCCGCACCCTCAACGACGCCGAATCCAAGATCGAAACTTCCTCCACATCCACTCCCGCCCGCAGTCTGCGCGAAGTACAAATGGCGACTGCCATGCCCATCATCAGCTACCTCACCACGCACGTCTGGCCTGGCGTCGAGCTCAATCCCGTCCTCGAGGAAGACAGCATCATGCCAACTCCGCAGCCGGCCGCAACCACAGAAGTCGTGCGATCGTGGCTACAGGCACTGCCAGCGTTTGAGCTTGCAGCGCTTGAGCGTGGGGTGCTAGCGACGAAGAGCTTAACAGTGGCGACGAGACTGCTGGTGGAATGGAGTGGAGAGTTCGCAGGGTTGCGGGAGAGGGCGTCGCAACCGGAAAGGTTTGGCATTGAGGAGGCGGCGAGGGCGTGTAGCTTGGAGACTACGTGGCAGACGGACGTGTGGGGTGAAGTCGAGGTAGGTGGATAATGCGGCGAGTGAGACTATATTCGGGACTAACGAATGGCAGGACACACATGACGTACAAAAGGAAGATCTAAGGCGACAGCTTGGAAGTGCGATCTTGCTAGTTCAAGGGACAGCCACTCGGTCTTCTTGATCAAAAAATCGTAGACAATCTCTCGGTCTTGCATGAGCGGCGTGTAATTCTTAGACTACAGAAGGGCCCTTCGATGGCCGCCATAGCTTGCATGAATTAATGACGCAAAGACGTGGTCTTCACCCGTTTCTTTGTGGCAGTGTGCTGACTAGCGCAGTACATGTTGCGCTCAAGTCTCTTGCTGAGCTTTTGCAAGTCGTGACAGCCTCATGAACACAGGAAAGTCTAGTCCCAGACATGCTTGAGACTTCACAAAACAATCGATAGATCGCCTTGCTGGTGCCTTTGTCTTGCAAAATCCAGTCATGCAGTCATATACCAGTGCACCACGTCTACTTATCCACTTCATGCCGATTTCTTCGTATCGCTGCCAAGCCTCGTCCCAGTCGTCGCCAGCATCTTCTCCAGCTTCTCAGCCTCGCGAAACTTCTCCGCGACAACCTCGACACCTTCATAGATC
>Ga0058702_10000387_pt1 | contig 19560 bp, 19 predicted proteins | sample AgamicOrSfe_FD_83781 | JGI IMG/M metagenome (GOLD analysis project Ga0058702, IMG submission 83781) | Agave microbial communities from Guanajuato, Mexico - Or.Sf.e | ecosystem: Host-associated > Plants > Phyllosphere > Phylloplane/Leaf | place: Guanajuato, Mexico | collected 2012-05-30 | reverse complement strand
CTGCGAGGAAGAGCTTAGAAGATGACTTATCTTCATTCACTCATCGAAAACGCTCCTGTTAAAGAAGCGCACAATCTGCCTTCCAGCCTCCTTACCCACCTTAGGATCGAGCTGCTCTTCCGTCATATTGCTCAACTCCATCAAGCTGCCGACATCGAGCAGTAATGCCTGCATGACCTTTCCGTTTACTCCGGGCACGCCCCGCAGCATATCCTGTGGTACTTGACTCCAGGTCCTTCCTTCAGCTTCTTCACCATCTTCCAGACCCAGCTGCACTGCACGCATTGGATCTGGCTCATCCTGCTGTTTCTTCAACTCTTCGAAAATCTCGGCGGTTTGATATGGTGAGGATGACCAGATGATTTTCAACCGAGGAAAGGCCAAGGTGAGCAGCACGAGCTTTGATTGTAGGTCAGAAGAGGTTTGTGGGTTGAGACTCGCAAAAGACGACGATCCTGACATCGACAGATCGGCAAATGGCTCCAGTGTGAAAGACTTTCCAGCATCAAACTCGATCAGGAGGAAGGGGTCCTTGTAATGTTGGAGCATGCGTTCTGCCTGCGTGTACAGTCGACCATTGTTGAAACTCGATATCAAATCTCGGACGGACTTTCGCTCAACACAAATACTTGGTGTGAGTACATAGTCTCCGACAGTAAGCACACATGGAATAGTCTCCATTGCACGGCCGTGGCACAATGAAGGCAGCGAGGAGCGGAACTCGCGAACGTCCACGACAACTCGAGGAGGAGCTGCTGTAGCCGCAACGCGACCACCACCAGCGATCCGAGTATTGATCGTGCGGAGAAACGCTTCTTGTGGATCTTCAATGCCATGAGCGTCAAGAGTCATGGTCAGTGCCATAGTCTATGATTTGTTGTGTTAACATGCGCAAGCTCAACCTGAGCGTATTGTGTTAATTGTGACTTACTCCTCGCTCTTTGATCAGCCTTGTAAATGATTCTTTTTCTCTCCGTGTGTTGCTCAGGTATCTCTGCTCTTCCACAGAGCCACCATAGTACATGAAGAATACTCGCACATTTCGATCGGTGTGCGAGCTTCTGTAGACTTCCACTCTCCTGATAAACGCAAGATCTGGCTCGTACATGATAATATACCGTGGCCGTACTTCTTCCAGCAACTGCTCATCCATATCACCGTCATAAGGATGTACCATGAGAAGATCCTTCATCTCGTAGAGCTCATAGTAGTCCTCCATATTCTCGAGCGGGTCATTTGCTACCTCGCCTTTTTGCCCAGCCTCAACCTCTGTGGGCTGCAGCTCGGCCATGAGCGCTGCAACATGCGAGTCACGATCTCCGGCCACATATACATCGCCACCAGTATTGCGAGACGGTGCACCACCAGTGGCTCCACCACCGCGGACTCGTCGCCGCTTATTAGGTGGCCCTTTGCCGCGACTTCCGTCCTGACCTTTCTGCCCAGATATGGATGCGCCACTGATTGTCTTCTGATTTTCGGTAAATAGTGCAGCACTGACTTTGGAAAAGTCCTTCTTCCAAGCAAGGTAGTTCCGCAGTCTTCTTCGCATCATGAAAGCTGCCGACGGAGCAGCCACGGCAGGCTCATCCCCTTCAGATGACTGCTTTGCCTCTTCAGGTTGAACATGCATTGTCTGTAAGTATTCCCGAATTTGCCGACAGGTGCCTTGATCTCCGCACATGACAAGGATCGAGCCATTGGAGTCGTCCATAATTGTGGGATTGAAGTAGACATCGCGCTCGATCTCCTGAAGCGTATCCGCGAGAACGGCCCACTTCGGTTGCTCTTCTAGAACCGGTCGCAGGTTGTCAGCCGCAGCTTCACTTTCATTGATACTGCCGCGATAGACACGTCGCTTGGCGCTGTCAAAGATAGTATGAGCTGCCTCGAGGAACAGCCATGGAGATTGATTCTGCCTTGTCGAGCCAGGTGGTGGCGATGAAGCTGCTAACACAGTATCAAGATACTTATTGAAGCTTACCGCATCATAAGTCAACACAGCTTGCAGAATGCTTCGAAGCAGTGTCAAGTCGCGCACGATCTGCCTGGTTCGAAAACTTGTTCGATGCCAGACAGGATCAAGCTGTCTCCGAACGATGACATCGAAGTTTTTGTGAAGGGCACTGTCAAGCGTCCAGTCCTCCATCTCCAGGCCGGTGTTTGCTTTCTTCAGTTCTCCAATACTGACCTCGACACATTCCATCACAGCGTTCTGAATGTCCTTCATTGCATCAGTCATTGGCACCTCCAGCTCAATGACCTCTGCTTTCTTCTTACCCTCCAGATCCTGTGTAATCGTCGCATGAAACCTAGGCCAAAGACTAGGTCTTCGTAAAAACAGATTACGCATCATGTTCGTCAAAGGTGCAAAACCAGAAGTGAACGACTCGGGGCTGTCCGTGAATGCTTTTAGAAAGCCAGCCTTGTTCTTCTGTCTGTATATCCGCAGAATGAAGGCTTCTAGGGATGTCGCGACTACCTTTTCAGCGTGTAGTACGACCATACCAGTGACTGTGGCGGGATCTAGCAGACCCGACAGAAAGTCGATTATCAAAATCCTGCTCGTGATGCTAAATACACCACCCTTAGCATACAGTTGTTCCCTTTGCCCGACACTGAGCAAATCTGTAGTGACCATTGTGAGACCTCTTGCCTTTGGAGACATACTGATGGCAGCATGTTCCGCAAGCGATTCACCAATCCAGCCATTCTCGCGCTCATCCGCGCCAAGCACGATGATAAGATTGTTGCCAGCAGCATCGTAGGAGTGGAGTAGGTTTGTGACTATTCGAAGCAGGCCAATACCGCGGCAGAGGAGGACTAGCTCATCTTCCTCGCGGAGTTCCTTGAATATGTCTTGCTGAAAGTCCTGTGCCTGTCGTCAACTATTTGTGGTGAAAGTGGCTGGAAAGGGCGTACCAGGGGAAGCGAGAGCTTCACCGGAGGATGCTTATTGTCAGCCTGCGCCATTTCTCACTCGACAACTGCAATCACCGGCATGTAGAAGCAATCTCATAGCTGAAGTGTGTTGTATACATGATGGAGGGGCCCCCCCCCCCTTCGAGATCGTGACAAAACAATGTCGGCTCACGGACAGGGTCCGGTTTCAGATTTTCGAAAAGCCGGACAAGACGAATTCGAGATGCTGGATTTCTACAACTGTCTACGATGCTTTCTGACCATGTATCTCGAAAAGCTCTCCAGCTGAAGATAGCACACTCAACAAGACATGATGATAGTCGCTAGCTGGCTGCATTCATTGCCATGATATGTAATTTGAGCAGACAGCTATGATACTTCGCCTCTTCATGAATCACAAACAACGCTTAACCCTCGTATCCATGCTTCTTCTTCAATGACTCGACAAGCGAAACGTACTTCTTCTGTGCATCATTCTTCGAAAGGCCCTCATCGACGACCTTCTGCCATGCCTTGCGCTTCGCCTTGCCCTGTGCAGCTGTTACGATCGTGGAACCTTACTGGTCGTGTAGCCTGCACTGCGTACCTTGAAGTCAAATGTACCAGGAGCCTCGGAGTCCGCAATATTCTCGCCAGAACCGACCTTGAAGAGGCCGTAGAGCTGTGAGGCCAATGTTACGACAGTACCCCCCGAAAAGTGCTCAGAACATACCTCGAGTAGCTCGTTGTCGCTTGGCTTGGCTTTGAGCTTGCGGCTGTCCTCGACTGCGCGATCAAAGTCAGACATGGTGAGAGCTGTGGATGGAGGTCGGGGTTGTGAGGTGAATTGTAGACTCGTCTGAATATGTTGCCAGCAGGTCTTCCACTCTTTTCACCCACTTGATGACGTTTCAGTGATCGACGGGTTATCCATGGTTCGATCCCAACGCGTCTCATTTCTGGCGCGACACGTCTCCCCGAATTTCGTAAAGTACAGCGACAACATCACACTCTACAGACTACCACAGCAGCAATGGCACCCAGCGCAGTTGATGCCCTCGAGTCGAAACTCGGTCCAGCAAGTGGTCCCGATGTCATCCTGGAGCCAAAGACCTCAGCTACACATGCAGCGCAGCGGGCACAACCCCTCCATGAGGAGTATCAGTATCTTGACCTCATTCGTCAGATCATAGACGAGGGTGAACACAGACCAGACAGGTAAGTGGGCTGGCATATATAAGTGATGTGGTCTCTTGTTAACAACTGTACACAGAACTGGGACCGGCACGTATGCTGTGTTTGCGCCTATTCCTATGAAGTTCACACTTTCCCGTCCGCGGACATCTGAAGACCCCGACTCCTCCCTTGACTTCGTCTCAATCCTACCACTTCTCACCACGAAACGCGTCTTCCTACGCGCTGTCACAGCTGAGCTTCTATGGTTCATCTCGGGCAACACATCCTCCACACCACTTTCAGAAGCCGGCATACACATTTGGGACGGCAATGGTTCTCGAGAATACTTGAACAGCGTGGGGCTCTCCCATCGAGCTGAAGGCGATCTTGGTCCCGTGTATGGCTTCCAATGGAGACATTTTGGTGCCCAGTACAAGGATGCGAAGAGCGATTACACAGGACAAGGCGTGGATCAACTGGCAGAAGTCGTGAGGAAGTTATGTCATGCACCGTATGACAGACGGATCATAATGAGTGCTTGGAACCCTGCTGCAATGAAAGAGATGGCGTTACCACCATGCCATATGTTTGCGCAATTCTACGTCTCCTTTCCTAATGCGAGAAGAGGTGCCAAGACTGGGCCAAATAGTACACAAGTAGAACAGAAGCCGACAGGAGCTGGAATTGCAGAACGAGGCGTGCTATCATGCCACCTATACCAGAGATCCTGTGATATGGGATTGGGCATTCCTTTCAATATCGCGTCATACGCTCTGCTCACACACATGCTGGCGTTCGCTTGTGATCTTGTTCCGGGCACGCTGACACATTCGATGGGCGATGCACACGTATATGCTGATCACGTAGATGCACTGGAGCAACAGATTGCTCGAGAACCCCGGGACTTTCCAGCTCTTGACATTAAGCGTACAGAAGACAAGGGAGAAGAGCCTTCCAAGTCAAGAGGTGCCGCAAGATTAGAGGAAATCGGTGTGAAAGCAGTAGAGGGTTGGCAAGCGGAGGACTTCATAGTGCAAGGTTACAAGCCACACGCGAGTGTGAAGATGAAGATGAGTGTGTAGGCAATACGTTGCGAAAAGGAAGTACACCTGAAACGTTATGTGAATCTCATGAATACATGCTCCTGGCCGGCTGTTTGTGATTTTGCTAATTGTAATGACCTCGAGTGGAAATCGAGCCCACCGCACGCAATATTTCATAGTCACCAGCTAATGCCGTGGAATGTGCTGTATGAAGTATGAACTACCAGGTAAGGCGGCAAAGGCCCCCCCCCACTACCCCTGACTTTGCGACGAATTGAGGCTCAAACACACGCCGACCGACCACACACTCCAACTGATCTGCACGGCATCATCCTCTTCTTGCAGCAACTCTAGTCTATACTTTCAAAGCCTCGAGACCTACTCCTTTCCGTGCACGACTGACCGCTCTCCCTGTTTACACATCCTGCTCGACATCACGGCGCAACCACAGTCTCCTCGGGCGTCTGACACTCTATCCCGATCATCATCATCCCTAGCGATCGCGAGTCAGCTCACCACTGCGAGCGAGATCCTCTGGGATCCCAAGGTCACGAGTAGGCCTCCGCCTGCCTCCTACTTACGTCCCACCCACGTTGGCACACTCACGACCAGCAATCGTACCGACTCTACAATCTCTGTCCGAGAACTAGGCGGCGGCGACAGACAAGTAGTTCATCCAATGGATCAGAGACACCCCAATTCGTTCCAGCAGCTGGAGAAGCTGGGAGAGGGAACATATGCCACAGTAGGAAGCTGACATCGTTAAGGAGGTGGACGCTAAGACAACACAGGTGTTCAAAGGCAAAAACAGACAGACTGGCGAACTTGTTGCATTGAAGGAGATCCATCTGGATTCTGAAGAGGGCACACCCTCGACCGCTATTAGGGAAATCTCATTGATGAAAGAGTTGAAGCACGAGAACATTGTCTGGCTACATGATGTTGTTCACACCGAGAATAAGCTCATGCTGGTGTTCGAGTACATGGACAAGGATCTCAAGAAGTACATGGACACACAAGGCGACCGCGGCGCACTGAAACCAGCAACCATCAAGTCGTTCATGTACCAGCTACTCAAGGGAATTGCGTTCTGCCATGACAATCGTGTACTCCATCGTGACCTCAAACCTCAGAACCTTCTCATCAATACGCGGGGTCAACTCAAGCTCGCCGACTTTGGTCTTGCTCGCGCTTTCGGCATTCCAGTCAACACTTTCTCCAACGAAGTCGTCACGTTGTGGTACCGTGCGCCTGATGTTCTGCTTGGGAGTAGGCAATATAACACGAGCATTGACATATGGTCAGCCGGTTGCATCATGGCAGAGATGTTTAGTGGTCGCCCCTTGTTTCCCGGAACAGGTAACGAGGACCAGCTTCAGAAGATTTTCCGCTTGATGGGAACTCCATCAGAGAGATCGTGGCCAGGGATTTCAGCCTTCCCCGAGTACAAACCCAACTTCACAGTCTATGTCACACAGGACTTAAGACACATTCTTCCACAGATGGACCCCCTGGCATTGCAGCTTCTCATGTCCATGCTCGTCCTACGTCCAGATGGTCGTGTCAGCGCTGCTGATGCGCTCCAACATCCTTACTTCAACGACCTACCAGAAATGCAGAATCAGCAAGCCAGACTTGCTCAACAACAGCAGCAGCAACAACAGCAAAGACAGTACACACAGATGACGATGCAACAGCAAGTGGCAGCGCAGCAACAGCAGCAACAGATGGCGGCCCAGCAGCAGCAATACCATCAACAACAATACGGCTCCCAGACCGTGCCCCAGCCTGTGTATCAGAATACCATGCGTATGTCATTTGGTCCCTGATATAGGATTCTTATTGACGACTATGTAGCCAACCAAGCACAAGGTCATTATGGACAGCAGCAATACACGGGTTATGCGCAATGAGTGGAGATAACGTTTTGTAAATGACAATGAAGTGGCACGGCTGGCATTGGCGTTGGTTGGTCAGATTGATGGTGCTTGGGGTCTGTGTTTCGGGATCCTCTTAGGGGTGTAGCTCTCATGGAGGCATATCCCCAGTATGCTAGCAGGCCGTCAGTAGCATCGGCGTTGGCTCTGTGACAATGGCATCCGGCTTGACAACATCCAAGAGTGCAACTCGTCCATGCTGATAAATGTTTCACTCGTCGTTGTTTCATCTCCACGTTTTCAACGGCTATATTCCGGACTCGTACCCGTCACGATCACATGCCTTCGCCTTCGTTGTACATCACTTCCAAGCCGAGTCCAGGCAAGGCATTGGCAAGGAGTTTTCCAATTCCGCAACAGGAGCAGTACACTGGTTGAACGCAAAGATACCTTCGCATTACTCGTTTGAGATGTACATGCTCGAGGTCACACTTACTCAACTAGGCCGCCCTGCTCTCATACACTGATCGTCAAATAGACATCTGGTTGTCAATACCGCATATCAACCAGCATCAAGACTCTCAGATGCAGGACAACATTCATGATCGTCTGTTCAAGCGCGAGCTTGGCGATCGCACCAAATACTCTGCTATTAAAGGACTCTATGGCGACAGAAATTGGGTAAGACAATTGGACATTGTGAATGAGCTGGACGGCCACAACGGATGTGTCAATGCTTTGAGCTGGTCCAAGAGCGGAAGTCTGTTGGCCAGTGGCAGCGACGACACTCACATCAACATCCACACCTATCAGTCGAGCTACGAAGCTAGTCCTTTCAAGCTCGCCACGACCATTGCCACAGGCCATCAGGCCAACATCTTTTCCGTATGCTTCGCCGCCAGTTCGAACGACAGAACCGTAATTTCTGCAGCAGGGGACAGCGAAATAAGGGTGTTCGATATCGATAGAGTATCTACGACGGCGTCATCAAGTGCAAGAGGTCAAGGTTTCGCCAGCCGTGGCATACAATATCTAAGTGAGGCAGACACAAATTGCAGGGTGTATCGGTCACATTCAGACAGAGTTAAGAGGATAGTCACAGAGTCATCTCCCTACCTCTTTTTGACATGCTCGGAAGACGGAGACGTACGACAATTCGATTTAAGACAACCGTCATCAGCATACCCGAGGCCAGCAGGTGGAGGCAGATGGCGTCAAAGAGATGAGCCCACCGGGACAGTGCCTCCAGCATTGATTAGTTATCGAGGCCGAATTGACCTCAACACTATATCATGTTCTGCTAGTCAACCACATTATATTGCATTAGGCGGTTCCCATATGCATTGCTTCCTTCATGACCGCCGTATGCTTGGTCGCGACATGCTTGCGGAACGAGGAAGCACGCCTTCGTCGAGTGGCCACTCCGATCATGATGAGCCGATGGATCAAGCTACACAGTGCGTGAAGCGCTTCGCACCTAACGGGGTGGAGTCAAAGAAAGCAGCCACTGGCCATATCACAGCCTGCAAGATTAGTGATGCAAACCCGAATGAGATGGTAAGATCAGGGTGCTCAGCTCATTGACCCAGCTAATACTGCGCAGATCGCCAGTTGGTCGGGAGACTGGATTTACAGTTTCGACCTGCACAGATCACCAGATGCACGCGAAGAGCTTAAAGCAGAACCTACTAGCATATCAAAAAGTAACAAGCTCCAACAAACACAAGACAAGAAGCGTAAGAGGGTCGTGAAGACAGGTGCCTTGAGCGCTAGACAGAGTCCGGAAAGAGGCTCGTTGCGCGATAGAACTCTGGAGGCGGACGACACGGAAGACGTCAGCTTGCGAGTCCGATATCACAATGGCCAAAGTGAGGATATTCCTATGCGCAGGGATACGCAAGCGCCTTCGTTAGAAGAGCCTGTCGCGGTATTACCAACGGCAGCTTCCGCTTCGACTGGCGAGACAGGTAGTATCGCCAAGCAATCACTCCGTTTACGTCTGGCCATCTTCGGGCTCGATGAGTCTGATGCTGACCGGTACCCGCATGCTCTTGAGATTGCAGATGGACTCCTGGATGAGATAGACAAGGTCAGCCGAGACTGGCGCTACCCAGTAGACCTAGATGACGTCGAGCTTGCCTACCAGAAAACGCTGCGAGCCAATCGTGAATCGACGCGAAGATTCGTGCAGAGCGCAGGCACCCTCGCTAGACTCCTCGGAGGCCAGTTACCATTTGGTCAGCAGGCGCAACTTGCCAAGTTTGTGCAAGTGCGACCTGCGCCAAACGAACTCGAAATACATGAGCAGAGACGGCATGACCTTTTCTGTCATGAATTCCTCAGGGCAATTATCCTGTGGTTGTCGTCGGGACCTGGAGCCCTGGTGGAGGGATTCACACAACAAGGGAGACGTGCTGTGGTGAATCCACGATTCCCAGTACAGTTGGGAGCTGGGATAGACGCGATCGAGGAAGAAATCATTCCATACTTAGAGGATCTGGTCAATAGCACGAATCCGATATATAATCTTGAAGCTAATCGATTCGAGATTGATTCGCGCCGAGTTCTGTTTGACGATGAATTGCAGGCTCTGAGGAGGTTCGGAAGTGCTGTGCAAATACCATTCGAGGACTTGGCGCTGCATCCTGAGAACGAAGATCCTTCTTCGAAGAACTCAAGACCGCATACGCATTCCAGAGCTGAGGCGGTCCGCTTCTGGGGTAAGGTAGGCTTAAGTTTGCTATACACTGCAAGTAAGACGCTAAGCTACGAAATCGTGGATCGTGCATTCGGAGGCTCTGAGAGTCCGAGCAGGTGGGTGCGCCAACAAGAACGAGCGTTGCGAAGGAAGGTCGGAAAAATCAACACTGAAATGGATATGTCGGATGATGACCAAGGGGCACGAGACGACGAGCCTGAGCATGAAGACATGGTGCCGATCGACGACCTTCGCGATGTTGTTGAAGACGCTTGGGGTGCAGGTGGAGACACGGACGACCATGAGAATGAGGACGATGACGATGACGACGACGAAATGGGTGATGACGCAGACGATGACATGGACGAGGTTGACGACGAAGCAGAGCTCGAAGGCAGCGAAAGTGACGACGAGAACGGATCAGTTACTGAGCGTCTCTTTCACTCAGCTGCAGAGCGTCGGACAATTCGCGATGGGATTCACGCCAATGTTCCATGCGTATCTCACACTAGCATGTATACAGGAGCTTGCAATGTTAGGACTGTCAAGGACGTCAACTTCTTCGGTCTTGATGATGCCTATGTCGTCAGCGGCTCGGACTCAGGGCATTGTCTCATCTGGGATCGTGCCACAACCGAGCTGGTCAACATTCTGGAGGGTGATGGTACAGTTCTAGCACCGTGAAATGAGACTTTGGCTAATGCTATGACAGGGGAAGTGGTCAACGTAGTGCAAGGCCATCCATATGAGCCTGTCCTCGCTGTTTCAGGTATTGACAACACCATCAAGATCTTTTCCCCAGACAGAGTGGCTCGCAGAAATGCAAGACTTGGTCTTAGTGTAACCGGAGTGAACCCTAGCGGTTTCTCGAGCTTACGTATGGGCCGTACGCGGAACGTGCCTGTGGTGCCCCAGCCACAGCAGCGAGCTCCCGATACGGGAGATGTTGATACAGACGAGACTGATACAGAGCCTCCACATGTACCCCACGGTCTCAGCAGCAGGAAGCGCATGCACTTGCAGTACGAGATTACGAGCCGCAATGACCATGACAGGAAAGGTGGCAATAGAGAGGCGTTCATTACCAGGAGTATGCTCGCACAATTGACACAATCAGTTAGAGCCAGGAGAGGAGGTATCGGTGGGCAAGAAGGTGGTCAGAACGTTGGCATAATGATTAATGGCGAACAAGTCACTGTCAATACGGGCGACTGCGGTATCATGTAGGAACGTCCCTGGCAGGTTTCAGCAGCTTCAGCTGAAGCCCTCTCGTGTCAGCATTGCATCAGAGAACGACATAGACTTTATATCCTTCAAGTCCCCTTTTCATGGATATCCCGGTACCAGTACATCCACTTCTAGCCAATCGTCACTTGTACACTTTGGCACTCTCGTCGGTCAATACCGGACAACCAAGGTGAATGTCACTGCCACAGATTGCGTGGAAGTTTTGCAATTCCGGCGGCGAGGTAAATCCGATATATTGCCTGCCAAATTGCTTCAGCAAAGGCAAGGAGTTCTCAATTATACTAATAATCTGGGCAGTTCTCGTGCCATCGTGCCAAGTCAGGCAGGATGCCTCGTTATGACCACGAATTTCTTTCAGTATCAGACACACTCCCAGGAGCTGGTATGGCAGAAGGTCCGTGATTATGCCCTGCAAATAGGATCAGAGTTCGTGTCCTAGAACAACAGACGTAATGTCGTTCAGGCCGTCAATGAGGTTTTACGAGCAGTGGTCCATCAAGATCTGCCAGTCTGAATGTACTGTGCAAACGTGCAACAGGGTTTGGTCGTCGACATTAGGAAAGGATCAGCATTCGACTCTTTGTCGAGCTTCAGATGTCTACAGATTTTACATCTTGCCGTGACACGGTCCTGCTCTGCGGAGTTCTTGTAGCGACCGGTTGCTCTGACATGTCAGGTAATTTGCCCATCACAAGCGCAGCCTACTTCAAGTGATTGGGCTGATCGTCGCTTGGTAGCGCCGGGTAAACCACCGACGACGGAGAATGACTAAGCTTCTCTTCATGGCTGACGTCGAGACTGATCTGTCAATGACTTGAACTCCATGATATGACCCATCTGCAGGTATCCAGCACGAGCTTCCTTGGCTGGGAAAGCTCTCCAAGACTTGGAGTTATACTGCAGGATGATCCTGAGGGTTCCCAAAGCATGAGTGTGAACTTCTCTCTTCCCTTTGGATGGTGTCAGTATATATGCATATTTGGCTGGCTTGAACTCACATTGGTCGAACAGAATATCAGGCCAAGTGATCAGGAGATTATCATCCTTCAATCCAGGCAATGTGTTCACTACCGTAGCAATGACCTGCGCAGTAACGTGTTCTGACAACAAGGTTCCTCCCCTTGGCCGCCAATGTGCTTCGAGTTTTGCATTCGATGATGAGGCAGGATCCTGAAGTTCGCCGGGGCGGAAGGTCTGAGAGCATTCCATGTAGCCTGAACAGAATTTGCAACACCTAAGACATAAGTGTATATGTAGAAATAGTGTTTACTGGCACTTTGATGCAAATCGTGCGCGCCAATCGATGTTTGCTGAACACACCTTGGCAACACCAGAAAGGTCAAACATCGACGTCGACAAATTTGGTCTTGCTTTGAGAGACTCTGCTTGGATTCCGAGCACGGAGCATGTCAGGAAATGCGCGTGACAGGGTAGTAAAGTTCAAAGGTAGTCGATGAAATGAGCATAATGTCAACTTTTACCTCTACCTTGGGGACCGTCAGGTCTTGCCCGGTGCCTTGATTATCTATCATATAGCTGTCTGATCTCACGCCACTTGCGCCATTCCAGCATTAATCACATCCACAATCTCCTGCGCCTCGATGGCGTTGCCCACCTCAAAATCGTACCGCTTACTCTCCTTCTCACGATATATGATCATGCGGAACGTGTTCGGATGTCTTCTGTTCAGCTTACATCCCACCACACTGCTAAAGTGCACGCTTGTCGTCTTGTTCTGCACAGGGTCATACAGCGCGCGATTCGTAGTGATAGGGTCCGCAGGCAGAATGTGCAGGTAGTCTCCTGACAGCTCGAGCACACGCGGATGCGATGGGGCGAGCGACATGGGCTGCTTACGGATGACATTGTAGCGCCTGAATGTGCCCGATCCGTTTGCCGAAAATGACAGACCCAGGCCCAGATTGGTAAAGGGATCGAGGCCGTGGCCCGCAGAATGCTGTTGTGCCAAGGGGTGCACGCCTCCCGTGCCGTGGTCTCGATTCTTGAATTTCTTGGGCGTTTGCGGCCCGCCGGTGTGGAGGACTGCGGCGGGACTACCCAGGATGGGCGCGTTGGGAGATGTGCTGGAGGGCGAGCCAAATGTGCCTGTGCCACCTTCGCCGATGAAACGGCGGCGCACGAGGTCGAGATCGGACTGCTCGGCGCCCAGGGCTTCAACAACGCGATCGCTAGGAACGACGGTGGCTGTATGGCGGAGTTTAAACATGTAGAGGGCTTTGTCGAGGTTGAACCTTCGGCAGGCTTGGTCGAAGATTTCGGCGAAGTAGGTGTCGACTGTTGTGTTAATGGTCATGACGTGAGGCGTGAGTTCGTTGCTCGTATAATGGATCGTTAGAGTGCGAGGTACGCTGGCCTCTGGGGTGGCGTCTACAGAGGCCGCTGCTGGCTCGTCTGCGGGACGTATGACGCTTTCTTTGCGGAAAGCTGCGTTTACGTAGTAAGGATCTGTGATTGGGTTTCCACGGCGTAGCATGGCTCGAGCTGTCGACGCTGCTTGATCGTCCGGCACAATCGGCTGAGGTGGTCTTGCATCAGAAGCAGCGTGCTCAGGTTCTGTATCGGCTGCCTCCAAGCTATAAGTTGGCGTGTCGATCTCATTCTGTTTGAATTGTGAATCGCTGGCTTCGACTAGAGCGAACTCATCCCATGGCTTGTCCCGTGCCCGACCTCGACCGGCAGCTCGAGCACGGTTGTTGGACGTGAAGTCAGACATCGGCTTTGTCCGCAGTAGTGGCGGGAAGTCATCGTCTATCTCCTCATCTTCCACAACCCTGAAAGTCCATTTATTGACATTCATAACACTTCTTCTGATTGCTGGTTGTCTAGCTTCGTCTCCATACTTCCACAAGCTAAAGCCGATCGCCTCTGCAACGGTGACCGGCTCGCCTTCAGTAGACGTCTTTCTGATGAGTATCTCCATCGGTTTGCCCAAGTTGGAGTGCGGTGCTGTCGGTGGATAAATCTTTAGGTATAGTGGATTTGGATCACCGGCACCAGACAAGCTTGCGAAGCGTTCGAATGGGTCCGTTGGTTTCTTATCTCTAGCTTTCAATGCCATTGTCAGTGCGCTCACAGGTACGACCATGCTTATTGGTCGAGATGGTGGTAATGCTGCAAAGGCATTGGAACTTTGTTTTCGTTTTCGAGGTGCGTCATCGGGAGCTGAAGCCTTCAAGCTGATTTGTAAAGAGGATGGCTGCAGAGACCCTGCAAGCAGCGAATCTGGTCCCAGTGTTTCAGAGAAATCCGAAACGAGTGAATCTGCATCCGAGTCTACGGCATTGTCGTTAGTATTAGCCTCTGTCTGAGCTGCCATTGCTAGGTCCTCTTCATCTTCCTCAATCTGCTTCGATAGCGTTCCGTAAGCCTTGCCAGGCCGACCTTTCAGCACTCTGCGCTGGAATAGTGCTGGATCGAGATCTGAATCTGCTTCCATTTCGCTGCTTGTGGTGGTGTCACGCCTGCTTCTTGTCTTCGCTAGGTCAACTACGCTCAAAGAACTGCCCCTAGCACGCGCGAAGTCGGGTTTCACGGGAGAAGCCTCTAGGTCCGCTACGATCCCACGATCCGTCACGCTTCTGATTGGGGAAGACCCAGATCTTATTCGTGCTGGCACCTTGAACTTAACCTGGCCCAGCGGGCGGACTTCACTCTCTTCATCTGTCTCATCACTAAGGTCACTACTATCGTCTTCTTCGAGCTGTTCTCGTCGCCTTCTTCGCCGTGTCGCCGGATGACCAGCTGCATCTGCATTGCCAGTGCCTGTGACCATGCCATGCTCGCCATCCTCGTCTTCACCAGTTTCAGCTCCACCTGCAGTGGGTGGAGGGGCTTGAAAGTACTCAGATGTTATGGCAGCAGGTATTGGTGGTGAATACGTCCGTTTGACTTCTACCGAGTCCGCATGCCATCCTGCTGCCCTGAATGCAGGGTCATTCAGGAAGGCCGTGTTGACATTGATCAGACGCTCACCGACTCCGTCTTGAATCTGGGCGAGATATGCGGTACGGAGCTGGTAGATGGCGAAGCTGACAACGCGTCAGACACGTCTCAGCAAGCTGAAAAGAAAGCTTACTCTTCGTTCAGAAAGAGCGACATATTTGTCACGGCACGAGGAGCATCGCGACGATGCTAAGACTATACTTGAAATGGAAGCGCTGTGACGAGGAAAAAGCACATTCGGGGTGACAAACACCCTGCTGGCTCATGTGAATGGATGCAGCTCCGGAGGCGGAGTCAACGCCGTTCCTCATTTGCGACCGCGAAGTTCAGCCAACCGTGGACTACAACACTCTTTCTCTTCGACTAGACATACGTGCAACATGGGCCTGGTAGGATACTCCGACTCGGAAGATTCAGACAATGAAGCAGTCAAGCCTCAACTAAGCAAAATACCCACGGCTGGCGCATCCGCTGGCACACAAAAACCAAGAACCGACAAGGTTGTGAGCCGCAACAAGATACGCGTAAACCTACCAGGCCTCTCATCGACGACGACCACAGCCGATGATGCTGACAACATCGATAATGATAGACCAATAAAGCGCGCTAGAACAAGCGAAGTGTCAAGCAGCATCAACTCCTTTCTTCCAGCGCCAAAGAACCCAGCCAAGACTGGCGGAGGCAGCGGTAGTGGTCCTACGGGAACAGGCCTGCTATCACGGAGTCGCGGAGCAGGTTTGAGCAAGGGTACCAGCCTCAAGACTGGAGCGACACCAGCGTTCAGCAGGGACCTTCCAGAGCCTAGCGACAATACGTACGAAAATCGCGACGCGGATGGGCAGTATGACGAGTTCGGAGGACAAAGCACAAGTGCCACGAGTACAGCACCATTGGATGTAGAAGAAACGCAGGCAAAAGAAGCAATACCGGCACGCAAAGCAATGATGTTCAAGCCATTGTCGGTCGGGCGTAAACCCAAGAAGAAGAGCTCTAGCACTGTGGCGCCCAAAGAGCCAACAGCAGCAAGCCCCAATGTTGCAAAGGCCGTGCCAAAAACAGAACCGCCTCCAAAGAAGAAGTCACTGCTTTTCTCCAGCGTGGATCACGAGTCAGCAACAGTGCCGATGGCGGAAGAGTACCAGCCTGAGTTTATAGTGGCGGAAGAAGTGGATCGTGCCTACGACGAGGACCCGGACGATGAGCTATACTCTGAGACATTCGCCCCAAGTGCTTCTGCTGTGCCTCCACAATCCCAAGGGAATGACCTACAGTCCCTCGCAGGCACACTCAATCTCACCAAAGAACAGCGGAGGCAGCTTTTCGGTCGCGATGGCGCTGGTAATGCTAAGCTTGCCAGCTTCAACCTTGCACAGGAATACTCCTCGAATAATGCACTCATGCAGGACGAGGCTAATCAGGCACCACTGCACAATCCTGTCAGGGCAATTGCACCTGGTAAGCACAGTCTGCAACAACTGCTCAACTCTGCGCAGAACCAGAAAGAAGCGCTGGAAGAGAGCTTTGCAAGAGGCAAAGCGAACAAGGCGGCCGCGGGGACGAAGTATGGGTGGTGAGGCCGAGATCTGCTATCGGAGGCTGTATATTGAGGAATTGATCTCAAGTTTGGATTCGTTTCTTCTTTATGAGACATTACGTTTACAGCTTCTCACATACGGGTTGCGTTGTCCCTTCATACAGAAGAGCTCTTGTTCCGCCATCAAGCTTTGTAGTTCAGAATAGCTATAAATTGAATGCAGCGTGCCGTGCCATGATGGCGATCCGCATTCGTAGGGTCGTGGCAAATCTTTCCAGACATGTTACATGTTTAGAGAAGCGCCCCCGAGTAGTCCTCGTTGCTGGCTTTCCTGTTGTAATCTATACCGGCGAGTTAGTCGTTGGAGTGCTCTTGACTAACACTCAGTCAAACAAACCTTGCGATATACGCCCTGCTTGTAGTGTTCCATGTTGACATGTACTTCTCCATGCAGGCCGTCAGGCAACCCTCTTCGCCCTTGGACAAAGATGCGCCGGGCTTGGGTACGCAATGTTCGTAGCAGTTCTGGTTTATGCTCTGTATGGTGCTGCTTAGCATTCCACCATTCCCCTGAAAGCTCGACTACGTGTGACGTACGGTGACGAGCGCCCTCGCATTTGCCATAGCCGCCTCTTGCTGGATGCGCTGCATCAATTGTGCTTTTGGTCCTGTGCCGGACACTGGTGCCGGAGCTGACATGGGTGTCTCATCGCCGGCAGAGGCGAGATCGATTGTTGGGGAAGATGATTCGACGTTGTTGGAAGAACCTGAGAACCAACCCATGATGAAGATGTGTTTGCAAGTGCTGAGTGAGTCCAATGTTTCAAGAAGTGTTTCGTAGGCGCCAAGGCGGAGTTAAAGTACTGAGCTCCGCCATGAATTATGTATGGCCCCTGGATATTTGCAACGAGACGATGTTGTCAACTTCTTACTGGATCACGCGTAGGATACATTCGTTTGCATACTGTGACTCTCTTAGCCACAGTTCACAAGTGCCGAACTGCAGGTGCTGTAGAGGGTAAACGATCGCATCTACCTTTTGTACCGCGCCTGCACACATTCCTCCACAATGCAGCTCACGCGACTACTGCTATCCATTGCTGCGGCCAGTGGAGTAGCATGGGCTCAAGATGCAGAGCCGAAAGGCAACAACGACGCCCAGGGCATCCCGGTAGGAAAGATCCGTGGTGACACTGCCGCGAACGACTGGCTGACGCCTCATGCGACACAGCTCCGAACGCATAGCTTGACTGCCGTTAGTTTACCACTTAAGCTCGAGACAGGAGGAGTGGCATGATCACTGACATGTCAATGCAGCCCTTCCTGGACTCGGATATGCAGAGCAGATGGTGGGATTTCGGTGGAAGCACAGTAAGAACAGCTGGCAAACATTGCTAGGACTAGAAACATACTAACACCATGACAGCTCATTCGCACAGATCAGTACGAGCCGCAATCCACAAACACATCGCAAAGTTACTGACATTGATCATCAGATACGTCCGACTCACCGCCGACCGCGCATCACAATCCGGCTGGATCTTCTCACGAGTACCACTGACAGCGACGAACTGGGAGATTGAATTTGAGTTCAAAGTGAAAGGCAAGGGCAATCTGTACGGAGACGGCTTTGCCATGTGGCTCACGAAGCAAAGAGCGCAAAGTGGCGATGTGTTTGGCTTCATCGACAAGTTCGAAGGGCTCGGAATCTTCTTCGACACGTACAAGAACAACAGGCCCGGTGTGACATTTCCGTATGTCATGGCTATGATGGGGGATGGGCAGACATCATACGAGAAGGGCACGGACGGGAAAAACAACGAGCTTGCTGGATGCTCGGTATGTTGCATCAGAAAGATCATACCAGCAACTGCATGCTGACCAACACGCTCACCAGGCTCGCGGCATTCGCAACAAGGACATTCCAACGAAAGCCAAGCTTACGTATTTCCAAGATCAGAACCTTGTCCTACAGCTCCAATACAAGAAAGAGGAGGAGTGGATACCATGCTTCGACATTCCGAATATCAAGATCCCTACAGTATCTTACCTTGGATTCTCGGCAGAGACTGGAGAGCTCAGCGACAACCACGACATTATCAGTGTACAGACAAAGAATCTCTACGATGCCGCCACCCGAGGCCAGTCGCGCAAGGCGGCGGAGCAGAAACGTAAGGACAGGGTCGCCAAGAAGCCAAGCTCGTCATACTCAGAGGGGAGCTCGCGCGGGATAGGTGGATGGATATGGTTTTTCGTCAAGGTGATCATTGGCAGCGGTGCTGTCGCCGGCGCAGGCTATTTTGGGTATACCGCATATCGAACGAGACAGAGGACTCAGGCGAGGAAGTACAACCCGTTCTGAGACGGTGGAAAGCAATTCAAGATGTGGCAGATAATCTGAACAGCATCATCAGCGAAACATATCATGACATATGAGCAATGGCAATCAAAACAGTCGATGGCCCCCCTTCCCGCCGGAGAACACTTTCCAAAGTATTGCCTCACATTTCGGCGCCAGATTGGCCAGACACTCTAGACTTTACTCCTCCATCACGAACGTATCACCACGACGTATAATCGTACAGTTTGGGCACAATGACAGTCGATCGAGAACCGTTCAAGTCAGCCAGCCCAGCCACGAACTCCACTGAAAGATTTCCCCACACTATCGCGAATAGCCGTTCGCTTCGTACCGCCAGCTTGTTGACAGCTCCAGCTCGAGTCCCTGCCAGCAACAAGGCAAGAGTGTCGTGCTGTGCCGTGAAAGGAATCGTCGCTGGCCTACATAGTCATCGTTCGTCCTCATCCTTGACCTTGCTGCCATTTGATGTGTCTTCTCTTCGAAGTTCTTTTTGCAGGGCTTCCGTCTAAGCTTTCACAGTGCCAGTTTGACGATCTCGATAACTCACCCAGCCCCTGAGACCCCAGATCGCCCATTGAGCTGCCCGCAAGAGTCCTAATACGGCAATCACCACTTTTGCGCGAAGGCCACCCTGACCCTGACCTCATCAATTCGTCTCTGTCCTACTTCGATCGAGCGAGTCGCCTTCATTGCTACATCATCGCCAGCTACATCCTCATCAACCATCGCAGCAGGAAGCCCGGCAGCATATTGTTACG
>Ga0058702_10000383_pt1 | contig 19736 bp, 16 predicted proteins | sample AgamicOrSfe_FD_83781 | JGI IMG/M metagenome (GOLD analysis project Ga0058702, IMG submission 83781) | Agave microbial communities from Guanajuato, Mexico - Or.Sf.e | ecosystem: Host-associated > Plants > Phyllosphere > Phylloplane/Leaf | place: Guanajuato, Mexico | collected 2012-05-30 | reverse complement strand
AGGCAAGATCGCCTATCAGGTCCCAACCAGTGTGTTCCCTACACCAGATGCCAACAACTCGCTATCGGCTGGTGATGCAACCCTGGAGTTCTCAATGGAGCAGAATCCCTTCAGCTTCAAGATCACTCGTAAATCTAACAAGGAAGTACTCTTCGATACTTCCAAGTCACCAATTGTGTTCGAGGACCAGTATCTGCGTTTACGTACTTCTCTGCCCGAGAGCCCTAACATCTACGGTCTTGGCGAACATTCTGATTCTCTCCGCCTCAACACTACCGACTACACTCGCACACTGTGGTCTAGAGATGCCTACGGTATCCCTTCTGGCACCAACCTGTACGGCAACCACCCCATCTACTTTGATCACAGAGTAGAATCTGGTACTCACGGAGTCTTCCTTCTCTCGAGCTCAGGCATGGATATCAAGATCAACAAGACCGAAGCTGATGGTCAATATCTGGAGTACAACACCTTGGGAGGTGTGATTGACCTTTACTTCTTGGATGGTCCCAGCCCTGTCGAGGTCGCGCAAGAGTACAGCAGTATCACCCAAAAAGCTGCGATGATGCCCTACTGGGGCTTCGGCTTCCATCAGTGCCGTTATGGATACCGCGACTTCTACGCCATTGCCGAAGTAGTCTACAACTATTCCGCTGCTGCGATTCCGCTTGAGACTATGTGGACTGTGAGTTGAAGTAGCCCCCCAACCTCATGGACTCGTGCTAACCTTGTCTTCTCTAGGATATTGATTACATGTATGAGCGCTACATCATGGTAAGATCGCTAGGCTTCTGGGCTGATTCGAGATACTGATTCAATCTCTAGACCACCGATCCTGACCGGTTTCCTCTTGCTCGTGTTCGCGAATACGTGAACTATCTTCATGAGCATAACCAGCACTACATTGTCATGGTGGACCCTGCTATGGCCTACCAGACCGAACGCGAGAACGGGTTGCCTTACGAGTCGTTCCTGCGTGCTCGTGACCAAGGCATTCTTCTCCAGAAGAACGGTTCCATCTACCAGGGTGTTGTATGGCCTGGTGTTACCGCCTTCCCTGACTGGTTCAATTCAAAGACCGCTGAATACTGGACTAATGAGTTTGCCGAATTTTTCGATGCTGAAACTGGTGTAGATATTGATGCTCTGTGGATTGGTGAGTATCTCTAGACGCGTATCACATCAACCATGCTGATGAAATTGCAGACATGAATGAAGCCGCCAATTTCAATTACTTCGGATCGGATCCTCAGGAGAGTGCTGAGGATCGTGGGTTCCCTCCCACTAGACCAGCCATCAGATCTGCTCCTCGTGCTATCCCGGGCTTCCCTGAAGCATTCCAGCCAAATGCTAGCAGCCCGTACCCTCCGGATGATCTTGCATATGCTCCCCCATGGCTCGCTCCTGCTTCTGACCCTGGTGCCACTAAGCGGTCAATTGATGTCAACAAGCCTGCCAAGAGATCAGTCGGTTTGCAATACTCTCCGCTCGATAAGCGCCAGTCGTCTGCACGCATCGGGTTCCCCGGACGCAACCTTCTCGCACCCCCTTACCAAATCGACAACGCAAACACTGTTGAGGCCTACGGTGGTGTATCTAATAATACTCTGGACACTGACATCATCCATGCCGACGGACACGCGGAGCTTGACGTTCACAACTTGTATGGAACCATGATGAGCTCATTTTCAAGAAACGCACTTGAGGCCCGCAGACCTGGACGAAGACCACTTGTCATCACTCGTTCGACCTTCGCAGGCGCTGGTAAGGCCGTGGGTAAGTGGCTTGGGGACAACCTCTCGACTTGGGAGCTTTACCGTCAATCTATCCAAGGTATGCTCGATTTTGCCGCTATCTATCAGATTCCTATGGTTGGTAGCGATACCTGCGGATTTGGAGGCAACACGACAAGTACACTCTGTGCTCGCTGGGCATCTCTCGGCGCTTTCAATCCCTTCTACAGGAACCATAATGGTGATAGCTCGATTCCTCAGGAATTCTACCTATGGGAAGTTGTTGCAGAGTCCGCTCGAAAGTCTATCGACATCCGTTATAGGCTACTCGACTACATCTACACTGCTCTGCACAAGCAGAGTGTTGATGGCACACCTCTGATCAGCCCGATGTTCTTCCAGTACCCTCACGACAAGGCCACTTCTGCTCTCGACCTACAATTCTTCTATGGTGATTCTCTTCTTGTCGCTCCTGTTACCGAGGAGAATTCGACCAGTGTAGATGTTTACTTCCCGAATGATCGATTCTACGACTTCAAGACATTCAAGACTGTCGAGGGTGCCGGTGCCAACATCACCATCTCGGACGTCGACTTTACAGATATCCCTCTGTACATTCGCGGTGGCAGTATCATTCCTATGCGTAATGCATCGGGCTATACTACCACTGATGTGCGCAAGCAGCCTTTCAACATCGTTATTGCACCAGGACGCGATGGCAAGGCCACCGGCTCCTTGTACCTGGACGACGGCGACAGTATCAAGCAGAACGCAACGTCTGAAATCAAGCTCGAGTACGAGAACGGTCAGCTGGCTGTTTCTGGCTGCTTTGATTACCAAGCCGAGGACAACCGTGTTGTTCAAGTGACCCTTCTTGGCCAGAAGAGTCACTCTGGTCAGACACCACAGTGGAAGAAGGACGGTGACAATCACGACTGGAACAAGTGCGGAGAAAACGACTGGAGCTTTGACGGTTCTACACACCACCTTTTGGTTCAGTTCGACCAGAAGCTCACTGGACCATTCGTGGTCTCTGTATAAACTGAACAGCCTCACGAGACACTCTTCGGAATACGATTCGGTGGCATTAATATTCTTCATCCCCGATGTTAGAGACAGCCTTAGCAAATAAAACTTATAGCCTGAGCAAAAGTAAATGTCTTGAGAGCATGTCTCTCTGCCAACTTTCGCAATATTATTTGTTCAGCTGAGAAAAGCGGCGCATCAATTCTCTAGTACCAATGAGGCGGAGCATTTTTGTATATGTATAGCAACCACTAGTCTGAGCAGCAGGTGGAAATGAGGTCGGTAAGACTTTCAGAGACTACGCTGAGGCTTCGAAGGTCTGTGTTATAACCGTTGAATCTAAAGAGTCAAGGCCGAACTTCGCCAATCCGAAGCTAGAATGCTAGGACTCGAAACGCAACGTCGATTGCTTGATCAATAACGGCGAACAGTTAGAATCTGAGCTCTATCAAGCATGTCCAGGATAGAAACTAGATAGACGTGCTTGAGAAAAAATAAGAATGCTCTTCGATGTTAACCATTACTTGACCAAGATATATGGCCATGGATTGGCAGCCTCGCCTAGACATACCCCACAAGCCACAAGCCCTCTTCTTATTACTGATGCACGTCTGCAACACCGATCTTCCGTCTTGACACCCAGCAACACGGGCATACTGAGGTCCAAGCAGGGTATTTCGCCATCCACGATCCTTAGAGGATCTGCGCTAGTGGTCCGGAGCGTCCGTCTTCGCTTCGTATATTGTTCAGCTCAGCTCTGGATTTTCAATTCCGAAGTCTTGGGAAGTCTCAATGATGCTATCCTATGACAATGCGCCGAGTCGCTTTGCTGAGAGCATTGGGTCCCTCCTGTATTTTGAGATAAGTGCCGCAGCCTTTGAAGCATTCTGGACGCCACTACACACACGAGCCTGTTTCTGGTCAGTGGCGAGCCATGTTCAGCTTCTTCGCAACATCACCTCTTTCCATGTACGGCTTCGTCGCGATGCCAGAAGCCTGTGCGAGCTTTGGGACTCGCGTACGACACAAAAGTCAGAGGAGATGACCGACAAGATACCAAGACATTGTTATACCAAGATAAGTCAGAAGATGAGATATAAGAATGAGCCCATGTCCGTGTATGCAAAACATCAGTCCACAGTCGATCATCACAAGTCAACTAGATCGTTCCTTCTTTGTTCATTCCTTCTTTCTCGGTCGTTCTTTCCCTCCCACCATATACACTCTTTTGTAGCATCATCATGCGTTATTCTCTGGCCGTTCCGGCCCTCGCAGCCTTGGCTGCTGCTCTTCCAGCCCCTCAGCTGATCGACCTCGATAGGGTCGCCGCTCAACCCAACATCTCCTACACCACCACCGCTTCAAGTGTGACCTACGATGTCACTTCCCTTGCCGCTCAAGCTACCGACGATATCACTTCGGTCCCCGTGGACCTCAGCGCCATTGCTACTCAAAGTCCTCTTGCAGTCATTGAAAAGAGAGCTGCATGTGCTGCTCAGCCTACTGGAGTCTCAGGAGCCTATGCGCCCCCTGCCGAACCTACCGATGACACCGTATCTGCATTTGCAGCGAACACCGCATTCGCTGCCGCAGCTTCCAGTGCTCCTGTTCCTTCTGGATACTCGAACACTTTCACCAACTTGAACGCGTCCAACTCAGCTTATGGCTACATGTAAGCTGAACCGAAAGTACTAATATCGCGTTCTTGCTGGTGCTGTCTTCACAATCCCCGCATTTTCAGCAAGAACGCGGTATTGCCGTTCCTAGTGAAATCACGCTAATTATACTGACGCTGTAGGGGTTTTACCACTCTATCTTCCTACGACACCGAGAAGTGTGCTTCCAAGTGTAATGCCATCAATGGCTGCATGTCCTTCAACTTGTACTTCGAAAGGGATCCCAGCCTCGAGCCTGCGGCTGCATGCCCGAACCCCACTTCAACCACCATCATCAAGGTAAATATTTTTTCTTTCTTTCTCAGACCAACGCTGATCGTTCAAAAGTGTGTATTCTGGGGAGGCCCTGTGTCGTCTTCCAATGCCAATAACTATGGTCAATGGCGCAACAAGTTCCAAGTCGCCATCGCTGGTTCCAACGGTTACATGAACCAGACCCTCGAAGTGCCTGCAGGCTTCGGTAATGTTCAATACCTCAACAACGCTGCTATCAACGCACCTCTCGATCACGAGGGCTATGACACTTTTATGGGAAGCCGTATCTTCACGGCAGGTCCATTCAACGCATCTCTCTGTGCCGCTCACTGCCAAGCTCAAAACAAGTACAATCTTGCCACTGCTCCTAAGGATGGTACTCCTCCCAAGATCTGCAACTTCTTCAACACCTATCTCCTTTATCTCAACAAAACTTCCAACAGTCAAGGCCAATACTGCTCTCTGTGAGTACTTCATAACGTGATGCGCGACAAACACTAACATCATAAAGTTACACTGAAGCTTGGGACTCGAGCTACGCCACCAACAAGGGCCAGTACCGTGGAAATGACCGTGAGTATTGATAGTATCCAGATGTGTATGGTAATGACTAACACTAGCTTGCAAGACTACATGGTTGAGTACTCTTACACTTTCACCAACACCTCAAACCCTGGCTTCAATCCCAAGAAGGGCGACACTGTCGGCGCTGTTTACCAGGCTGTCAAGGACATTAAGTACGCCACTCTTCAGCCTTTCTGCTCTGCAGCTCTCGGCTACAGCGCTCTCGTTGCTACCGTCACTCCTACTTCGTTCGTCACCCCTGTCGTCACCAGTACTGCCTTCAGCACCACCACTACCACTGCTAGCATTGATAAGCGTGCTGCTGTGACTGCCGGCTCTACATCCTTGTCGACTCCCGCTGTCTTGAGCAAGTACCCTGCTTCTGTCATGTCTAGCGCCTGCTCCCTGTTGGTCAGCCAAGCCACCAGCACCTCCACCTCCACTGCTCCTGCCACCGTCATCTCGGTCGCGACTCAGACCACTCTCGAGACCTCCGTTCTGACTGTCACTGCCTCTGCTATCCCTAGCGCTTGCGGTAACAAGGGTATCCAATATGCCTTCTACGGCGCTGGCGTCTATGCGGAAGGCAACAATGTCCTGTGGGTAGAGCCTTCCAACTACGCATCCAAGACGCCAAACTGGCAAAGCACCACCAACAGCGTTGGCGGCATCAATGTCAACGCAGCCCAAAGTATTCAGATCTACGACTCTGGCAACTACGCACCCTCGGAATATTTCATTCTGAACCACCGCGGCTACGTAAGTCTTCTCACTGCTACTCACCTTATCAAGTTTTCGGTTGGCTAATATTCTACATACAGCTCTTCGCCCAGATTGCTGGCACCTACACCTTCACTCTCTCAAACCCTGACGATATCGTGTTCCTTTATCTCGGCGAGACCGCCAAGCACGGCTGGAACAGAGGCAATGCAGCTGCTGCCGCCTCTTGGAACTCAGATACTCGATTCCAATCTACCGCCACTGCCACATACACCCTCAAGGCTGGCGAATACCTCCCTTACCGTATTTTCTTTGGTCAAATGGGCGGACCTGTCAAATTCTCGTTTTCGATCAAAGCTCCTGATGGCACCACTATTCTTGACAGCAGCACCTCCGAGTCTGACTTTATTGTCCAGTACTCGTGCGATGGCACTACTGCTCCTGCTTTCCCTGCCTTTGGCAAGGAGTAAGAGTGTATCTTGTCTTGATGAGGGGAAGCGTGGTGAGGAGACAGGCGAATCGATGTCATAAGCTTCTATCTACCATAATCAGTAATTTTTAGTCTATATTCACAACATACAAGTGCACAATCTGCACGGTTTTCTCTTTTCAAATTCAATCCTCTCCATATTTCTGGATGATCTCAAATGGCCAGGTTTCAACAGATTCCCCCTTGTCCATGTGGCTGCATCTTGGCAGATTTGCGTTGCGCTTTCTAGTTTGTGTTTGAGGATTACGTATGTATACGTAGGTAAGGATATGTAGGTGATTAAGGATTTGCAAGTAGGAGTTGACTCTCAAGGGAAGAGACAAGGTAGCTGTCCCATATTCGTCTTGGGCGATTGAGAGAGTTGCTCCTGCTAGGTATGATGCCTCTTCCGACTAGATTCACGAGGTTGTTAATTCAAATGACAGGTACCTGAGATATCTTGTGTCTTGTTCAGTACGCTCTCTCTTCATATGAGAGGATTCAGTCGTAATGAGAAATTGACGCCATACTCATCCTTACTAGAGCAAGTGAGAGACGCTTGACATGGAGCTACAACTCTAACGTCAATATGAGTTGGCGATCGAGGTCAAGTCTCGAAAAGAATAAGAGAGGCAGGTCCACAAACTCTGTCTCATGTCTAAATCCCTCAGACCCGTCAGTCACCTCGAGAGTTTGTCAGAAAAAGGCAACATCAACTAAATAATGGAGATGAGGAGAAAAATAGAGATCTACACTATATCACAGACCCTCCCATTCCCCCTCCCTACTTTCCGTACGCCCTCTACTATGACAACCTTCCAATACCAACAACGAGCCGCCGCAGAGCAATCAGATCACTGCCGGTACTCCATGGCACAGTTCATGAGGGAAAAAACAGATAGGCAAGTAGAACGGTCGCTTGTACATTCACCTCTCACAGAACTTTACATATATACCGAGTCAACGCCAGGATCAGGTATGCTTCCATGACGAAAAATTGACGTTACGTTAGGAAAGAAAAAAGTGCGCGATGTGAACAATTGCGAACCGACGATCCGGTGTACACTCTAAACCAGGCCGATGTAGCACATGGACCTTGGAGACCACTTAGCTTATGTACGCCGATGTTGACGGTATGCGGTGCAACAAGACTAGGTAGTCACACTGTCAAGTCATGAACAAGCAGGAAGCAAGGTCGACCATACCCTCTCCACTACTCTTGCTAATGTGCTCCTCACAACTTTTCTAGATTAAGATCCTTTGCATACTGCAGAGTATCTCCACCGCCAGTGCAATATCGACGAGACGACCAACAGAGATGAGCTCTTCTTTACACACCTCTTCCTTTACTTATTTTCCCTCCCTAAGCATCCCGTAGCCTGCAGCTTGAGGTTGTGTATTCCCATAGGAACTCGCTAGAACGGGTCAACATGTTCCCACACAACTGCGACGGGAGTTTAGATAGGCACATTAGACAGAGATTCAGGTCCGAGACCCTGCTCCTAATCTCCTAGATCACAACAACATTGGATGCATTCACGCAGATCTCACGACGAGGTCAACCAACATCCGCGAAAACAGATCACAGATACATATTCCGCTTCCACAGACCCGACTCACTCCTCGCCCGCCCATCCCTCTCTTCCTCGCTACACCTCCTCATCATCTACGAGTATTCATCATCTAACAGGATAACCGCAGGCAAACAGATACCGTCATACACGTTCCTTGGTACATCAATGGGCCAACTCAAAAGTCAGTCATCTTATATACTCGTTGGCCGTGACCAGGGTCTGGCATCCCATAGCTGTACACAAACCCTCGAAACAGGAACTCGGGTGAGTCTTTGGAGCAAGGAAGGTATGACCTGAAAAATTGTGGTAAAGACCAGAAAGACTCGTTACAAATAGCAGCTGCAGGAAGAAAAGCGCTACTTCCACTCTTCATCGACCCCTTGAACCTCATGCTCTTTGTGATCTCCTAACCGCCTACTCGAAACAATCTGCAGAAAAGCAGAGAAAGGGAAAGCTGCGGTCAAAAAAGATGACTCCTGGCCTCGTGTCGAACCGACGAAAAGAAAAACTCCCAAATTGTGCAATCATTCCCCCTGTTCATCTCTCAAAGAAACACAAGAAACGCCCCCTGGTGATTACTCCCTGTCTGTTTTTGGAAATGTGAAGACTCAAAAAGTGCTGAGAAAAACTCCATCCACCCAATACCATGGGAATGCAATCATGCGCCGCCCTATCGTTCGTATCGCTTCAAATCCATCTTGTCAAGGAGTGAAGATGGTCACTTCACTGCGGTGTACCTTCGTCCACATCGTCCAACATCGCGGCGCTCATCATGCCAGTAACATGTTGAGCTTCACCACTACCACCAGCCCAGAGCGCACCACCGTGATTGTGTGGATTTGGTCCGCCATGGCCAGGGTTGTTCGTAGGAAGAGGGTGAACGTCAAGATCAAGCATGTGGCCGTGCACCGCAGCGTCAATTATACCAATTCCATGGCCGGCATCGGGTGTGTCGACCCCGTCATTGTCGTCTTCCATGTCTTCGTCTTCGATGTCCTGGTCGTTGTGATTGTGAAAGGCTGGGTTGTGCCATGTGTGGATGAGGTTGGGGTGATGAGGAGGCGGAGGTGGAGGCAGAGGCAGATTGCGAAGGGTCGCGCCGTCGCCGTCATCGTCAGAATCATTGACCATGCCTGTCTCCATGCCGGGACCCGTAGCGCGGTTGAGGTATTCGCGAAGGCGTTGAACACCGTTTCCAGAAAAGACACAGAAGACTTCGCGCTGGTGGTCGTTGAACTCGGCAGGGGCTTCGCGACAAAAGACTGTTAGATCGTCGCGGAGGAAGGCTTGAACGCCTGTTAAACTCAAATGAGTCAAGCGAGGGCAGTTGTTTAGCAATGTGTGAATGCCCTACCTGTATGTCAGAATATAGATCGCAAAAGTGGTCAAATGCAGATACGTACATCGAGAGTGAGGAGAGTGCAGTAACTCAAGTGGACACGCTCCAGAGCGCTGACATTCTGTTGACGGTCGCGAGGCTTCTGCATGACTCTACCACCATAAGTCGCAAGAGCATGAATACTCCTGTCAGTGATGGCAGCACACTTGACAAGACCAACGCGCTTAAGCTTGGGGAGGTTAGCCAATTGAGTGATGCTCTGGTCAGTGAGGTTGCTACAGCAAGCGAGATCAATGTATCGGATGCGAGTACAGCTTTTGGCCAAAGCGATGATGGATGCGTCGGTGATGCGAGCGCAGTGGCCGAGATGGATGTAGTGTAGATTACGGCCGAGCTTGGTGATGGCCCATACGGCTCTGTCGGTGAGCTGCCTGCACTTGGCAAGGATCAGATTGCGGAGCTTTGGGCACGTCTGCACAATCTTGTCGATGGCCTTGTCAGTGAGTTCTTGACAATCCGTAAGATCAAGAATACGCAAAGCATCGAAGGGAGCAGCTTTGGATGGCAGCTGCAAGAAAGCCTGATCGGTGATGAGAGGGCAACGGGCAAGACGCAGTTCACGTAGCTGGCGGCACTGAGTCAGAAGGGCTGTTATAGACTCTGACTCCAGCAATGGCAAATCGTAAAGGTCAATTTCCAGCAGATGTGAGCTGTTCTGAGCGACACTCAGCATCGAGATATCAGTCAGTTGAGAGCAGCTGTTGCACTTGAGACGTTTGAGCTGACGACAGTTCTGAGCTATCTGAACAAGAGACTGGTCGGTAAAACGGCGACAACCGGTGATGTTGAGGCCTTGTAGACGGATGCAGTTGCGAGCGACAAGCTCAAGGGTGCGATCGGTGAGCTGGTCGAGTTGAGTCACATCTAGTGCTATCAAGCTACGGTTTCCATGAATGAGGCTGGTAAGACTCAAATCGGACAACTTGGCACAATTGGTCAAGGTCAGACGCTCAATGCGTTTGCAGGCCGTCAAGCCCATCAAGGTGCCATCGCTGACTTGAGCGGCCAGAGTGGAGAGATTGAGACGCTTGACCAAATCCTGGTATGCGAAGAAGCGTTCTGTCTTGCGTATTGACCTTACGACGCTGTGAATACTAGCCCAGTTGTTTGTTTGTGGACGGTGCCACAGCAGGGCGACGCTGTTTCGAGCCCAATCCTTGGACACAAGCATGCACGACATGAGGTCTTTTGTTGATGCGAGACGACCGAAGATGGCGATGAGCAATTCGGCAGGCAGACGATAGACGGGAGATAGGCGACATCGCTCCTCGAAGTTGACGTCGTCCATAAGGTCAAGTGAGGCAGCGACTGACGACTGCGAGTCGTTGGGCTGGAGCATGAACGAGTCGTTGTCATCGTCGGCATCGCGTTCTGGAGATGTTGATGAGAGGGAAGAGTTGGTGACATTAGACAGACGGCGTTGTCTTCGCGGGCGAGCGGTGGTTGGCGCCATGGTGGTCGTGTTTCGTGTTTACGAGTTGGTGGATTGTATAGCGGAGAAAGGGCGCGCGTCTCGTGGTGGTGGTGAGGATGACGCTCCTGCCTCATTCACCGTGTTGGCGGCGCCACACGTCTCTCGCTGGCGGACTATGCTTCCTTCTTTTCCCGGACAAGAATAAGCAAAAGCGCCTCTCTTGAACGAACAACAATAGGAAAGCGCGGACTGGCCGTGTTCGCGATGCGTAAGGTGGGGGGAGCGTTTGGGGAAGTCGTCGGACTTTCGACCAAGATCCGCCGGCCTTTGTGAAACACAAACACCAAGCCACACCTTGAGTGCCCCTCCCGAAACCTAATTCTTGTACACGACACATCATGCAACTTCTGGAATCCCATGTTTTGTCCAGAATTTCTATATTACACCCTGACGCTTTATGTCCAACACCTATACATCTCTGACTCTCATTCCACGTCGCCCACCATCTCTACTTCCACTTGTGCCCGCTATCTCCCGCTCCACCATCTCAATTCCACTCAGACTGGGATATCTCTTGCTAAAGTCCGCTTGCCAGTCATCGAAATCTGCTTGGTTGGCAAAGTCCGACTCTTGTCGCACCCCCTGTTCCATGCCGCCATTGTTGCCAGCACCGACACCTGCGACACCTTCATTGTCGCGCGCAATAAGTGCTGCAAGGCTGGGACCACGAGCTGCTCCTGAAGGTTGGCTGTACACCGGGCTCGCCATGCCCGAAGATTGTGGCCGCCCTTGCGATACAGCTGATCCGCCTGTCTTGAGTGACGCTGGCTTAGCGGGGGCATTCGGTCTCGGTACGGCGCCTGTTCTTTGTGCAGGCGCCGATACTGAATGCTCGAGAGGATATGTGCCTGCCGCTATCGGGAAGGATTGAGACTGTCTGACCTTGTGGTAACGCAAGTTCATGTCCACCTCGCCAGGTGCAGTGACTGCTGCAGGCACAGGTGTAGCTGGCTTTCTCGCAACAGGTGGCGCTTGTTTCTTGGGTATGGCTTGAGTTGTGGGCGTCGGTCGTCGCTCAGGCTGTACAGTCTCTGTTCTTTCCGTGTAGCGTCCATAGCCTTCTGCTTGTCTCTTGCGCACTGGTGATTTCTGCCCATCGTCCAGTAACGACTGAACGCGCTGTTGGATCATGTTCGCTTTCGAGGGTACAGGAGGCGCGCCTCCACGACTTCGGTGCTCAGCTGCTGCTGCCGCCACCCGCTTCTCTTCCTGTGCAAGTTGTAGTCTCTCCATCTCTCTTCGCATCTCTGGTGGCACGTCTTCGGTTTCAATCAGGTCGTCGAGATCCGATTTGGCAACCTCGGGACGTCGCGGTGTCTCATTAGTATCTGAGCCTGAGATTGGGCTTAGCAGGTTGCCCTCAGTCTGCATTTGTGGGTTGGGGCTGGGAGTTCTGAATCCTGATTCAGACCCTCTACCGCTCTTGTGGGCCTTGACCTCTCCGCCTGTCTGCTCAAATCTCTTGAACGCATCATTGAACCTGCCAGACAACATGTTCTTTGTTCCGCTGAAGCTGAGTGCAGACAAGCTGGATCGCTTATTGTGAGCAGCACTCTTGCCACTACTTCTCCGACTCAGACCATCGTTGCTTTCCAAGCTTCTGAGGTAGTCGGCATCGCTGTCAATGTTTGCATCTTCCAAGTTGACTTCGCTACCTCTGATCGATCGGCTAGATCTTCTGATCTCGAGTGACGGTCTCTTCCTCTCTGCTTCTTGTTCACGCAAATAATCCAGGTTCGAGTCCACGTATGCGGCACTAACAGGTCGTGGCCTTGAGTTGGCAGATCTTGCTCTACTAATACCGTCCTCGTATCCAAATGAGGGTCTGTGGCCTTCCAAGGAGGGTCTGGAAGATGTCGTTTGTTTCGCCATCGTCATCGTAGCTGTTTGTGATTTAGATCTGTGGGAGTCTAGCAATACAGGCCTCTGAGCTGGCGGTGCGCTAGGTTGAAGCCTATTGGCTTCCGATTGAGCCAGAGGCGAAGCACGCGGCTGACTCGAGGCTCTCGAATGATCCGGATCCGGTACGCGCCAGATCGGACGTTTGCTAATCTCTGGCATTTTTGGTAAAGAAGATTGCGTGGGCTGAGTTTCCGATGGGGAGGTTATGGTGCCCGCAGAAGAGTGTGTTGGTCTTTGAGGTGCTGGTTGATGTAGCAATGTCTTGGGCTTGGGAGGTGCTTCGGCCTTTACGCCAGTCTCAGGTTTTGTGCTAGGCTTGCTGGAAGTCCGAGGTGGGAAAGATTCTGTTTGCGGAGGAGTATTTTTTGCTGACGCAGGACGTGCAAAAAGGTCGTCTGCTAAAGCACTTGTAACAGGGTCGTTTCTTTGCGGTTTCGACGAGCTAAAGTTGAAGCCTCCTGACTCATGCGCGATCGAGAACTCGTCCAGCGAGGGGAACTTGGCTGAGAGCTCGTCTACAGCACGAGATCGAATGGTGTTCGAGGCAGAGTCGAGAGCGGCGAAGGGATCTGAGTTCTTAGCAGAGGATACAGCTGCAGCCTGAGGTTGAGGTGCAGCGGTTGGTCTACCACGTCTCATTGGAGCAATGTCTGGGATGTATTGTTTTTGTTTGACAGGCGATGCATGGCTGATACCTGCCGGAGACGGAGATGGTACAGGAGAGGTGATATCGGGAAGCTTTTGGTTGCGTCCAGCTTCGGATTGTGTACGTTGAGCATAGATCTGTTCACCGTTATTGGGGTGTGTTTGAGGTAGGATTGAACAGGTGGAACTAACGTCTTTGATGGGAACTGGAGTGCCACGCATACTGCATACTTCGCTGACGACTTGATAGATATTAGGTCTCAGACGAGGATCCTCTCGTAAACAAGAGCCTGCAAGACAGAGGTCAGTAGGGCGAACATATTTCGATGACAACACACTGACCGATCAGCGCCTTGAGGCGGGATGAGAATGCAGGGTAATGCGGATACTTGAATGAGGCATTCAAGATGGCCATCTGGCCGACCTCCTCAAAAGGAGTGGTATAGTAGCAGAGCTTGTACAACAGGACGCCCAGCGCCCAGATATCACTCTTCTCGTCGATTGGCTGCCGGCGCCAAACATCGACCATCTCAGGACTTCGGTACTGCATTGTGGTGTGACGCTGAATATCTTCCTCGATTATTCTGCCCTCGTGGGCATTAGTAGCGGCAGGTCGTGGGGGAGCGGTACTACCAAAGTCGCATAGTTTGTAAATGGCACCCTTTGTCGAGTTCGTGATGAGAACGTTCTCGACCTTCAAGTCTCTATGCAGGAGCGGGGGCTTGAGGTAGTGCATGGTCGCAACACCCTCGCTGACGTCGGCGAAGATGTTCAGAATCTCAGGCTCGGTCAAGCGGTGCTGCAGGCGTGTGTTCATAAAGTCAATCAGACCACCGCCCGAGCAAAACTCCATGAGCAAAAAGACCTCGTAGCCGCCGCCTTTCAGCTGACTGGCATGGCTGTCGATGTATGTGACGATGTGCTTGTGGCCTTGTAGCTTCTTCATGGTCTCGACCTCGGTACGCATGTTTGCCAAAGCATCCTTATCCGGCACGGCGACTCTTTTGAGGACGGCGATGGTGGGTTTGCTCGACGAGTCCTTGGGCGGGACGCGAACGGTATAGACATGAGCGAAGCCTCCCTCGGAAAAGTACTTCTCGATGACAACGCGGTGTGAGCCGACCTGGACCTTGGTGCCCGGCGTAAAGGTGTGCCCGGTGGGGCATTCGGTGCCGACATTGTTGGTGGAAGGGAACTCGGAGCACTCGCAGAGTATGCGGCGGCCATGACGGGGGGCTTGCGTGTCCGGGGAAAGGCAGCGGTTTAGCTGCTACCGAGCCAGGGATCGGACACAGCGAGGCGGGTTGAGGAGAAAGAGGCAGACGTGGTCCTTTGGGTTCACGGCATCCAGGAGACGTGTTGGCAAGCAGATTCGAGGCGGGTTGAGTGGACAATTGGCACAGGAGCAGCCTCTCGTACTCGTGCTCGAGCTCGTCCTCGCACCCACCAAGTCATGGCTGCCATCATGCCAAGTCCGTGCGGCCCGTTGGCACCACCGAGCACCGCCGCATGCGAAGCGCCGTCATGCTTGGGGTTTTTTCTTTTATTTTCCTACCCAAGAACTCTACGTCCGACTCGCCAACACAGTCACCTGCGAAACACGCCGCAACCATGCGCTCCCACCTCGACCCCAGCGAACTCGGTACCAAGCAATAGTACGCCTTTCCGAATCACGCGACAACAAGACACCGGCTGACCAACTGTCCAGCTGGGATCAAGCCTACGCACGTGAAATCGCAAACCACGCTCAGGACGCCCAAGACGAGGGCACAATCTGGTTCGACGACAGCGGTGCTGAGGAGAAAGTTGTCGAGCGTCTAGAAGCTCTGGAAGATGAGGGCCTACTTAGCAAGGACGATTCGCGCATCCTCGACTTGGGCACTGGCAATGGACACATGCTCTTCTCTCTGCTGGACGAGGACTGGGCTGGAGAACTGGTTGGAGTCGACTACAGCGATACTAGCGTGAAGCTTGCCCGCCAGATCGCTGCTGCACGCAGCGAAGACGGTGCTCCTGTCAAGTTCGAGGAATGGGACCTCTTGACCCAGCAGCCCGGAGAATGGCTGGGCGAAGGCTTCGATGCTGTTCTGGACAAGGGTACCTTCGACGCCATCTCCTTGTCTTCCGAGACAGATGCTCAGGGTCGCCGTATTTGCGAGTCATACCGCGAACACATCACTCCCCTCATCAAGCCTGGTCAATTCTTCATCATCACCTCATGCAACTGGACCAAGGAAGAAGTCATGAACTGGTTCGTCGCTGCTGATGGCGAGCTGCAATTCTTCGACGAGGCCAAGTATCCCACCTTCACTTTTGGCGGTCAACAAGGCCAGAGTGTCTGTACTCTAATCTTCCAACGACGTCTCAAATGATCTACGTCGTCCTTGTATCACGTCCTCCAGATCGCGTCAGACATTTTGGTTACTTTGGCCATCTCGTCCACATCGTGCACACGCACCATATCAGCTCCACCTTCAACTGCTGCTGTCACGGTCGCTGCTGTGCCCCATATGCGCTCCTTCGCATCCTTCACGCCGGTAATCTTGCCGATGAAGCCTTTTCTACTGCTACCCAAGAGCCATGGGAAACCGACCAGGCCAGGCCAGCTCCTGAGTTCGCTCATGCGTCTGAGGATCTCCAAATTTTGCTCGGTCGTCTTGGCGAACCCAATACCAGGATCCAGAATTATGCGCCAGCGACGGATACCAGCTGCCTCCGCTGCTCTGACGCGGTTCAGGAGCTCATTGGCTATCGTAGGAATCAGTCCGTCGGGATACGAGCAGTTTTCCGCACTGGTCATTGTTGCTGGCGTTCCTCGCATGTGCATCAAGCATACGGTGCATCCCAGACGACCGACGGTAGGGAGCATGTCAGCATCTAGTAGGCCTCCAGAAATATCATTGATAATGTGAGCTCCAGCCTTGATGGCTTCCTCGGCCACTGTAGCACGATATGTGTCGACGCTGATGCAGGTGTTGGTTCCTTCGGGTAGGGATTTGATGATCTTGATAGCGGGTAAAACACGCTGGATCTCCTCTTCTGCTGTCACATCGGCGGCATTGGGGCGCGAAGATTGTCCACCTATATCAACAATTGTAGCACCTCCACGAATATGGGATGAGATCGTCTTCCGAAGTGCTGTTTCGTCTGTCGGTGAATTGAGGCCTCCATCCGAGAAAGAATCGGGGGTTGTGTTGAGAATAGACATTATATGCGTAGGACGTGTGTTCTCCAAAGCTCGAATCGAGAATGTGTTTTCTCCCATACTCGTTGTGGTTGATATAGGGGTCGAAGGAGAAGCTGATAGCCTACGCGGGCTCTGGGAGAGAGATACTGGTGTTTGGCCGATTGAAGGTATCGTATCCGGAATGATGCTGGAGATGTGTAAGATATAGTGATCGACTCTATGGGACAAAAACACTTACTCGCAGAGAGGCCGGAGCACAAATTCTCTTTCGAGCATCAGGATGTGCGGTACCTTCAAGCGTTCAGTATCGATCACTTGATCCTCGTACAGCAGAATGTCCAGATCGATGCTCCGAGGTCCTTTGTCTATAAGCTTGACACGACCCAGCTCGTTCTCAATAGCCTGTAGTCTATCCAGGAGCGTCATGGGCTCAAGTGTAGTTTGTATCTGTCCTCAAGTATCAGTAATTTATACAACACTCTACCATGAGAATACCAACTTCGCAAGCGCCATTGAGAAACCGAGCTTGGTCCTCGACGTACATGGGTTCGGTCTCATACAGCGAACTAGTTCGTGTGACCTTGATGTCAGGGTCCTGATCCAAGGCCAGACATGCTTTTTCGATCATGTCAAGCCTGTCGCCTACATTGCTCCCGAGAGCGATATACGCTGTTCGAAGGGTGTCTGTTTTAGTGGACATGTCGCGATGGATCAACGGCATTGTTGATGTACTAGTTCTGCCTTGTTGTAAAGTCAAACCAGTCATTCGAGGTGAGATTAGACGAAGTTGTGTTGGCACGGTCGTCCTTGAGAACTGAGAATATGTGCGGGTGAGAGAGAATCTAGGAGAGGTGCGATAGCCGTATGCATGAGCGCATCTGTAAGACAGTCTGGTCGTTGGGAAGGTGTATCTCATTCCGGAACGTTGTGTTGTGTCGGCAAAAAGGTCCAAGTGAAGATTTTCGCGATCGCTAGTCAAAAGCGGGTTGTTCTGGAAGCAAGAGATCCGAAAGCGGAAGAGGTGATATATGTTGCATTGGGTTTGGTGTTCTTGTCAGTTCGTGGAGCTCTGCATATCCAAAGCATTATCGAATCTAGCAAGAAACAGGTCGTCTGGAGACATATGTCGAACTCGGAGCGAGATAAAAGGTGGTTCTCGAGGTTGTGTTTCCGAGCACGCCCTCACGTGAAAGGAGACCCTGTCAGGCAGGAGGTTCGTCCGAAACGCTACCCCACACGCCCCGCTTTCGAGGCTTGTGCGCCTGCTCGGCCAACAATAACACTGATCTGCCATCCAGCACGAGAGAGATTCAATTCTGCATGATGTTGGAAAGTCGCAGTTACACTGACTCCAACATAGAAGTGAGATTGGTCTCCAGGGGATGTTTGTATCAGGAGTCTGGTGACTGAAGATGAGTATGCAAAGCTACACGTTGCCGAGCTTCAGGATGCCGAGGCATCTGGTGATCAACATTTAAGTCCTCCTCGGTCGTGCCTGGCTTTCCCTCTCCTCACTCTACCTTTTGCCTTGCGCACCCCTTGCTACGAGATTCACTCTCTATCCAACATCACATACCGAATACAACGTCCATCATGGCATCTCCACGTGAGTACATCTGCGGAACGGACTACCACGCGTTTTGCTAACACGAAGCAGAGCAAATTCGAACCACCACGACTGATCTGCTGAAGATCAACCATCCAGTCATGCTGGCTGGCATGAACGTCGCTGCAGGTCCCAAACTTGCCGCTGCCGTCACGAACGCCGGTGGCTTAGGTGTCATTGGCGGAGTTGGCTACACACCTGACATGTTGCGCGAGCAGATCGCAGAACTCAAGAGCTACCTGAAGGACAAGAATGCACCATTTGGAGTCGATCTCCTACTTCCTCAAGTAGGTGGCAGTGCCAGAAAGACAAAGTGAGCAATTTTCCTCGGGACTTTGCATACCTCTACTCACACAAACTGCAGCTACGATTACACAAAGGGCAAACTCGATGAACTCGTCGACATCATTATCGACTCCAAAGCTTCCCTCTTCGTCTCCGCTGTTGGCGTCCCTCCCAAGCATATCGTCGAGAAGCTACACAAAGCCGGGATCCTGTACATGAACATGATTGGACACCCCAAGCATGTCAAGAAATGTCTGGAGATTGGCGTCGACATGATCTGCGCTCAGGGTGGAGAAGGAGGTGGGCACACTGGTGATGTCCCGACCACAATTTTGATCCCTACTGTCGTTAAGTTGTGTGAGGGTCACAAGAGTCCCTTGACCGGTAAACCAGTGCAAGTCATTGCCGCTGGTGGTCTCTTCAATGGCCAGTCTTTGGCGGCCGCCCTTATGCTCGGTGCCACAGCTGTATGGATCGGTACTCGCTTTGTACTAAGTGAGGAGGCTGGTGCCAGTAAGGCTCATCAGGAGGCAGTTCGCACATCTGGCTTTGACGACAACGTCCGTACCATCATCTTCACTGGACGTCCGCTTCGCGTCCGAAAGAACCCATACATCGAAAAGTGGGAGAATGAGAGACAGGCCGAGATCAAGAAACTCACATCTGAGGGTGTCATCCCCGTCGAACATGATCTCGAGAGCCTAGGTGATGATCTTGACGATGATACTATGGACAACGCTCGACCTTTCCTTATGGGCAAGGCTGCAGCTGTTGTGAACGAAAGGAAGTCGGCCAAGGAGATCATTGACGAGATGGTCGGCGACGCTGTATCGTGTATTGGCAAGGGCAACAGCAGCATTGTCAGCAAGAGCAAGCTGTGAGCGACGCTGTTATGTTTTATAATGACCTTTCCGAGTCACAGGCATGATTGTGGTTTATTCATCTCGTGATGTAGTTATGCCTGGTGCAATGCAGCTGTCGGTTCTGTCCAGTCAAGTACAAGAGCACGCCAAAGCGTAACGTAGAAAAGCCGTATGCTCAAAAGCCACAGTGGAGTGCAGTATCGTCCACTCGCCGAGGTTGGCGATATGTGGCAAATCAGCTAGTAGTGGAGTTGTCGTTGCAGAAGCTGAAGTTTTTCATCTTGGGCATATCCTCGTATCCACGTGAGAGGGGCATGCCACAGATGTGGAGTCCTTGTTTGAAGTATTGATGGTAGGT
>Ga0058702_10000380_pt1 | contig 19962 bp, 26 predicted proteins | sample AgamicOrSfe_FD_83781 | JGI IMG/M metagenome (GOLD analysis project Ga0058702, IMG submission 83781) | Agave microbial communities from Guanajuato, Mexico - Or.Sf.e | ecosystem: Host-associated > Plants > Phyllosphere > Phylloplane/Leaf | place: Guanajuato, Mexico | collected 2012-05-30 | reverse complement strand
GATGATGCATCAACAAACGCAGCAAATGCAAGATCTCTCGCTCGTGGAGCAATCAGCCACGATTCTGAATGTTGAGGAAGTCATGATGGTGGCAGCAGCGGCGGAAAATGGAGAAGTCGGTGGGGTTGCTGGTGGCGGTGGTATTCTTGGAGAAGTTGTCGCTGGCGCTGATGATGGTGTTGGTGCTATTGAAGACGTTGGCGCTGGTGCTGGCATCAGTGCGATTGGACAAGCTCAGCACCCGGTGATGGAGGAGAATTTCGGTATTGTCAGCCCGGAGACGCTGATTGTTCCTGCGTGAAGCAAGGCAGCTATCGAGAAGCGGTGATAATACATGGAAGACGAACGATGGTAATGGGAGACACGACACGCATTGGGACTGTAGGGCATATTCAGCAGGGAAACATTGTTGGATTCGATGAAGATACTCGTTGTATTAGACGGCCGGCCGTCCTGCGACTATGTATATAATCTGTTATCAATGCTCATAACACATATCGTTCCAAGTCATCGTCATGCCATTGCTTGACCTCATGAGACTTGCCTCTCCGTCTGTTCCACGATCATGACAGCCATCACTCAAGACACAACAACCTCAACCGGCCCAGCCAGTGTCGCGTTCCCACTGAGCTGATCCAAAGTCAGGTTTCCCGCAGACCTAGTCAACGCAGCAAACACCACTCCATTCACTCCCATCTCCGGGAGCGCCACCGAACCCATGCCCATCACCCCGCTGACATTCTGCAGCTACACAAACACCGGCGCAGACACATTCTGCGAAACAAAGGCAATGTAGATAGGGGTCAACTCGGTGCTGTTCATCATCGTCGGATCCCAGCTGAAATGCAGAAGAGTAGGTGGAAGAGCAACAGGGAGGATCGTTGTGTTGAATGGGTTGAGAGCGTTGAGAGCGTTGGTCATGGCGGTCGTGTTGGCGTAAGGCGCGAGCTCGGGAGGGTTGTTGACCACGGTGGTCGTGTTCATGGATGGTGGAAAGACGAGCCTGTTTGGCCCAGGGGCAGCTTGTCGACGAGCCAGAGTGCCGTTGGGGAACGTGGTGTTGACGTACGGTGCGAGGTAAGTTGTGGTGTGGTTCACAACAGCCGGGGCCGAGATATTCAAAATGGGCATTGACGTGACGTTGAGTGTAGGTAAGATCGGAAGACCAAGCGTCTGGTTCATGGGACAGCTGACGATGTACCGCTGAGCGAGATTGTAAGCCCATGCTGGGCTCAATCCGGTGTCGAAAGAGGTTGGAAAGGGCGACGCATTGATGCCAGCGCGCAAGTAAGTTGAGTGACGAGCCTCAACAGTCAGGATTGTGGCGGACGCTTCCAAGAGGACGGCATTGTCGGCGAGGTATTGAGAAGCGCCGAGATATGCTCCAATGCCGACGCTATGCAGGCACTTAGTATGATAGCTCTCTATAGCATCGGGGCATGGCTCACCTTGTGATCATGTTCGCGAGATTGGTAAACTCGGTGGCATTGGTGTAAGGAAAGGTATAATTGCAGGCAGTAACAGGTGTCGCTCCATCAGAGGTGAGAATGTTGCTGATGGTCTTGAGATGAACAGCCTCTTGCTCCGCAATGAGGCATACGTTCTCATGAAATCCAGCAGGGAAACCTTCAGCGGTGAACTGGGCATCGGTAAAGTTGACACAAGCCTGTCTATGTGCATCGTCAGTATGTTGTTGCCCAAACAGACTGCATGGATGCTACATACGAGTAGAGAGCGAACTCGATATGCTCGAGGTACAGAGCCAGCTGCAGGGTCGAGGTATCATTCATGGAAACAGGTTCACGTCGCTGCAACATGGGAGTTGCATTGACCACGGAGGAAGTGGCAATGAGGGCCACAAGGAAGGAAGCGTGATGCATCTCTTTTTGGCGAGGTACGCAAAGAGAGTAATCCAAAAAGGGAAGCCGTGCAAAAAGGTAGTCGTTCAAAAGGTGATGGTCCAAAAGCCAAAGAGTGTACGGCAAGGTATTGCAAAAGGTGATTTTTGCGAGAGGATAGTAGTGGTGAGGTGAAGGTGGAAGTGGAGGTGAGAGAGGACGGGAGGAAAGGAAAGAGGTTTGTGAGTAGATAGACAATCTCAGGTCGCTCGGTGGCTCATAAATGCCGACTGGAAGGTACAGGAATCCCGGTTGAAGTGACATGCGAGGGAAGGAGCAGCTGAGGTCTCGTGCAGGCGCAGATACACCTCCAATATGATATGATTTTACCGTCGCGACCGATAAAGCGCGAATGCCTGATATCAACACACCCTAAACCATACAATCCATATCTCCGAACAATTCTTAGTGTTTCGCCACTTCCATAAACGAGATCTAGTCGGCCGTCAAACATGATCAACAACCGCCACGAAAGCCGGAGCTAGCAGACTTGTCTCGACAACAAGCCTACATAGGGGCTCTGTCGGACAGTTCAGAGTCATTGTGGTACTCCTCGATCTCTCTGACCTTGGTCAGGCGTGCGGACGGAAGCCACGACTCGGCAGGTGTGAACCACCATGTCAGAAAACCCAGTATTGTGATGGCCCCCAAAATGACTGGCGAATCTGCATCCAGTCAGTGCCTGCACAAGACACGGATAGAGCAAGGGACTTACAGTTGAAGTTCTCGCCAGTTACGGGGAACTCGAGAGGTGAGATAAGCACTGCCGCGAGATAGGTATTCCAGACAAACGCAATGAGCGAGAAAGGCCAAGAGAACTTCCCCAAAGACCAGCGAGCATTCTTGAACTCTCCTGGAGTGATAAACGTGCGGCCGAAGCAGATCAAGGCATAGGCGGTAATGGTGGGCACGGCAGCAGCGCTCACCAACGATTCGAAAGCCTCGCCGGAAGGTAAGATTGTGCAAAGAAGCAAGGCGGCCACTGCATGCATCGTGATCACAGCATTGCGGGGCTCCTTGTTCTTTGAGACTCGAGAGATCCAGCTGCTACCTGGGAGAACACCATCGCGAGCTACGGCCCAGATCAAGCGAGAGGATGCGACACCAGCAACAGTGGTGTTGAACATGAGACCGAGGATGCAGACAATGTTCATGAAAATGTGGCCTCCCATTCCCATCGTCAAGGCGTAAAGCTCGACGAAAGGTTGAGGTGCACCGAAGCTGTAGAGAGTGTCTACATCCGGCGTGCAGTACAAGAACAAGATAACAACGGGGAATCCAAGGACTCCTGAGACAACAGCAGACGAAAAGATACCTCGTGCAGCTGTTAGACTGGCATCCTTGGTCTCCTCACTGATGTGACCACTAGCTTCGAATCCGACAAGAACACCAGCGGTGACATAAAATGAAAGCATCCAGTTCCACACTAGAATCACGTTAGCATGTTCACGAATCTTATGTCAAGCTTTAAACCTCTACCTGGAGGTGCACCAGTTTCGTTGGCCGTTGACGTCCACACAAACGAGTTGCTCTGGAATCCATAGGTCTTCGACACAGCGATTGGCAACCAGATGATGTTCAGGAAAAAGTCGAGCAAGATGATACCAGTTGCAAGCTTGAAGATCGTCTTGTACGTTCTAGGATTCGCGTAGTTCATCCCGACCGAAAGGAAGAGGATCACTTCAGCGACAATCCACTGTACAGCACGAAATTTGATGTCGCCCGTATCGGTCGAGAAGTTCAGGTTGAAAACTGTGATCTCGGAGAGAAGGAAGTTGGCAGCACTTTGGCAGTTGTAGGCAACAAAAGTCGTCCAGGCCGTGCATGACCACCATGCAACAATGAAACCAAAAAGTCTGCCAAATCGTCTCCCACCAGATTCTGCTGCCCAGCTAAGGACATGTTGGTCAGTCTAGCGCCGTCTTCCTTTGACATCGGCACCTACAAGTAAATCGAGCCAGCTGCAGGTAGAGCAGAACAGATCTCGGCGAGAACGGCAGCCGTAATGAAGACAAAGACACAGCAGATAATGTAAGAGCTCCAGTATGCTGCGGGTCCACCAGTTCCGACACCGATTGAGAATGTACCACGGACACCTCCAACGAAGTACAATGCCGCTGATGGCGTCAGTCGAGGTCAAGGTTACAGCGAGGATATGGTCATACCAAAACTTGCGGAAAAACTGTCAAAGAGTTTCCATTGGCGGTGTAGAACCTGAAGAATTGATATTAGCATACATTCTCGAACCAGAGAGTAAGAGCCGTACCTGCTTGTAGCCAAGCGACTCCTGATGAGATTATTAGCATGCACAGACAAAAACGCCACCCCATACTACGATGAAGTACAGGGTGGCAAGGACTTGGAGCTGAAGATCAATCCTAACATCATAGCATCTCCTTCCGCACTAATTAAAGTGATCAAGTTCGGCGGTACATCTCAGCCCTGCCCATCTGACAGCCTCTCTTGGCTGCAAAGCGATCAAGGTGGAGGAGTGAGACGGTCAGGGCGCCCGCGTGCCATGAATTCTTTCTGTTCCTCCCATTCCAGCCTCGATCTGAACTTACTGAACACGAGATGCTAGATGTGTCTGGTTGACTCCGGAGCTCCACAGATGCATTTCCTCACCAGCAATCGTTCGTCCGAATCCATAGATGAAGCATCGACTTCTGTTAAAGTCGACTGGAGAGGATTATTCGGCTTTAGATCCGAAGTGCCTGCGGCTACAGAGCCACGATTACGAAAGAAAGACATGACGCTGAACGTCTGTGCTAGTGCAGTACAACAATTTCCTCGCAGTCTGTTGATTGATTATGAGGCGATTATTTATCGGAAAGAAAAATATGTGAGCGACTTCCACTGTTGCACCCTTCGATTACCCGGACACGCCGAAACACCACGTGCTAGACCTGCAACTTGAAGATCACTCCAGGGCTGGCATCAAGCGCCTACGTACTTAGCTCTCCAGCTTGGTTTGCCACAACTTTCACAGGAACACCATTTCCAATCTCGAATGAATGTAGCATCTGCCCACAGTCGACATGCTGCTGCTCGTGGTTCGCGATTTTGCTACAGCAACCACGGGCTCGCTCACGTGAGCACAGGTTTCAGCCGAGCTTATAGCACGCCACCAACAAGTTTGGCTGGCATATCTGCAGATGAGGTCAATGGTGCAAGAACATATTGTTTAGAGCTTCTCCGGTATGACAGTGTTGCATTCGAGTATCTCCACAAGACTGATACTTCGAAGCAAATATGATGCACCTTCATACACCCTTCGAGCATTCGTGCCAGCAGATGCTCAGGATGCATACCTTGCCCTCCGAGCACTGAACATTGATGTTGCGCGTATAGCAGATATTGCATCGAGCTCGATGGTTGGTGCTATGCGAATGCAATTCTGGCGGGACAGTATAACCAAAGCCCTTACCTTTGCACCGCCCAAGGAGCCCATTGCGCTTCTGCTTGCATCTGCAGCTGCCTCACTCTCAGCTCGTACGAATCAACGAGCACGTCTCAGTCGACCTTGGCTGCACCGTCTTGTTACGACGCGGGAGCAGTACCTCTCTAACCCACCATTCCCGGACCTTGCTACACTCGAAGCCTATTCCGAAAATACATATTCTACCCTGATGTACCTCACGCTTTCAGCGATACCTATGACATCAGTCACCGCCGACCATATAGCATCGCATATTGGTAAAGCACAGGGTATTACGGCAGTCCTGCGGGGATTGCCACACATGGCTTTCCCACCAGCACCCAAGACTCATTCTCCACAAAACGCTATAGGTGGTGCAATACCTGGCGGACGTCAAGGAAGTGTTCCTTTGCCGCTGGATGTCATGGCCGACTTTGGAGTACGTGAGGAGGAAGTCATGCGTAAAGGGAGTGAAGCCGCCGGCCTTCGTGACGCAGTGTTTGCTGTTGCGACACGCGCGAATGACCACTTGATTACGGCTCGGGAGATGCTAAAGAATGTGCAGGCAGGGCAAGAGGTTGGGCACGACTTCGAGCACAGCGACGATGTTGAGCATGCTCGTGGACGAGAGAATGTTCCACAACCAGCATTATCTGCGCAAGCTGTTGAAGTCCAGCGAGCATTTGGCGTCTTCATGCCTGCGATCTCGACTCAGATGTGGCTGGATGCGCTGCAAAAGGCTGACTTTGACACTTTCGACAGAAGCCTGCTGTCGGTTGGGTCAGACTGGAAGTTGCCATGGAAAGCATATTGGGCATTCTCGAGGAGGAAGCTTTAGCTGTACAACTACTACATCCCAGTATGAGGCTGCAATCGTGATGAGGCTTCCACGCGCCTATGCCACCTCCTTAGCGATAGTTTTAGAGTTTAAGACAGATACAGTCCCCACTTTTTCTTGGTGCACCCTGCACCCAGCAGTACGGGCCAAGGCCTTGCTTCCACGCTGCTGCCATTCTGCCATACCGCTTTTCTTTCTGTTCCCAATGCGCGCTGTGAAGACACTGATTCCTGACATCTGCGGAGCAAAGGCACGATTTCAATAGTCAGGCTGGGCCGTTGCTTGATCGACTCGGGAAAGCTACGCTACGGTTCTAGCTACCAAGGAAATCCGGACCAGCAACCTCACCCACCTGCGCTGGAGAAGCCGAGCTGAAGTCAAGAGTGCACTACATCTTTGGCGGCTTTGCCTCTCATACGGTGCAATCAGCAATCACGCAAGGTGTACACGAGCATCAGTCTGAACCCGGTATCGTTCGACATTCGCAAGAGATTCTGCCATAAAGACCACACTATACCTGCGCCGGATCTTTGACCCCACCGACTGCCTCGCCTCATCGCGCAAGCGCGGCATTGCACGTCGTGCCAACTTGGTTTCAGCATGTCGTTGAGACCGCAGGCGATTCGAGCAGGTCCGTCCTGTGCACGGCACCGCATATGTATGCCGCATTCAATCATGCTAACTCATTGCCCTGGCAGACACACTCGACCTGCAAGATACCGATGCGCCTTCAGCTAAAGACCATACTCATCAGCCAGCTGCCCACCCCAATGCTCTCGGTGATGGCCCTGCCGCACCACATCAGGAAGCCGAATTGCAACATGCTGCGCACGATCGGCAGATAGAGGAATATCAACTTGTGGATGCATACAGTAACAATCACTACGATTATGATGAAGCGCGAGATGCTAGTACGACGGATATAAGAAGTAGAGCCGGCACGCCGTACGGACATGGACCGCATGGCGGGGAGGACAGCGGGATCGGGGAGGAGCAGGAAGACGATGATATGGAGGATGATACAATGGACGATAAGATGTCGAGTTCAGCCTCGATTGACGAAGGTCGGTTGCTGTAATCCACAGCGCATGTTGCATTACACACCCAGGCTGGATGCCTCATGCCCAAGAAATAACCACAATGAAGCATCGTCGCTCGTAGCAACCATGTCGAAGCAATGTGATTGCGTTGGAGAACCATTGCTGATACTCTACTAATTTAGACAACATAAACTTCGACTATGTTTACGCATTACACACGTTCATCGCTACGGTGGAAGGGCAAGCAAATGCGACAAAAGGTGACAGCATGTCACTTCTGGACGACAGCAACAGCTATTGGTGGCTTGTCAGGATCCTGAAGGACAATAGTATAGGTATTTTGGCATGCATCACAGGAAGGAAAGCTCTGTCTAACACCCTCAAGGTTATCTGCCAGCGGAACATATTGAAACGCCAACAGAACGACTGGCCAGGCTGAATAAGCACAAGAACATCGATGTGAGCCAGATTTTGCTGATTTGTTACGACAATCGACTAATCCATGCAGCTCTCGGCCACGATGCTGGGAGACACCGCCGAGAAGACGAAGAACCCCTTGAAGAAGGCAATGCGAAGAAGGAACGCAAAAACAGTGACGTTCAACCCCCCTACCTATTTCGAAGCTGCCGACATCGACTGGTCAGATGTTGAGCAAGATGTCGAGGGAGCTTTAGGCGTCATCGGGAGCGGTGAGGCACGACGCAATGGTGGTCAGCTTGATCGCTCAGGTGCTGCTCGTACCAATGGCACAGGTCCAGCTCTGGATGGTCAAAGTAACGGGCCAATGGGTGGAACAGGTCCGAGACCTGTTGCAGTCGAGGCAAATGGTGGGAGAGGTGACTGCTCTCTTCTTGTGCCTCACGAATCATCCAGCTAATTACGAGCAGATTCTGGAGCCATTCGAGCCCGCAACATCGAGATCCGGCACACGGACTCATTCCTGAATGATACTAAGACTGAGCCGATAAAGAAGTCGCTAACTCCAGAGTTACTCAAGGAAGATCCGAACGGCTCAGCTCGGTCAAGCGAGTCCAGTCAAACGGGAGTGACGCAAGACATGTTTGACAATCTTCGGCCAGTAAGCCCGGCATCGGAGCGTGCTAGGAAAGATGCTCGGCTGAAAGAGAAGAAACCCGGTATGCTTAGTGGCTTATTCAAGAGGAAAGAGAAGAAGGGTAAGGACGAAGTTTCAGGCACTGCACCTGTGAAGCAAGAAGAGCCGAATCCACCAGTACAATCTCCTGCCGAGTCTGGACGAGCTTCACCTCTTACTGTCTCGCAACAACAAACAGCACCTGCAGCAAAGCGGCAAATCAGCAAACTTGTGAAAAATCCACCTCCAAGTACTGCAACCCCTTCTGCGAGTATACTTAAACAACCGGCACAGTCTGCCGAGAAGATCGTATCATTGCGGACACGGGCATCTAACACGAACATCACGAAGCCGACAGCATCGTCACCAATCGAGCAAAGCACCACTACTGGCATTGAACGGGCATTATCACCAGAACCTCAGTACCAGAGAGTGCTCTCGCCAGAGCCTGACAGAGGTGGATCTCCAGAACCCCCACGGGCTAGCTCTCCAGAACCACAGCACGAACGTATCATGTCACCCGAACCACCTGAGCGCGTCTTGTCCCCTGAACCTACTTTACCTAAAGGAGCTGCTACAGTTGCCAGTCGGAACGCATTCACTACACATACTTTTGGGTCGATGGGTCCAGTTACACCACCTTCAAGGACTTTGCCAATACCTGCGCCGCAATCCGCACCACCTGCACCGCCGGGCTTTGCCCAAGCATCGATTCAGCAGGGTCCAAATGGCGCGAGATCAAACAATCCATTCACCAGACCTTCACAACCGCAGATATCGACCTCTATAGCGGAGGTAGCAGGGAAAGACTCTATAGACTCCACGGTACCACCCTCGCTAGCAAACTCGTCCTCGACAGATACACTTGGCAATTTGTCCGGCCTGCCATTGCATGCAGCAATATCGGGCACACAGGGAGCTGCGGATCAGCAGCTATCAATCAATACCCGAGATGCGCTATCTACAATGGACGAAGCAGCAACATCTACGGAACCGGAAAACAGCGAGCCGCTCCTCGAATGGGATGACGAAGCCTTGTACAACTATTTCGACAGCTCGACTAGCATGAACGACGTTCGCGATATGCTGCTTATTGTCCAGGATCCCACGGGCGTGGTCCCTCTACCCCAAGACCACCCCGAGATGCTTGAACTTGGGTTTGAAGCGCAGCGGAAGAAGTTGGAAGCTATGGAGCAGGAGCTGGATGGGCTGCTGCAAGGGTTTCTTGCGAGAAGAGAAGGGAGGATTTTATGATGGGGAGGAGTATTGGGATAGGTGTGGGAATTTGGCGACGTATCGTACGACTGAAATGATGGTGATGACGGTAGAGTATAATGCTTGCGCGTAGATATATCCATTTTGTAGCGTGGTGTAAGGGGAATGGATTGGTATATTGATTGATTCGAGTGAGCTTCGGTGTTTTACCAATTTGATATTATGTCATCCTTGTGGACTTTCACGTTTCATATTCACTTCCTTTGTCCGCATTCCTCACCTTACATGATCTCATTACACTTTCTTCTATGGTGACTTCCTCTCAAGTCATCATCGACAACAGCCTGCACTCCTCAACGTCTCAACATGGCAGGTCTGCCCGACGCCGCATCAGCAAGCACACCCCTACACATCTCCCAGATTCTCGACAACCACATCTCCCTCCTCAAATCCCACCTCGACTTCCTGAACACCCTCAAATCCAATCCTTCCGCTACCGTCGCCGATGATGACCACGTTCTCTCCTCTGACCACTCGACCATTCTCTCCAGCATGATAAGCCGCGCCGCCATTGCCCTACACGACGCTAGGATATGCAGCAAGAAGTATCAAAATCATGCTACGCCGCAAGGTGTCAATGGAACTGAAGAGCAGGAGACAAACACATCATCAAGCCTGCCCTTGCGGCACAAGCGACCCTCGGAAGTTAACGTGGATGTGAATGGGAATGAGGATGGAGAAGGAGTGAGAGACATGGCAGCACAACCCACGAAACGCCTCCGACGCTCTTCAGGCAGACAATTCATGCCTAACCATGACTGTACGACCTCAACCCACGCCCCCGATCTCGGTCCCCTCCTTCCAGCGACGACAATCGAGTACACAGACATAACCCCCGAAGTGAACGCCCGCCTCGCCGCCCGGGAGGAGCGTCGACGACAGCGCATCTTGCAACACACCAACGGCACTGTCAAACGGAAGAGAAGGAGCAGTATGGGGGATTCTCTGCTGATGGCTGGGTCAGACGATGAAGACGTGGAGCCTGGCGGGTTGAGCAGGCGGGAAAGGAAGATGGAGCGGGCGCGAAGGATCTCGGCTGGGGGAACGAGAAAGATTAAGAGGGTGAAGGTGAGGAGAGAAACGGATTGGTATGTGGGCGAGGCAGGGACAATTGTACCGCTGCCAGGAGAGGGGGTGGCTGGGTTGGGCATAGCGGCGGCGAATGAAGTCAATGGTGATGCGAAGAATGCGGGTACTGCTGAGATGGCCAAGGAGGGGGTGAAGGTTGCGCTGAACGATGTCGAGGTTGACGGTGCACCACAGAAGAGCGGAGGCAATACTGCGGAGAGTAAGGCGAAGAAGCGAAGGAGGTCCTCGTTTGTGAGAAGTCAAGGGCAGGATACAGGAATGGGGGAGAATAAGCATCCCTTGGATGATCGGTCGACGAAGAGGAGACGGCGCTGATGTGCACGAAGGTCTGGAATCGGAAAATAGATCAGGCGGCGGTTGGGGAGACTGTGTTGGAAATGAGATTGGCTCGGCTTGAGTATCCTGGGACTCATTGAGTCCGCGGATGAGGTGCGCTTATTGGATAACCCAAGGCTGGAGGGCATCTTGGTAGTCGAGAGCCGGTATTGATGTGCAGAACATGCTGCTGCAGATCTGGCAGGCACTGCTATCGTTATATTGATCATACAACAATCTCACACGCTTTCTCTCAAGGAGACTGCATTCAAGCCAAGCAAGTATGCTTGATCGACAACCACCACATCTTTCTCGCAGGCCACGGATCCGGGCCATGGTGCCGTCTCAGCCTATATCACCGACTGGTTGCGCCTTCTTTGTCACATCCTCCCATCCGCAAAGCCTGCCTACTGCCCCTTCTCCACTCCAAATGCCCCCCTCGCCTGATCCGCAATAACGTCCCCCAGTCCCCGTCCTCCTTCCAGCGCCTCCCTCTCCTTCTCCCGTCGCTGATCTAACCAATCTCCAGCTTCGCCTTTCCAAGCTTGTGCCGTGCCCTCACCTCTATCCCCATTCCACCTCGGCAGACCCCTTCCGACATGCCACAATAACCCATGTCCCGTCCGCACCTCAGACACATATCCCGCACTCATGAACCACGTTGCGCCCAGGCCCAGGGTGTAGAGATCCAATTTTCGTGGTGGAAGAAGCATTATCGCGGGGCAGAGGACGAGGAGGGAGAGGGTCGAGGTGTAGAAGAGACCTAGAGAGTACGAATTAGATATGATGTAGTGGCTAGGGATGTGGATGTGAGAATGAGGATGGGGTTCAGTCCGTACCTCGCCAGCGCTCGATGTCGGCGGGAGATTGGTCTGTTGTTGTTGGCGTGGTCATGGATGGAGGGGAGGGAAAGAGAGGCGTTGGTGTAGGGTGCGTGGCGGATGTGTCGAGGAGGTCGCTAGGTTCGGGGTGTGGTGCCATGTTGGTTGTGGTAGTTTGTGGTGACTTGGTTCGTGAACTGGGAGGGCGAGGGTTTGTGGAGATTCGGGGAGTGAGATTGCTTGCTGGGTTCGTGCTATGAGGTGATTGACTAGCGGTCGGTATAGGATTCCCGATTTAGCGAGGCCTGAGCAGGATGCGTGCAGTGCAGATATGAGTAGGTAGTTTAGTTGTGCAATGGCAAGTAATTACAAAATGTCCATGATGTCAAGCACATAATCGCATCACGTGACCAAAGAAGCAACTGTCGGGAGCGAGAAAGCAAGAAGTAAAACACCCTATACAGTACACCAATAGATACCAAAATAACTTCGTTTCCTCATGTCGTCATCCCTTAGTATCAGCCCATCCACTAGCCCCGCGCTTCTCAATATCTCGGCGGCCCACCAGCACCCTCATCCCTCGCCCTCTTCTCTCTCAGCGCAGCAATGCGCTTCTTCTTCGTCACAGTGTTGATATATGTGCCGATAACAAAGGCAATCATGTTGAAGAATGGCACCCACGTCTCCTGTGGCAAGAACTGCTGCGCGAATGCAAGAGAGATCGGTGACGTGACCCAGCTGACCTTCATGACGGGCAGGAAGCCGGCGTTCACCGTGGCACGGACTTGATGGAAGGTGCGAGCGCCGGCAATGATGGCCATGGAGGATAGGTAAATGCTGTTTTGAATCGGCGCAAGCTGTGGTTGTGTTAGCAATGGGTGCTTTCGAAGCAGGGGGTTGTCTATGAAGACGTGGAGGGCCGAGATCAGGCTCTGTCTCTGTCCGAGTTTGGACGCTCTAGACGGTCTTCACGCGTCGAGCCAGTATTGACGGGTGTGCGTAACATACCACAAGATTGCTAACAAGGATCTGGGCGACCTTTGCGCGTACGCTCGTTCTACCTGCAAAAAGCCATTGCAGGATGTTGATTAGGACGTGTCCGATCGGAGCACTGATAAAAGCACCGTAGATGGCCATTTTTGGCACACGCGACGTGAAGTAGTTGCCATCTCTATTGCGATCTTGTGCTATCCACGACGCGAGCAATTCTTGAAGTGCGGAAAGCGAGCCGGACGTGAGCATCTTGGTGCGGAGGGGGTTTGCTTGGAGTTGTTTGAGGTAGGCCTGGCATCAGGTCGTTAGTGTGAGACTGTGTCGAGGTGGTAGCGAGAAAGCATTCAATGCGACCACAGGGGGATAACACATACTGCAAGATAGCCACTGGGACCACTCGCGCGCGTGACAGCAGCGCCGACCTCGTGCGCGAGGCCATGCTTGCGCACGTCGTCCACTGTTTGCTGAAACTTGACTGAGGAAGACATGTTTGTTGTTGGTATTTCGTAAGAGATGAGACGAAGATCAAGCTGTTGTTCTGGAGTCGGCGACAACCACAACGGTAATCACAATGCTCCTCGGCTTCCCCGCACTGATCTGAAACTTGGCCCACAGGCCGCGTGCTCCTCAAAGTCAGTTGAAAGGACTGTCGATCGTGCAACCACATCACATCATGTTGCTATCGCAGCTTGCGTGACACATGAAGTCTCGAAGCAACCACATCTACAGTAACATTGGTCGTGGTTGCCTTGCGAAAGACTTGTTGCTTGTGATCTGTGGTACGTGCAATGAAGGGGAAGTGTAATTATAATATTGGCTTAAGACAGCTCGTTATAAAAATGGCATGTGTGTGTGTCTACAGCTACCCAAATGTCGACGTTGCACGATACGCGAGTGCCAGAACAAAGTCCACACGCGCACCGCCAGCCTTAATGTACCACCCTCCCATAACATGTTAGGCTCCGCCAGCAACGAGGTAATAGTTTGATTTACTAGAAGTGGATGGAGTGGATGGGAGGCTCGGGCTCACTGTCCACGAACTCCATGGATGGTACGATGGCCAGCTCTTGCGATGGCCATGTCGGTACCGAAGGCCGAGGATTCTCAAGCCAGGACTCTGATGGCCATGACCTTCGAAAAGGCTGAGGTCCTCCAGGCCAAGGCTCCCCAGGCAGCTGAAGCTTTGCAGCCGACCAAGCACCTTCTGCACATTGTCCATTCTCATCCACTTCTCCCTTTCCTGCTTGAAAACACGATATGCAATCGGAGTGGTTATCATCATGCATCACTTCTCATTAGCAGCGTCACCCTTATCTTCTTATGCCTATAGTACACGTTCGCTGGAGCCACTGGCTAAGGATGCCAAGATCAGCTCACATCGAGCCAGCATGGAATGTGTCCGCTCAGGAAGAAGGACCAGCAAGATAGAGCCTTGGGAGAAGCTCAAGCTGGGAACAGACTTGAGGCTGAAGCTGAAGCTGGTGCACGCTGGAGCTGGCGCCAAGAGTTGCGAGCCTGTACGGCGTGCTAACAGTCAATATTGAGCGGATGTGTTCTTATTCTGCCTTCTTCTGCTGAAATGCTAAAGCTACCTCAATTTTAGTTGCTAGCCTGCATATCAATAGCTAAGCTCATAACATCACCGATATCAATATCCAAAGAAACGATAAGGGCTGGACCGAATAGTGTGAAGATACATACAGGATGTAGTTGCTTGCAGGTACTCCTCGCATCCGGGTTGACTGCCCATGTGTGAATGTCCTTAGTGGGAAACAGTCGCACATGCAAGGTATTCAGTTGTGTGAAGAGCAGTTTTGGGGACATGTAAGCGCTAACGATGTGTAGCATACGTACCAATAGGTACATGCAACGTTACTTACCAGGCTTGGAAGCGAGGACCAGCTGGCTGATTCTCGACTCGCTGAGATAGACTTGGCATTATGTCGTGAAGGCGAAAGAGGTGCGAAGCTCAGCATCGAGTGTGATGAAAGTACTTCATCTCTTGCGTCATATTGAGAGAGATTTCTTTGACGTTTGGCCAGGAAGGCTCACGCGTACAGCCGTGCCAGGACTCATTGCCAGCGATCTGAACACTAAGAAGTGGAGAAGAAGGAAGAAGATAAGAGAATAGAGACGATCAAGTACGAGATAAATGGGTATCAAAGTGGTCAAAGAGCATGCATAACTCAGCCGCACACAGTCCGCGAAGAGTGCGCAACGCGATTGCGGAACGATTACTGGAATGATGAGACTTCTGACCCAGCTCCCTAACAGCAGTATGTGGTACAGAGGCTGGGCCAGTCACAGTGTCAGAGACCAAGAGAATCAAGATAATTGGTTCACTCGACAAAGTCGCAGCACCAAATCTAGGTGTCGCTACGTTGCACCTTGCGATCTGCTGCTGAGAGTAGAGTAATGCTGTTGAAGCTGATGCTGCTATTGCCTGCAACGTGACACTTGGACATGGCTGATCCGAGGTGACTAACCATGGCACGGCTCCATTCGCTTGACCTGTTGTACATTTGTACCGTCACAACGTCTCTTGATCTTGGAGTGAAAGATTCCGTGGTTCATCATCAGCCAGCACTGTCTCAGCCAGTTCACACAGAGGAGCCATATGGAGGATTCTGTACTGCTCCTAGTGTTGATGCAAAGCTGAACCTGCACCGTGACATTAGGCGGAGGAAGTACAGCGAAGTACGGTACTGTACAATACACAGATACGGTAAGGATCAACGTGACGTGCTTAGGCTGAAGTTGTAAGCTGAAACCGCACGACAATAAGTGCTTACTTGAGGTATGCTTAGTGCTTAGTTCGATATCGATGCCCTGCTGTGGGAGCACACATTGCGAGGCACGGTCGTTAAGGAGCCGAGGACGAGCGTGCTCCATTCGGGTAGCGCTGTGGGGACATTACAGCCGCGATTGTGGTGCTATGGTGTATCGGTAAAATAGCCGCTTCATCGTGCATTATTACCAAGAACGTCCAAGGTACATGTCGACGTAAACGTCGTGGTATCATTACACTGTGAATCTCAGCATCACCATCTCGTTGACGAGAAATCGGCACAATCGTAACCACACCACTATGGCCATTCTCCCCTTGGCCACGCCAGACATCCTTACACGTTTCGGCCGCCTGCTCGTCTCCCTTCTGAGTAGATTCTGCAGCAATTTTGCACGAATCGAGCAATCAAGTGCCTTGATATCAAGCAGCCTAGGCTTATTGATACTCATCCGCTACGCTGCCAACACAGCGTCCGATCCTTCATCATGTCGTGCGATGCTCCAAGGTGGTGGTCGATGGCTGAACCCAGCGCGAGCATACGTGGACGGCCGCTTTCAAAAATGGCAACCTCCCGGATGTCTCCTTCGCACCTACGACTGGAAAGAGCTCGAGGCAGCTCTAAACGGGAGTCGCTTCCTGTTCATAGGCGACTCAACCACGAGAAACCCTTACGACAGCTTCATGAAGATTCGGGATCCGAAATACTTCGTCGAGACGAACTGGAATTCGCACAATCTGACACTGCCGGGATTGGAAGTGCACCAAGAGTCTGACTCGTTGCTAAATCACACGAAGACGGTCAATGAGATAGCTGCGTTTCGCGCGAATGCAGCCGGCACAGCGATGCCATCGCTACCCCGAGCGGCGGAGCTGATCTTCATCTCGGTAGGGCTGTGGCAGGTCCGGTGGGGTATCAATATGGCACGACTGAGTTTGACAGGGCGCTACGGGAGCTGCTGGATCCAGTCCCTCCGAATACAAACTCGTCGGCCGGAGTCTCATTGTCTTCCTCCACGGCAACGGCTCCAGCTCATCGGGACCTGGTGATAAGTCCAGTTCAGATACCAAGCCAGCATATCAGGAAAGACCTGAAATGGTACTTTGACGGGGATTCCGAAGCCCTCAATGACATACTTCGCAGACAGGAGCTACCACCTGGCATAAAGTTGCCTGGTCGTATAGTGAAATGACGAACTATGACTACGCATTCAATCAGCAAGATGGCATTCACAACATGCCTGCAATCGGTAGAGCGAAGATCATGCTCATGTTCAACTGGCACTTCAATACACGGCATGATTCGAATTGGGGACATGCTGTGTTCCCTACTCTATGCCGCAGTAGTGGCAATCTGTCGTGATGCTCATTCTGATTGTCTCGATCATTCGGAAACTGGCATACAAGCGCATATCAACACATGGCTTACCGACGATGAAGGCAGAGCAGAGCTTGCAGGGCTTCAAAGCAGCGCCAGCTATGCCATACCTGCTGTTCGGCCTAGCACTCTGCTTCATCGCGGACAGGACCTTTGTGTTTCAGAAAGAGGCGATATACCTCATTCGTCCTTCCATACTCCAGTGTTGTCTGGTCGTTCCAATTGTGGCTTTCATCCTTTAACGGCACATTGTTCCAAAGAAAGTGCCTGAGCTCAGGCAATCTTCATCTTCGCCACTTCATCACAACCAACTAATGGGACTGTTACTGCTGATATGGTGTATAGCGCATTGGTGTGGCGAGCCGCCCGCTGACTCCGTGCTACATCGAATCAGCTCAGCATACCGTCAGGTAACCATACTTTCAGGCCTGTTCATACTCGCGCTGCGAAGCGCGAACGCATATACTCAGACATGCTCGCCACGCGGCATATTCATTCAGGTGCTCCGGATGAATCCCCTCGCAATCTGTCTAGACCTGACCCTATCCCGTGGTCATTTCAAACAGCAAAGTCATCTACTCGGCCACAGCTGCCTTAGGCTTTGTCCATCTCCTGCTCTTCATACAAAAAGCCATGTGCCGGCTTGCAGGGCATACAGTCGCTACGATTGTCCTCGGTGCACTGCAAATTGTCCGGCCAGAGTACTGCATGTCCCTGTGGGGCATCGTGGCACCATGGCGTGTCGACATCCTGAACCAATAATCGATGAATGTCTACCTCTGCTTCGCGGCGCTAGGCTTCGGCGTGCTGTTCGCAGCGCTGCAGGAGGAGACGTCTGTTATGAGTTCGGCGGCTTATTCGGATACTCATTAGACCAACGCAGCTCTGTTTTCCCCCTGGAATCGTGATGAAAACGCAACTTCTTTGCATCATTGTCAATGTCTGGGTACAATTGGGCCTTTCACTCTACGGAGAGAAAAGTAGTCTTGAACACGTCGGCATCGTCCATCTATATCTCGTGATCGTAACAGCAATGACCCTTCAATGGACCATCAAGTTTCCCTGGGCTGCCAATGTGACCAGATGGCTTGGCCAGCACATATTAGAGCTGTATTTGCTACACAACCACATCTGGCTTGCATCTGATGGGAGGTCAAAGCTAAGTCTGAGCTTGTTGCAGGCCATCATTCCGTTGAGAAAATCGGGTATTCCAGAAGTATCCGATCTTGCTATTACTTCCATCCTGTTGTGTTGGTTGGCTGGCAAGATCCATCGGGAAATTAGACTATCCGCAATCTGGATCGCGGACGAGCTCGCGGGTTATGGGTTTGGCGCAGTCAGGCAGTCTCAGGCACAAGTTGTGGTATGAGTGATAAGGTAGAGCACGTGACACATCTCCCCTTGCGGCTTCTTCACGAATGGAAATAGATTATAGAAGGCCTCGGTCTTATCTAGTTATCTATACTTCTCGTTCTTTCTTTCTTTCTCATCAAGCCAATTTGCAAGCTCGATAGAAGCCCTGTCCACTCCTCTCATGACACCGTCGGCAGACCCGATGAGAATACTGGCGTTGACCATAGCGCACAGCTTCAAAAGCTAGATGAAACATGGCTGTCTACTTGTCCTCTGGCAATTTGATGTGCACACCAGAATTGACCACATCGAAGCGCAAATGTATGACCAGTCGCCAACAGCCCAGATATCAGTCTCCGACTTGAGCCCAACAGTAGCCGTCAACCTTTCTAGCAGGCAGACCTTTCCCATGACCGACGGCATCCGGGGCCCATGCTCAGATCTGGGAGTACTGCTCAAATCCTGACAGTTGAGCTGTAAAAAGCACATTCTTGTGAAGTCAGATGCCACGCATGGTATAAAGAGACGTAAAGTCCGGCGGAAAGCAGCTGATGCCTGTATCTCAAGCAACTGTACCTGAAGACCCGCACGCATCTACTTGATGGGCTTAATGCTTAGCAAATAGCCTAGAAGTACGAAGAAGGCCTCTACTCGAGGGACTGCGTAGTAGACTAGGCAATTGGTTGGCAATTGGGAAGACCATGAGTTCTGCCAGGTTGAACAACCTCGTATGTACTGCGATTATCGTAGTAGTTGTCTTCATATGTGCAGTCACAAAGGGGAAAGCTGCAAGATCCCGCCTACCATCAATGAACCACGTTATTTGTGATCTCGGTCTCGGTTGGGTCTTCGGACCACAGTGAGCCTCGACTGAACGAATCATGGAAGGCAGGCTTTGAGGCTTCTAACAGCAGTGATAGCGATCTTGGGATTTCATTCGCGCCAATCTTTGAGGGAGCCCGTCGAGCCCAGGTAACCCGTAAGATTCTGATGGGTTGCTTCATCGACTCGTCAGACCCGACATCATATACTACGACCATCTCGCCACTCCCCCATCCACGAAGAGCTACACCAGCATTTTTTGTGGTCTTTTACACATTCTAGAGGCAGATACGGGCAGGAACCTGCAAGACGTGGCCTCAGAGCCCATAATCTGCGACAAAGTAGAGTTAGTGGGACAGCGCAGACCAAATACAATAACCGAGATTGTCGGACGTTCACACGATCTTTGAGCCAATCCAACGTGAAAATCCTTCTGATCACAATACTACCAGGTACGGTTGATGAAAGCACCGCTGCTGAGGGTTTTCCCAGCAGCACACCATCAACGTGTTTGCGGCGTAGACACCCGATGACTTCGAAAGAGTTTGCCTAAACCAGAATATGTCTCTCACAGTATGATAGTCCCAGGGCAAGATTCAGACTTCCAGAACGGCTAGAACCGCTACTCGCTCAGCAGAATATGCCGCCGGTGCAGTTCCGTCACTTCGCCGTAGTGTCAACGTATGAACATAGTCTGTAACGTGCTGTCGTATTGAACTGGACAGATGAATATATACACTACAAACAAGCCATGTTGCCGAGCCTCCCTACCTCCCACACCAAATGCCACTGATCATACAATACCATGGCATCCCACACCATGACCATGCTCCAAACACCTCTC
>Ga0058702_10000379_pt1 | contig 20069 bp, 6 predicted proteins | sample AgamicOrSfe_FD_83781 | JGI IMG/M metagenome (GOLD analysis project Ga0058702, IMG submission 83781) | Agave microbial communities from Guanajuato, Mexico - Or.Sf.e | ecosystem: Host-associated > Plants > Phyllosphere > Phylloplane/Leaf | place: Guanajuato, Mexico | collected 2012-05-30 | reverse complement strand
GATGGCGTCCGCAAGAGCAGCAGCACCAGCAGCACCGATCTTGTTGTCGCCCAGCTCCACCGATGCCACGCTGGTGCTGTGCTTGATGGCGTCCGCAAGAGCAGCAGCGCCAGCATCGCCGATCTTGTTGTCGCCCAGATTCACCTCTGTCATGCTTGTGCTGTGCTTGATGGCATCCGCAAGAGCAGCAGCACCAGCATCGCCGATCTTGTTGCCGCTCAGATCCACCTTTGTGATGCTGGTGCTGTGCTTGATGGCGGCCGCGAGAGCAGCAGCGCCAGCAGCACCGATCTTGTTGCCATACAGATACATCGTGGTCATGCTTGTGCTGTGCTTGATGGCGTCCGCAAGAGCAGCAGCGCCAGCATCGCCGAAGTAGTTGTGACTTAGCACTACCGATGCCACGCTGGTGCTGTGCTTGATGGCGGCCGCAAGAGCAGCAACGCCAGCAGCACCGATCTTGTCGTTGCTCAGATCCACATGTGTGATGCTCGTACTGTGCTTGATGGCGGCCGCAAGTGCAGCGGCGTCAGCGTCGCCGATCTCATTGTCATACAAATTCACTGTGGACATGCTGGTGCTGTATTTGATGGATTCACAGAGCTCTCGCAGCTCATCCTTGCTGCATCCGTTGGTGATTCCCACGTGGGTGAAAGCCAGGCGGCGCTGTACTGGGAATTGTACAAAGGCCATCGCTGTGCCATGGAACCATATGCCATCGATGTCCTTGCTCTCCTCGACATCCTCGTCACCGGTGGGTGGCGGGGCCGCTGCATGTATACTCTTACTGCGCTTGCTGGCGGAGGCTTCATCACTGCTCGCGTTTGCAGTGGCAGCGGCAGCAGAGTCGTGACCACGCTTGCGACTCGTGTGTCGAGCAGCAGACATTCCTCCTCGTGTGTGTGGTGTGGAGAGGGGAGGTCTGCTCGCAAGGAAGGATAAAGAACGCCTCACACTGAGCAGCTGGCAAGAACGGACCATGCTGTGTGCACCTCCTCGCGTGCTTCTCTCTCTAGTTCGCCCTGACATGTGCGCCCCTATTCTGTTCACCTTTGCCGCCTGTTCACCTCTGTTCACCTTTTCGCCTGTTAACCTCACCTGTTCACCTTTTTCGCCCTGTTTACCTCACCTGTTCACCTTTTTCTGTTCACCTTTTGCTGTTTCACCTTTTTCTGTTCACCTGTGCTGTTCAATGTGTTCACCTATTTGTTCACCTTCTTGTTCACCTTCTTGTTCACCTTTTCTGTTCACCTTGTCTGTTCACCTTATCTGTTCACCTTCTTGTTCACCTGTGCTGTTCACCTGTGCTGTTCACCTGTGCTGTGCACCTGTGCTGTTCACCTTTTCTGTTCACCTTTCTGTTCACCTTTTCTGTTCACCCTTATCTGTTCACCTGTGCTGTTCACCTTTGCTGTTCACCTTTGCTGTGCACACAAGTTTGTGTGGCGACATCTCACAATGAAGGCTATTTGTGTATTGTGCAAAACAGTGTGAGTGCGCCATCTCTACCACCGCTACCCGTCTACACTTGGTGCGCCAACTCGTCGATGACATCAACCCGCGCAAAATGGGCGTCGGCGCGCACCGCGCAGCCCAAGACTTGACGCAAGCTCGTACGAGCCTGGCACTGATCCTCGTCGTTTGTGTCGCATCGAAAAAAGACGGCAGCCTCACCGTGTGCCTGACGCTTGCGTTTGACCGCCATACGCAGCGCCGCGCACTTGCGCTTCTGCGTGGAGCGATCCTTGGGCCATCCACAGTAGGCTGCCAGAACAGCCTTGTTCATCGGCAGGTAGTGAGCCGTGATGCCATCATATGTGAAGGGGAGCGCGACAATGTTGGGAGCCGCCGACGAGGAGCTCCAGCAACTGCTACTGTCGTGAGAACTGGCATCGTTCTCCTGCTCCTCCTTCTCCTGCTCCTCCATCTCCTGCTCCTCCATCTCCTCCTGCGCTCTTGCGTGCACCTCCTCTTCCTCCTCCTCCTTCTTCTCCTCTTCGGCTTCACCTTGCTGTGCATGATCTTGTGGCGCATGATCTTGTGGCTGTTGCGGCACTGGCTGCACAGGCTGAGGAGCTTGCGGTTCGGCGATGGGCTTGGTCCACAGAGCGCGAGGGGAAAAAAAAGACTCGCCGGGAAACGCAAAAGGTCCCAGGTGGACCCACGGAAAATTTTCGGCCTCCAGCTCGGCACGACTGGGCCAAGATGCGCGCGGACCGACTAGCTGGCGCAGGAGCTGTTGGATCTTGTTCGTGTTGAATTCGGGGCACTGACACAGCTGTTTGAGCCAGAGATCGACCGACTGGTGTTGCAGCTCATCCTCATCGAGTGGGTTGCCCAAGGGCGGCGGCATCTCGATCGACTGGATCAGCAGCTTGCGGCTGTATTGAGCAAAGTCCGCCCCACCGTGCACAAAGTGCATGTGCAGCTCCACGCCCTGATTCGTATTCATTGCACGGATGCGATACATGCAGCGAGCGTGACCCGAATCGTAAGCGCGATCCAGACACTTCTCCTTGAGGTCCCTCAACCACTTGTCATTCGCCGCGCACAGTGCATCACTCTTGGATGCGTATGTGTTTGCTGCGATCGCCTCCAGGTAGGTGCGGTGGATCAGCATCATCACCGCCGGGTCTGGCAAAAACACGATGGAAGCCTCAGCAGCACTTGGTGCCAACGCTGGCGATTGATCGGCGTCTGTGTGCAAGAAGAGGAGCCCTTCTTGCCACACAAACTGCAACGACTTATCGCCTCCAGCACGCACCCATTGAGGTCCCAGACCCATGGGCAAATCATGCGGCTGGACCTGGCCAGAACGCTTCACCACGACGCGGTCGTCTTGCACCGTAAAGGTGACGTGATCCCATTCATCCAGAGCATGGTAGTCGCATGCATCCTTGAAGGCGGCGCGCACCTCCATCGCAAGGTTGCTCTGGAACGTGCGAATCACGCACCCAGCACGTTTGAGCTCACGCAGGGCCCTGGTGGCAAACGCATCAGACACTGTCCACTGGACTTGCGGGAGCTGAGCAAATGCCACTTGCTTGCGAATCCGTCGCAACAGCCGATCCATGCACGTCTGCACAATGCCAGGGAGCATCTTGTCGGTGTACACGTGAAACGTCACCAGCCACTTGACCATGCGACTGGCGATCGCACCATTGTTGAGTTTGATAAGAATCTCCTCCCGCACCTTGCGCTCAGACAGCCGCGAGTGAGTTAACACGCTACCCACGTCTGGGCAGTTGGCCGTCAGCAAGATCACCAAACGGACCGGGCAGCGAACCTCGATCGTGTGCTTGGTTTTGGCATCGTACCGTGTCAGAACACCCGTGTGAAAGAACTGCATCAACGGACGCAAGTACTGGCTCCCAGCTAGACCTATCTCATCCAGAATGACAACAGCAAAGTCGGATGGGAGTGTGGTGTCATCGGCCATCTCCTTCAGCTCCTTCAGCCATTGCATGAGAATCAAGGTCGGCTCGGCAGACTTGTTCTTCTGCGTGCTTACATCCATGATATGAATGCACGCCGCCCGGAACGGCTCGTCTGTTTTCATCTCCTGGAGAAACTCTTCTGGATCTGTGAGTGCTTCCTCTGATAGCGGCTGGCCATCCGAGACGAGCATCAGCGCAGTAAGGATGGCTGCACTCGTCTTGCCAGCAGACACGGGACCATACAAGTAGGCGACGTCGGGAGGTGCGCTGCTGTGGGAATCGTAGCTGCGTGCAGCCTGCAGAAAAGTGTCGAGCTGCACGCATGCCTCCTCTTGGCACGGAGCACCGAGGCGAAGCTGCTCCAGCTGCACCGAATCAGCGGCTTGATTGTCACGATGGATGCTCTACATGCGTATACCAGGCAGAGCGATACGCACAAGAGTGAAACAATGGCGGACTACATATGACACAAGAGCGGCTACGCCAGTGCATCCAAACCATGGTGGACACAGAAGGGGGAGAGTGGTAGAGAGGTGATGGGTACAGTGATCTCGGCGTGTGCTGTGAGTGTGTGATCATGCTTACCTGCTGCTTCGTGTTTGGTGGTGTGCCTGTGTGCTCGCCTCGCCTCGCCTCGCCTCGCCTCTTCAGTTTTTGCCACGGGGCCCACCGTGTCTTAGTAGCCTCGCCTCGCCTCGCCTCGCCTCGCCTCGCCTCGCCTCGCTTGCACAAACACACCACCCTACGCTATTGAAGAGGCCCGGCATGACACACACAATTCAACTCGATCCTCTCTCTCCTCCTTCCCTTCCTCCTCCTCCTCCTCCTCCTCCGATCTACCTCCACTCAACATGAGCGCCTCAGCAGTACTCTCCCAGACTTCGATTGCGTCCTCCTCCGCCACCTCGGCATCCTCGGCATCAGTCGACGATGTCTGCAAGCTACTCTATGTGCCTGCAGCCGGTGAGCCGGTGACTATCGTCAGCGGTATGTCCATACTGGTCATCCTGCGTGTCATGTGCCGCCTCCCCGCCCATACAAGCGCGGTCACCGCCGATCGCGCGGGTGCTGTCCTCGACGCGCTGTTTGGTGTCGTCAAGGATCGTCTGATTGACGCCGTACTCGACAAGGAGCTGGAAAAGAACATCGCCAACACCCTGGTTGGCGGCTGCAAGGCTGTCCAGCAGTACAACCCGCAGGTTGCCGATTGGATGAAGAGCACGGGCTTGAGCATGGGTGGGGTTCCTCCGTCAGTCCACCAGCGTGTCGACGGTACTCTGCCGGGCCCCGTGGCCAAGAAGGAGCAGCCGCGTGCACTGGGGGAGCATGGAGCGCGTATGGGTGTGGTTCAGCATGCTGCACCGCGACTCCAGCCACAGCTGAAGGCCCAGGCGAAGCCACAGGCAACCGCGCGTGTGATCCAGAAGGCGGGGGCCGACGACAAGCCACGTGCGGCGGCTCGTTCCGGGCGCAAGAGGTTGGTAGACTCCTCCTCCTCGTCCTCCTCCTCTGACTCAGATCGCGATTCGTCGTCGTCCGATGAAGATGATGATGATGATCAGCCGGCGACAAAGAAGCAGAAGCGGTCTTTCGCCTCGAGTACCACTCGCTATAACAAGAAGATGGTGAGCAAACTGGAGAAGCGCCTGAAAGAGTACGTGGATGAAGAGGTGGATGGCGAGCTCACGGAGGTACGAGCGTCGTTGGAGAACACGGTCCACGATCAAGTGGAGGAAGCACTGGCAGAGATGGTGGAAGAGGGAGTAGAGAGATACTTGGACGAGCACTTGAAGGGCCTGGTCAAGAAGCTGGTGAAGAAGGCCATGAAGGACTAGTTGCCTTGCCCATCTCTCTGCTTGCGCCAGTCTGCTCTCGCGAATTTTTCTCTGTCCTTGCATTTTTTTTTTTTTCTCTTCTCTTTTTCGCGTCAGCTTTTGTGCTCTCTGTTTCAATCTGTGTATGGCATTGCTATCTCTCATTTCGAGCACGCACTGAGGAATCAATGTAGAGACAAGAATGCGTTGAGGCTGAGCGGCTCGCATCAGTCTGTCCGAGGCGCTGGCTGAAGCGCTGGTGGTGCCAGGCGCACTAGTAGATGCGAACTGGGATGGCGTCGGCTATTGGGCGACAGGACGCACCGGGTACAGACGTCATAGTCGGCGCACACAGTGCACTTGAGCCGCTCGCCGACCAGCTGCTGATTGCATTCGTTGCACACGACCGACCTCCACACGTGCTGCCGCAGCTGCACCGCGCTCGCCGAAGTTGGATGAGGACGAGCGGCTGGCAGCAGTGCCGTGCTCTGCTGCTCGACCTTTGGGCGCGAGACAAGCGAAAACAGGCATCGCCTAACGGAAGCTTCGAGCGATGATGCGAGCGAGGTGCGCGGCACAGCGTCAGTGATCGCGTCCACCCAGTGAAACTCGTTCGCGCCCACCTGGTACAGCAGCGCTACGCAAGCCGCGCTCGGGCGCAGTGTATGCTGCACCCAGGCCAGGCTGGGTGTCATGCTTGTAACTTGTTGAGACGGATGCATGGTGGCTCTGAGCACCGAAATGTGCACGCCCAGCAGCTCCACAAGCATGCGCAGCTCCACGTCGCCACCGGGCCACGCCGTGTTCATGATGCGTAGGGCACGGAGTTGAGTGTGATCCATGTGCACCCAGCCCTCCGGCAGCAGCGGCGATTCGGGCAGGAGGCCAGCCATCTTCCAAGCGCACAGCTGCCGTAGCTCATATGCGCCCATGGGCCGGTGTGGAGCAAGCAGCGCCGCGACAGCAGCAAACACGCTGCCGTGCGGTTGCCGCGGTGAAGGCATCACCAGCGCCGTCAGCCGCTCCCGACCTGCATAGAGCGGACAGGGGTCATCAAGACGAGCGCGCGCCAAGGTGCACCATGCATCGAGCAGCTGCTTTTGCGGCTGCATTCTTTCTGTGTGTACACGAGGCATGCTTGCACACATGGCAGCACCCAGCTGCGTAAGCTGGTGAGCGATAGTAGCAGCAGTACCGGCGTCCTCAGAAATGTGTGTATGGAAGCGGCTGTGTGAGGGCCACCAAGCGATGCCCACACTTCCAGGCCGAATTCCGAGAGTCGCGCTGGTGTTGGTGCTGTTGCTGCCGTTGGGCCAGGTGTCTGCACACAGCAGCACGGTGCGACGACACTTGTCGGCAGTGGGTGGCGAGAATACGCGCGTCACCACTCCTTGGTCGCGAGTGCGTATATACCAGACTACACGCACGCCTTTCAGTTCATTGACAAGCCGCATCACCATCGCGGCCCACGGCCCGCGCTCATGCAGCAGACCGAGGGGCAGATCAAAGCGTCCGCTCAAATCCAGCACCTCGTCGATCAGCACCGACTCACACACGTGTGCTAGGATTTGACGCAGCTGCAGCGCTTCGTGCACCAGCGCGGGACGATTCAGAAACGCGGTGGCTAGTGCACTGTAGCACGGGTCTTCTTCCGCCGAGAACCAGTGAACCATCATGGACGCCGCCGTCTCAGGCTCAGCGCCCGACTTGCAGCACTGAAAGCGCCACGCCGGCGAGTGGCAGCTCACACGCCATTGACGCACCAGCTGCTCCACCGATGTGTAAATCGCAAAAGGAACGAGCGTCTCCAGCAGCTTATCCTGCTGCTCCATGCACTGCGGCAGCGGCCAGGGAACGGAGTGGTAGTGGCTGACCTTGTGGCGCACGCTGTGAAAAACCCACGCCACAAAGGATGCGAGATGCACATGTCGTAGGCGCGGGTGCACTTCTTCGCCCGATGATGCAGGTGAATCGGTGCCAATCAGACCCAGCTCGCTGAGGCGCAGCACCACAAGTAGCGGAGTGTTGCGCGCCTCCAGACCGGCCAAATCGTAGCCACCTTGCAGGGCACGGAGCACATGGAGTGCTTGCAGATTTTTGGGGTTGGGGGAAGAGGTGAAGAAGTTCTTGGCAAGGTAGCGCGGCACGTTGAGATAGTCTGCAAACCACTCTTCTGGTGTGTGAGCCGGTGACGCAAGGCGTTGCTTCTCCGGAAAGACTGCGACAGAAGAGCTGCCTGCCGATGCTGATGCAGCTGAGTGGGCAGATGGCGGCAGTGAGGATGAAGATGAAGATGAGGTTGGGGACACTGATGAAATCAGCAGGCTGAGTTGGTCGTGTAGCTGTTGTAGAAAGGCGCTGGTGTCCTGGACACGCCCACTCCACGCGCTCTGCAGCAGCTCACGAAGCGATGGCCAAGGTGCAGCTGTGGATGTTGCTGACTTGGTACTTGGGGCGATCGTGATGTCTTGCACGACCGCGTCAAAATTGTCGTGCGTGAGAACGGGCGGTTGCGCAGATTTGCGTATACGGCCCATCAGAATCTCCCACACCAACACCGCCAGGCTGTAGACGTCTCTCTGTCGAGGATGCCACGGGCATGTCGCATCGCTGGGCGGCGCGACGTAGCGGTGTGGCAGAGTGTCCGCCGGTCTGAACGCACGCAGCTCGTCGACGGTGTACTCGATCACGTCAGAGGATGAGTGGCACGCGCTCACTTGAAACAGCCGAGCTTGGATACCACCGTGCGCTTGATTGGTTTTGCTGCTGCTGTGCAGCTGCTGCACCAGGCGCACGCACTCTCGGCTGTTGTGTAAGCGTCGCTCCATGCAGCACCGCTCGCCCTGCTGGTCAAGAATGGTCATCAATGTGTGCACTTCGCCTGCACGATGATCGTCGCGTTCGCGTGGTCGTCGCAGCTGCAGCGTAAAGCGATGCTCGTGTGCATCGGGAGTGGAGAGTGGTGGCAGAAGCGGCGGTGGCGACATGCTTGCCTGCTGCCCCGATGCTCGAATCGTCCGATCCATGATAATGTCGTTCAACGTTCGGCGCTCTGCGTACAGATCGAAGCAGCCATCGTCGTGCATCCACTGCTCGAACAGCACATCTGCAGCTTCGAGTCGGCCAAGCATCGGACACTCGGCAGGATGCGGCAGTGGATCCGCCTCCTCGCTCTCACGCAGCTGTAGTTCTAGCTGAACAATGTGATCTTGCAAGGCCTCTGTCGCGCACGATAGTCCCTTGCAACACAGTCACAATGACACAAAGGCGACGTGAGCAACTTATCGAGCAAAGAATGAGGCGCCAAATGGAAGCCAAATCAGACCATGATTGTACGTTTCGGCACGTACCTGCTTGATGACGCTCTTGCTGTGTACATCTACCACGGTCCAACACCATCGTGGACTGATAGCAGGCATCCACGCCTCTTCTGCGATCTGCTTCGACACCCAGCGCACAAACGCAACGATGGTGGGCGCAGACTGGCGATGGTTGGCCGGCAACACACACGGTGGGAGAAGCGTCATGCCGACAGAGATGGCAGAGGGCGGGGCATGCGCCGGGGTGTGACTCCAGAAGCGGCGTGCATGCGCACGCACTGAACGTAGGAGCGGCGCCAACCAGTCGAGCACATCACGCCGCACGCCGGCCAGGCCATTCTGCCCACTCCACATGCGTCGAATGCACGATCGCGCAGCGTCTTCAAAGCGCAGCTGTACACGCTTCGGTGCCGATGTGTTCTCCTCCAGCTCGAACGATGCAAAGTAATCGGTCAGACACTGATTCACGACGCGCTGCTTGACTTGATAGTCGCGCACCGGAGCAGCGCCCCTCTTGGTTGCGGGTGCTCCAATGAGCAGCAGGCCAAAGTCGGCTGCTAGAGCACGAACACCTTGGTCGTCATCTTCACCATCGTTGTTATCGCCGCCGCCGTCATGGCCATCGATGTCGTTGTTGATTGCGCCGGCCTCCTCGTCTTCTTTGCTCTCGTCGATGCCGTCGTACGAAGTATCTGCCTCAGGCTCGCGGGGTCGTTTGCCTACCAGCTGTGACAACGTTTGGTCAGATGTCTGCGCGTGATCGCTCGTCTCATGCAGCATGGAATAGTCCGCACCCGATGGCACGTTGGCGCTCAACAGCGGCAGCGGCGGTTGTTCATCCCACGATAGAGCGCGATCGTGATCCTGGTAGGCCGCCGAGGGGGTAAGCAAGAATCGATGTACATCATCGTAAGGTGCAGAGTCTCCGAACTCGAGGTGTTGTGTCGGCACTGTACTTGATGTGTCTTCCATCAACTGCTCCAGCAAGTGATCGCCGCACTGCAAGTCTTCTGCGTGGTCTGGCTGCAACGCCGGCGTGAAGAGGCAGAGTGCGTTGAATGGCTGCGACGGCAGTGCGCTCAATGGCGGTAGTAGCGGTGATAGGAGCGGCGGCAATGGCGGTGGCAGCGGTGAGTCAAGTGTCGGCACTGGTGTCGACAGCATGATGGGTGTCGGCGACAATCTGTCAGATGATGAATGAATGTGCTGCTGCTCCATGGATTGCTGCTGGGATGTCGGCACTGGCATCGACATTGGCAACGCCAGGTTTGCACTTGCGGCAGCCGATGTTGGCGCCTTCTTGTGCCCGTGTGTCTCTTTACGATGTTGTCGGTATCGTTCCTGGACCGGTTTGAGACGTGTCATGTTTCCAGGCACGTGCCACGGTGCTGTTTGACCGCAACCGCGACCGTTGAGTGCGCACCACAGAACCACATCCGGATCTGCTGCTGTCGAACCTGCCAGAGTTGCCGACAGGCGCACTTGCTCTTGCCGGCGAGCCTCTACAACTGCAGCCCTGAAGCCCGGCATACCGTGCGGTACCCAAACAGGGATGCTGTATGCATTTCCTGCCAGGTGCACAGCGTACTTTGCTCCGCTTAGGGCCTGCTGGCTGATGTCGCCACCATCATCGTTCTGCTGTGCACCGCTGCTCATGACAGGGAACGGAAAGGACATGTATGGGCATGCACAGCCGCCACGCTGTGTGGTACTGTGTTGCGTGGTCTGAGTCTGGGGGGCGACAGGATTGTCAGCAAGAACGTGATCGCGCGCGTCAGCCTTGCATGCACCTTTTCTGATCGCCTCCTCGTATGTTCACCTCTCCTGTGCACCTCCTCCTATGCTTCCCTCTCCTTGAGCTGTTCGCCTTCCCGTGTGCCTCTCCTGTTCACCTTTTGCCCTGTTTGCCTCTCCTGTTCACCTTGTCTGTTCGCCTTTTTCTGTTCACCTTTTTCTGTTCACTACATTGTATGGGACGAGCTGTATGGGATTGAACAGAGCGCGCATTGAGATGACATTGCCCGGCATGCTGCTTGAACGAGAATGCAAAGAGAAAGAGGATGCGAGAACGCAAGCAAACAGAGCACTAAGGGTGGGTAGAAGTCGATCCAGTATCGGCGCGTGAGCGCAGTGGTTTGCTTAGGCAGCGCTCCACTTTTCTAGTGGTCTTTTTTGTGGTCACAGATTTTTTCTCTGTGGCCAAGTTTCGCTTGAAGAGAAAAAGGGAACCTAGGCGGAGAGAAGCGAAGCAAGCAAGCAGAGTGAACTAGATTTGATGGAGATCGTGCTCGATCCAGTGTCGACGCGTGAGTAAGTGCGGTTTGCTTAGGCAGCGCTCCACTCGACACTGACGCGGCGGTAACCACCTTGTTGGCCTTGGCTCGTCAGCTCTCAATGTGTAGTAGAAGCATGTGATGCTAGTCTGAGCATTTACATACATAGGTATAGCAAGTGGAAATCATGCCTGTGTCGACGCGCGGCTGCTGATAGCGTCCGGTCACAATCCTGAGGCTGTTTCGTCATCGCCTGCGCTGCTTGCGTGAGTGCGCCTCGCAAAACCAGTGGCTGCGAGCCGATCGGTTGGGGAGGGCGGTCACGTTGGGAAAGCAGTGCTCGTGCTGCCCGACGGAACAGGGATGGCCGCCGGGCAGTGTGCCTTCGCATACAAACATCTCGTTGAATGCGCTGCACTCGCGCGCAAAGCACACTTGGCAGTGGTGCTCCAGCGTGCCAGCCTGGTCGACGTGTGGCCAGAACGCACCACCAGAGTCGAGCAGCAGCTCTTCGCCCGCCGCAATGTCGCGCGTAGGCCGCAAGCACAGAGATGGGGTTTGTGCCTGTGTAGTTGCTGAATGCGCCCGCCGCGGCATCTCATCCCATGCAAAGGCCATGTTGATCTTGATTGCGTCGCTGGCCTGCTTGACGCCATGGATGACGCAGCCAAGCGCGCTAGGGTCGCCTACAAGGATGCGCTGCTGCTGGCTGTAGGTGCGTAGTTGAATGGCCGTGGGGATGTGGAAGCGGGCATGCAGCTCGCTGTGCAGAGCGCACGACATGAGCCAGCCGGGATAGGGGCAGCGAAACGTGGCCGCATCCAGGTCGCGTGTAGCAAACACGCCCATCCCATGATGGCTGGGGCGCAGTTCCAACTCGGTCGTGGCGCGCGCAACTAGATCGGGCGAGTCGTAGGTGTGCACCGCGCCGTGGAAAGCAGCAAACTTGTCGAGCTGTGCTTGTTGCGGCTGCAATCGCTGGAGGCGAGCGTCGCTGGCTGGACGGGTGGGAACCGTGGCGGTGTTGGATGCGCTTGTGACCACCGCCAGGAGTGCTGCGGCTGCGGCTGCAGTATCATCACAATCAAAAGTTGCAGCAGCGCCAGTCGATTCCGTCGTCATAGTTGCCGCTGGCGCTGCTGCACGAGAATCGAGTGGCCGAGGCTTGGAAGCCTGCTTGAGCAGCGCGGCGTGTGTCTCTTTGAGGCGGCGCAACTGTTCTCGTTCCTCGTAGGCGGCATCTGGCACAGAAGCAGCACGACTGGGAGCGCGACGCCCCTGTCCCATCCCGTGCAGGGTCAATAGCTCGCCAAGGGGCAAGAGCGGTTGCAGCATCGACACGGCCTCGCGTACGGCATCCGCCACGGAAGGAAGTGACGATGGTGAGGATGCGGAAGGCGGACTCTCAGCTGGCAACGATGCTGGCGGCGGAGCACGATCGAGTCCGCCAGCCAGCCATGCCATGGCACGCCGGCGTGCGCGACGGGCCCACTTGCATTGTTCCGCACTCAAGCGATGGAGGGGCGGAGCGTGGAGGCTCACTGCATGACTGCTGGCCGCCGGGAGTGCAGGTGCTGCTGCTTGTGATGCTGTGGACGCCATGGATGCGATGGAAGGGGAAGGAGTCGCAGCGATAGGCGACATCACATGATCCGACGTGGCAAGGATAGCTGCTGGAGCTGCCGCTGGAGCTGCTGCAGGCCCTGGTATCGGTGTCGAAGATACGAGCGACTGTGTGATGCGCCGACACTTGCGCCGCATCTCCTTCTCATGGCTGCGCAATGCTTCATTCTCCTGCGGTGTGCGCGTGTCTGCTGGCTTGGCAGCGAGTTCGGTCAGCTCTGCGGCGGTGCGTCGTCGGCGCATGGGCAGACTCTCGCGCTGTCGCTGTCGGCTGCGCTGAGCTGCTTCTGCGTGACGCTTGCGCTTTCCAGCTGCTGCCATCCAGCGTGCATGCTCCTCCGCCGCGTCGCCAGAGCCAGACCACATGAATGCGAAAGAGAGGGGGGGCGCAGCTGGGGGCCACCCGGCCAGTGTGGCGCGGATCGGGGGACTGGATGCCATGCACACAGATCCACTCGTCAGTGAGTCCCATCCAGCAGTTGCTCCTCGCACATCACGGCGCAGGCAGTGTGTGCGTGTGGGGGGGCAGAGGCGGTGGAGTGGGTTTGGCAAGCGAAAAAAGGCGACATTTCAATTCATGTGGCGCCGACACCCGCAGAGGCGCCTCTGGTGATCCCTTCGTGATCCCACCACATCCATGCCTCTCCATGGAGCACGAGAAACTGAATGTAAGTGCCTATGGGTGAGTTTTGTGGTCCTCTGAAAGGCTGGTGCCTACGATCTGGCACTGTGTCGAGATATCTTTGCCACAGGCACCATCTTACCAGCTTACCAGCTGCACTTTTGCCCTCCACCTCCTCCCGTGCATTTGCATGTGCCCTTGAACACAAACAAGTCAAACTGCATGTATGTTACAACTGGGAGTGTGTGTGGTCCTGTGGGACAGGAGGGTGGGTCTGGTAAGCTGGTAAGCTGGTGCCTGTGACATAGAAACCGTAGCTCAACATTTCTTTGCATCAGGTACCAGCTTACCAGCTTACCAGCTCGACCTTGCCTGCGCACCAAGACATGACACACATATACGGCTGCCATCCTATACATAGTATGTGAGGCACACACACTTACCCGCCTGCACACTCGGTCAGTGATGCACAAGGGGGCGACACACAGCTGGTTACACTTTCTGTGGTGTGAGTGGCATGCTGGCAGCACATTAATAACCGCTCACTGTGCACTTCTCTTTCTTGTGTCTCTGTATCCGAGCTTCCCTCCCGCAACCCAATCTACATGCACTACAAGAAAAGAAGGAGGCTCTGCCTCACGTGTATTTGTATGGCAATGCGGCTGGTAGCGTGTAGAGAATCATGCGCTTCAACTCAGCGAGGCGAGTATCGATGCGGCCTATGAGCGCTGGCGAGAGAAGCTGCGGCCATACCTCACGCGGCACGCTGCGCAAACGCTGAAGCTGGGCTTTCGTCACAGGCACGACCTGCCATGGTTCGAGCTGTTCCTTCATCTCGTGCTTGTTGAGCCACACGATGAGGTGAAGCTGGCTGGCTGGCAGCAGCTGCTTGCCTTGCCTTTTTCCTTCTTCGGCCATCTGTTGGGAAATTTCGTCGGGCTCCATTTTTTCTTCCAGCGCCGAGGTGTGGCCCCAGAAGGACAAGAGCTGACGAACCACTTTGGCGTTGAAGCCAATCTCAAACCCATCCACGTCACGATACGCATGGCGCAGGCGCTTGTGGACCGATCTGGTGGCTTTCTCGTACTGCTGCTGCTGCTGCCGGAGGGAGTCGAGCGGGGCATCCATCGAAGCGGCCACCGGAGCTCGTGCTGCTACTCTCTTCTTTCGTGAGGTGGAAGCAGCAGCCGCTTTTGCCATGGATGCTGCTCGTTGCGTCCGAGAGCACAGCTTACAGTAGAAGACGTTGCGGCGCAGGCAGCTGGCATAGAACTCCTTGGGTGGTTTCAGGGTGTTGCATTTGGTGCAGTAGCATGTCTGCTTCGAAAAGCCAGACTCGTCATAGGCCGGTGCGGCTGCTGCCTGTGCGATGGCTGTCTGCTGCTCTTCAGGCTGTGAGGAAGCCTGGGAGACATCCACAGAGGCCACGATGGTGCGACGAGCACGCTTGCGGGCCTGGTATGCGGCATACGCGCTGCCGTCACTTTCACTCGCATCTATATCCTCCAGCTGTTGACGGCGTTTTCGCCCATTGTTGGTTGGGATGTGTGGTGTGATTGTCACGTGATCGGTGTGCTGCGCGGTGTGCAGCTCACGCACGCCACGGGCGAATTCGATGGCGTTGGCATGGATGGCCCTGGTGGCACTGCAAGCGTCGCTGTGATTGGTTGCATCTGTCATATAGTGAACAGTCGACATGTGTGTGTGTGTGTGTGTGCGTGTGATGGTGGACTTGGAGCGGTTGTAGAGAGTGACGCTGGTTGAACGACATGCATCCGGATAAAAAAAATAAAACAAAGGCAGACTCAACCACGGGGCATTTTCGCTCTACATTCCCCATCAACACCCTGCTGGTCAAACGGCTGTTTATTTTTTGCTGGGCAACATACAGCGCGACAAGCAGAATTTTTTCGATCTGCTGACCGACCCAGCTCTTCCATCATATAAGACTATACCAAAACCTTAGCGTTCCATGGAGGAGGTCAGTCGGTCACTCACCTTACACACCTCCACTCTCCCTTTTCCCCTCTACTCAAACGGCCCCACAATTTCCCCTCTCATCCTAAATATCCAGCATGCCGTTGGTGGAGCGGCTTGTCCTTGCCACTTCGACATGCAGACCGACAAGCGGAGAAACTTGTTGAAGGGGGCGGAAGGGGAAGTCAATAAGTGACCGTCTCGCCTCCTCCCTTATATAAGACTAATACAAACCTTAGCGTTTTCGTGGAGTAGGTGAGACGGTCACTCACCTTTCACACCTCCCCTCTCTCTTTTCCCCTCTACCCAGACAGCCCCTCTCTTTTCCCCTCTCATCCTAAATATCCAACATGCCGTTGGTGGGGCGGCTTGTCCACGCCTCTTCGACATGCAGGCCGACAAGCAGAAAGCCTGATGAAGGAGCGGAAGGGGAAGGGGGCAAGTGACCGTCTCGCCTCCTCCATTATATAAGACTATACACAATCCTTAGCGTTCCATGGAGGGGGTCAGTCGGTCACTCACCTTTCACACCTCCCTCCCTCTCTCTTTTCCCCTCCAACCAGACGGCCCCACCTGTTGGTAGAGCCGCTTGTCCATGCCTATACGACATGCAAGCCGTCAAGCGGGACAGCCTACTAAGAGGGAGCGGAAGGGGAAAGTCTACAAGTGACCGTCTCGCCTCTTCCATATATATAAGACTATACAAATCCTTAGCGTTTTCATGGAGTAGGTGAGACGGTCAGTCAGTTCTCACTGGTTCCCCCTCCACTCACACAGTCCCTCTGTTTTCCCCTTCTCACCCTGAACACCCAACATGCCGTTGGTGGGGGTGGCTTTTCCATGCCCTTTCGACGTGCAGCCTGACAAGCTGACATGTCTTTTTAGGGGAAGACAACATAGGGGGATTGGGGCACGCTGATCGTCTCCTACCCTCCAATATGAAAGACTATACTCAATCCTTTAGCGGACATTGCCCTTCGAAGTTTTGTATTCACTGCTTTTGCGACTGCATAGCTTCGCCTCAGCCTTGCGCATGATCTTGTTTTATGAAATCGGCAGTGGCTTGCTCTTGCTGCTTTAACTGGGCCTGCACAGCTTGAGCAGTGGCTACGACTGCGTCCGAGCAAAGCTGACGAGTTGTCTCCTGGACTTCCTCGCTCTGAGTCATGTCAAGCGGACATTTGTACCACACAGCTCCATCCGGCATGTGGTGTCCGATGAGGTTATAGTGGTTGTTGCGACGATCAGCATGCCCATTGATGTTGCAATAGTGCAACGCCACTTCGTACATGCTACCGTTTATCGGGGGTATAAGCGCCTCAGGGGACGGGTAGTACTGCACCTCTTCGACACCTTGTTCATACACGGCAAAACACACATGTCCACCAAGTGCCAACGAGAGCAGTCGCATCTCGGCATCGCCTCCCCACTCGCGACGAACAAAGCGAGTGGAATGGAGAAAATTCCTCTTGCTCGCCGAGACATCCGCTCCCACCGTAGTCTCAATCACACCTAGATCCAGCAGCTCCTCGGCACTGGAAATCGCCTGCAGCGTAGCCACCATCATGCTCTGTAGCTGCTCTTGGGATTGACCCAAAGCCAGAGAAGCGCATCGCCACCAGCACTGGTTCTTCTTGCCAGACACACTCTGGTATCGCGGGCCGCATTCACCCTGTGGAGGCTGGAGCACGACGAGTTCAGCATCGACACTATCGCATGTCTCCTTGCCATTGCTGGGCTCGGGAGGTGCTGCCACTGTCACTTTGGCCTTGGATTGCGCCTTGGGCCAGTCCGATGGAAAGACCTGCGGCTCCAGTCGAAACAGCGCCGTGGACCACTCGTTCCAATAGGTGCGATCAAGCTGGTACTGCGTTCGCCTCGCGTTGGCTCGTCCCATTCGTTTGGAGCGAATAGCGACGCCATAGTACGAGTTCAAGTGCGCTCTGCATTGGGCGAGAAGGGCCTTGTGAAGCGTTTGCCCCGAGACTGGTTCGCGAACAGCACTGCCCCCATCGTGAGGAACGGGACGACGGACGGGTTGAAACAACACCTCGTTCTCTACAGTCCATCTATGCGTACTCTTGTGTGTTTTCCATGCTGCTTGGAAGCGCGCGGGCGCATTCTCTAGCTGTTGCACGATGGTGTTACGCAGCTGCGTGGTAGGCTCCAGTGCCAGCGCTTGATCCCAGGAGTTGACAATGCTAGTCGCGCGCAACACCGAGCCCGGCGTAGCGTCATCATCATCCGGCGGTGGCTCTAGTCCGATCGCTGTCAGCAATAGCAGGGTGTATTGACGCAGCTGCAGATCGGCGCACTGGTAGGGAATGGGATCTGTCTGAGGCGCAAGAACGGGACGAAGCGAGGCCATGGGCACCAGCAAGACTGTCGTGAGCGCCTTGGCTCGTTGGAGACATTGATCCGCACCAAAGCGTGTCGCAAAATCCTCCACGTCCCGCATGCGACGGGTGTCTGAGAGTGGAATGCCATAGATAAACTTCCACTCGGTCTTGGTGATTAGATCAGACTCGTCATCGTCAAGTTCATGGTAGCGCTGGCGCTGCTTGAGTGCGGCGTACCTCTCTTCGTCGATATCGAGCGCGTCGACCACAGCTTGCAGCTTGGTGCGCTCGCGTTCCTGATCCATCTCCGAAATGGACGCACCCAACATCACTGCGTCAACCTTTGCCTCAAAGGAAGGAGCGATCACCTGACATATTTCACCTCCCGTCTCTTGGATGAGACGATGCACGGCGGCCTCAAATTGCAGTCTACCTGCGTTGATACGGCTCTGATTGTGGCAATACAGTTCGTTGCCGAGTGTGTTCAGCACACGGCGCACCTCGCCCCACGGACTGATGTCAATATTGTACTGGCTTTGCGAACGACCGGCCCGCGCAGCAGCCACTGGTCTCGCCGTCAAGACGTCCATCACCAGATAGTCGCGCTCGTAACCGAGCAATAATTGAGTGAGCTCGCTTTTGACCGCGTCGTACGTGCTCGGCAAGTGCTTGTTCAGGTTTGGATCAGATTTGAGGAACATGTGCACCTCGTTGGAAGTAATGTCACGAACGCGGTTGAGTTGCTGAAACAGCTGCGTAGGCATGGTCGATCGGGGTGTGCCAAACATGAACAAACAGTCAAAGTGCTTCTTGTCAAAGTTGACACCGTGCGACACTACCGGCGAGATGACCAGACAGTCGAGTTCGTCCCATTTGCGGACAGTACACGTATAGTTGGCGCGATCGTCCGCGCACGAGCTGCCGTGCAGGCCCTTGATGCGCAAGCCCAGCGCTTTGATTTGTGGATCGTGGATGATGGATTCGACCTGCTTCTTGCTATTGCAGGCGACAAACACCTTGTGCCCGGCCGTCAGCTCCGCGAGCAACTTTTGGCGCCACAACCCCAGGAGTGGATAGTTCCAATACGTTCGCGGCATGGTCTTGGCGATATTTAGTAGCTTGCAAAAGGGTGCGCCTTTAGTCAGCCGATTCAACATGGGCAGCGCCATGCCGTCGGCAAGGTCTGCATCCATCACAATGATGCGCTGCGACTGGCTCATGAGCATAGTGAGCTGCTCGAGGACCACACGGCGCTTGCCGTCCATGGTAGCCGTGTGGAAGATGTGTAAAATTTCCATGAACTCGTCGCCGATGATCACGTCATAGCGCGGCACTATCGGCTGACCGCTCACTTCGTGGGCAGAGAACAGACGGGCCAGCGATTGCGGCGACAGGATGAGCCGCGGTGTGTGAACCAAGGCACGATCGGCTTTCGATTTGGCATTTGCTTGGGCGGGAGACAGCTCTTGTCCCGCCTGTTGTGGCGGACGAGCGAATGTCTTTTCCGTGTAGGAACGAAAACCCAGCGCCTTGTCAAAATGAGACGCCACCTCGTCGTCAAACTCTTTGGCACGCTCGCTCAGTGTATCGGCAAAGGTGATGCGATTCGACAGCATGAGTACGCGCAAGTCTGGGTTGCGTATCAAGAGGATGAGCAACAGCACCAGCACCACACCTGTCTTGTTGGTGCCTTGACCAGATTGCACAGCGACAAAAGGCGACTGCAGGAAGAATGGGAGCAACTCCGCACGGCTCAAGTCCAAGTAGCGCTCGTCGATGGTTTTGATGTGCCCCCACTCGGGTGGACGACGTCGCTCATCGCATCGTTGGCGATACTGACGGAGCAGTGCGTCTACATCTACGTTGGCAAATGCGCCTCCAGCGACACGAAACACGGAACGAATCAGTCTATCGTCGGCTTTCTCGTGTTGTTGCCAGCGCTCTACAGCGACGGGCAATGGATACTGCTCTACCAATGCTTGACGAACAAAGGCCACCAGCGCACGTTGTCGCTCCTCTGCCGACGGTGGTGGCTGCGGCGGTGGCGCCAGATCGGGGGCGCGAGGTGGTGCGATGAGTGCGACGATTGGTTCTGGCTCTGGGCGCGGCGCTGACACCACGGCAGCGGGCTGTTCCATGAACGAGTTGGATGGAGGAGTCAGCAGCTTGTCCTGGACTTCCTGGGACTGGGCATCGAACGGTAGCCGATGCGAGATTTTGTTGCAAAAGCACCGCAAATCAATGTATCCCGAGCTTTCCATTTTGAACTGCATGCGATTGGTGCCGTGCGTGTGAGGAGCCCTGTTATATTGGGTTTTGGTGATGCACCACGCCGATCCGGATGCGCAGATACCTACGATGATGGGTGCATGCATGCCGTATGCGTGCTGGTACCAGGCCGCTTCGCTCAACTGGACGCAAGGACCCAGATACTGACAGAGGAGGGAGATCAGAGCAACTTGCTCCTCCGTCGTCAATGTACGCACAGAGCCTGGAAGTGCATTAGATATCGCACGAGTCATTGCGCATGCTACGGATGATGACGTGCTGCGCGCAGCACCAGGGGCCAGTAGGCGAACGAGCTTGCGCGCACGATTTTCGGTCGTCAGCGCCTCCTCCTCCTCATTGTCATCATCTGCGGTAGCCCCAAGAGCAGCTCGGCCG
>Ga0058702_10000372_pt1 | contig 20307 bp, 16 predicted proteins | sample AgamicOrSfe_FD_83781 | JGI IMG/M metagenome (GOLD analysis project Ga0058702, IMG submission 83781) | Agave microbial communities from Guanajuato, Mexico - Or.Sf.e | ecosystem: Host-associated > Plants > Phyllosphere > Phylloplane/Leaf | place: Guanajuato, Mexico | collected 2012-05-30 | reverse complement strand
ATCTTATAGGCATCAACATCCATATCAGCATCATTTTGGAGCGCCAGCGTAAAAAGAACTGTATATTATTGTATGCAATTACTGAAAACCTATCAAACCGGAAACCCTCAAGTACGAAAAGCAAAGCCGCCGAGGACAAGTGAGCTCGCTCTCCGACAGCATCATGAGATGGATTCTCGACCACTGGCCGAATCCCAATCCTCTACCTCTCCGTCATTATCCAGAAACGCACCTTCTTCAAGCACTCTCTGGCTTCCTTTGAACCCTGCCCAACCGTTCAAAGGCCACGGAAGTCCTCGTCGCTGGCATCGAGCACATCGTACTCCTCGTCAGTCAAGAACCCATCATCATCCTCCTCGTCGGCGAGGCTGCCGCCGTCAGCACTGGCAAACTCAACGTCGTCCAACTCATCCTCAGTGGGAAGACTTTCGGCCTTGACCTCAGGTGCAGCAGCAGCAGCCTTATCTTTGTGCATGCTGCTGGAAGCAGATGGAGTACCGTCGCGCTCGAGCGTGGGCATGATCATCTGGCTCTCGCTGAGAATAGACTCAGCTTTTGTCTCGGTCTCCTCATCTTCGATAGTGGCTTGCATGCTGGCAGCACCCTCGAGCTTCTCCCTGAGCTCGTGAGCGAGAAGCTTGGTCTGCTCCTCTCTCGTCGCAAAAGGCACGCTGAACCTATCGGACTTGGCATCACGCTCTTGCATCAGCTTGTTGTGGATCTCAACCTCCTTGGCAGGGAAGTAGTTGTCATCGACTACAATGTGGCACCAAAGCTTGTGGCCGAAAGGAATTCCATCAGGGCCCTTCATTCTCCAGTATGAGATGTGCTGGCCAACGTTGGCAGGAGCACGCATCTTCACGTGGAAGACATGCTCTTGACCTGGCTCAACAACGGCGGTGGTGGCATTGCTGGACTGTGCAATCATGAGATCGGCGACACTGGTAGCACGAGAGCGGTCAAGGTTGAACATGTTCTCGCCACCGATGTATCGAACACTGACACCTGCCGGCCATGCGTTGGGACCAGGGTTGCGTAGTGTCCAGGTTTGGATGAACTGCCAGTCAGGTGCAAATGTGGTACCATCTGGCACGGCGTCCGTGATGAAGGTAGCATCAAGATCTGCAGTCTTGGCAGTGGGGGCTGTGACGGTGCTATTCACGCTTCGTGTAAGGAAGCTTACGGGAGCATTGACAGGGGAAGATGTGGTAGGCTGCTTGCATGAGATGGAGTTGACCTTCGCCTGTGGGATTGACGCGTATGATGGAGGTGAAGTCAGTGGTGACGTCCTCTGGAAACCTGGGTGGTATGAGCTGAATTGCTGCGCCAAAGACCGGCCTGAGCGGATGGGAAGATCGTCACCATGACGAACAGTAGGTGCAGTTGGCTTGTCCTCGAAAGTCTGGACTGATACACCACGAATGGCAGTCTTGAACTTGATGAGCGGGTGAGTCTCGTTGTGCTTGTTTGATGGGTGCGCTTCACAATTGCCGCAAAGGTCGTAGTCAGGGCAGACAGCACACTTGTAGCGAATGCCAGTGATGTATGTCTGGTGGTTGGAACCAGAATTGCAGAGAGGACCATCGCAGAAAATGCCAATGTGACGTGTCTCGTTGGTGACTGGTAAAGCGAGAGGCTCGTAGATAGGGACGAAGCGGTGAGCATGCTTAGAAGAATTGTGCTTCGAGTGGTAGCACTTTGAGCAAGAGTCATAGTCGGGGCATGTCAGGCACTTGTAGCGAACGCCATAGATGGTCTATCATCGTCAGTAAATTACGAGAAATGATAAGTGCTTGTAGTACCTCGTCACAAGTATCACAGAGTGCGTAGTGCCTGATGTTGCGGTTTGGCTTGCATAGTTCCAGGATCTCGTTGCCAGAAGTCCTGACAGAACCTTGTACAGCAGGCTGGAAGCTGTGGGCTGGGTTGTGACCGTGCTCATTGGCCTTGAGGCAGGGGATACAGTAGTCAATGTCGGGGCAATCGTTGCAGTTCACGAAGTGGTCTTCCGGAAGTACTACAATCCTTTGTCAATGGCGCTGAGCAAAATGAGGGATTAATTTGAACTTACCACAAACGCAGGCATTGCAGGTACGAGTAGCCACGACGGGAGCTTTGTACAAGGTGGCAGGGTCAGCCTTGCGCACAGCCGGAAGGTTAACTTTGATAGGACTGGAGTATTCTTGCTCGCGTTGTGCTGCAATCGTCTTCTCAGTGGCTTTGCTAGATCTGGGTGCAAGAGTCTCGGTGGTGCTGTTGACGACCTTGCCGTCCTGCTGGACGAAACGCTTGATGAGCCAATGCTCCTCACCTTGGCAGCTTGCTCCAGTGTTGACGCAAGCCTGGCACAAGTCGTAATCACCGTTGTCGCAAATACTGCAGTGGAAGTGGTGAGCGTCCGACATAGGCTTATCGCAGTTGTTGCAGAACACCTGCCAAGTTCCACCGACAGCCGCTGGGTGAGTCTCACGCATCAGGCGGCCGAACTGGTCTCCAAGAGTGGAATTCACATTGGCGAGTTGGTCGAAGAACGCATCGCGGCCTTGGCTGGTTGCGATCGAGGGAGCTGTTCCTTTATTCATCTCTTTAGCCGAGGACTCGGTGTGTGTAGATTCTTGAGTTTGAGGGGTTGGGTTCTCGGTCAATAGAGTTGCTCTGAGCTTCAACTTCTGCTTGGCCTTTCCAGCACGGTAGAGCTGCTTGTACGCTGAGGCGTTGCTCACTTCGAGCGGGACGAATGCGTCTCCGGAATCGGAGAATCGCTCGAGTAAGAGCTTATGGTTTTCGGGTGTCCGGAGGATAGTGCGGATCTGAAAGTGTTCGTTGTATCAGTGTCTCGAAGCTCGCTCGCTATCAGTTAGGAATGCGGGGCTTGACTCACCTTGTCGGCAAAGACGGGCGCGACCAGATCTTTCAGTGGTAGCTTGAAGCGACGAGAGGTGCCGTCGATGGATAGCTTGATGGCGACAGATGGATGGTCTGGAGAAGCAGCTCCAGCAGTGGCGGGAGACGACATGTCGATAGTTGGAGTCGTGCTAACCTCCCTCGGATCGGCTGTGGCTGGCTTGGTGTGGACGACGATAGCGGAGATACGATGCCTGAACAGGAAGCTCGAGCTTGAGGCTAATGGCGTTGATTTCAGACACCAGCAAGTGTGAGCGGTGGAGCTTGTTAAGTAAAGCTTCTCGAAAATCACTTGGATCTGAATTATCGTCAAGGTGGTTGAGTGGAGGATGAGAAGTGTGAAGTAGGAGAGTGGCACGAGTGATGAGATAGAGCGGATGACCTACCCCGCATTACGCGGAGTCGCCTACCTAAATCACCTAATGAAGAATGCAAGGGAACAAGGGAATATGCACGATAAGGCTAGCTTCAATAATGTGGTATTTGTATTTATCATCATCATCGTCAACTTCCCTGGCTGTCGGCCATGCTTGCACCTCAGTCCATGGCCAAGAAGAGACATCCAATCATCCCTAGCAAGCCATGCCAGTTTATGTGGTTTTCTGCAATGATTGCTTTACAAGACATGGAATCTCCTGGAAGGCTTGACACCAATCATACCACGAACGCCTGACTTATGTAGAACAAGCACTCCTAGAAGTCAGGACTTGCAGCAAAGCCCTGTGATAGTCTTCATCATATCCTGCGTACCCCAAAATCGATACATGACCTACTGTATAGGATAGTACATCTGATTGGACATCTGATCCTGTCCGTAGTAGAAGCCTTCCCCAGCAGTAGGCTGCGAAAAGTTGTACATCTGCGCCTCATTCGCAGCAACATCAGGATCATAGTAATAGACCATGCCGTTGGACTCATGAGCGTACTGTCCGGCCGCGGACGAATCGCCCATATCGGGCATTTCAGCTTGGGACTGGCCAAAGAATGGCATGTAGTACGGTGCGTCTGCACCGTATGGTGGAACATGATACTGTCCGTGAGATGCGCCAGACGACTGCGGATAGTAGTACATTGGTTGTGCTGGGTATTGTGGTGGATAGTAACCTTGTGGAGCAGCCATGCCTGGGTGGAAGGATTGAGCATTGGCGGCGACTTCTGGGATAACGGATAGCGGAGTCACGACAGGATATTGCTGACCTTGCAATGACTGCTGTCTATTCGTCATTGGCTCTGACGAGCTTGTTCCGTTGACGTTTGGTGGAACCTGCTGGTGGAATGGTGCCTGTTCTTGACTTTGTGGTGCTTGCATAGTGCTTGGCGAGTCAATTGTAGCCAACGACACTTGTTTCTGTGGACGCGGCTGATGCATCGGGAGAGACAAGCGTCGAGCTTCTTGTCGCAGAGGTTGAGCTGGTGGTGGGTGCGACTGGCCTTGCATGAATACGGGGCTGACTAGAGCATTATCCATGTAAGGTGCAGACGGTGCGACATTGCTTGTGGGTGGTTGTGCAGAGGGTTGTGAAGTCACGTCCGACTTGTCTTGCAAAATTGATGATCGGCGACTTGCTGAACTCGTTGCATATGTACTTGTGGCAAATGTACTTTGTCTCCGACCCCCAGTTTGTTGAGGCACCACACGAGCTTGTGGTCCTGCAGGCGGCTGCTTCATGTATTGAGACCGGGGCATGAAGATAAAGGAACGATCAGGATTAGGGAAGACGTATCGCGCCGACTGGCCAGGAACGAACACTCGCACTGGCTTATCACGGCGCAGCGGTGGTCGTAGATCCGGAAGTCGAGTGTGCTGTCGTACGGTCATCTTCAATGGCTTCCCACTCGGCTTGCCATTGCTTAGTGCAATCTTGATTGTGACAGTCCCGATTGCTGTAGACTTAGATGGCGGTTCGATGTCTACAGTATTTTGTGGACGATTGACTGGTTGTGATGGATGTGATGGTTGTGGTCGAGAGTCTGGCACTCGAGGATTTACCACAGTCTCGTGCAGATCGTGTGCCCATCTTTCCATTGCTGGTCTTGGAGCTTGCGGTTGTGGTCTATCTCTTGTCAGCAACAGACTTGCCGTCTGAGTGTGGAGACCCACCTCATAGCACCGATAATGGCATGTGGTCCATCCCTTCCTCTACCTCTTCCAAGAGGCGGTTGACCACTAGTACCAAAGTTGCTGTTTCGCTGATCATGCATGAAGAATCCTCCACGGTTTGGGACAAAAGCTGGGTCGACTTGGCGCTTTTGGTTGTACTCTTCATGCTCGCGGGACCTTCGCCCAACTAGTGTCTCGCGCTTCTTTTCAGGTTGGGAAAATGCTGGTACAGCTTTTTGTGTATCCAAGTCCTTGACAGTCACAGTCCCTGCCGAGTCCTCAAAATGTATAGCATCTTCATCCTGCGCTCCTTTCTCTAGGGTGAGTCCGTGCAGCATCGCGTCAGTCTCAGCGGTAGTCTTAAAAGTGGTTACACCATCAGCGCGTCCCGCAAGCTTCTTCCCAGTTGAGTCTGCAATGCTGCCGGAGACATCAGTGACTGGGTGTGTGTTTTCAACAGTTCCAGCTGTAACCTGGACTCGTGAGTCCTGTTCCTCAGGCTCCTCGGTGTCGCTCGCATTGCTTGATCCAGCATCGTCGACGTCAGTAGCGCTAGATCCTTCACTTTGACTGTCGCTATTCAGGTCCGGAGCACCATCATCCTCTTCTCCTTCATCGTGCAGGCGGCGCCGAGTGCCAGCTAGACCCTTTCGAGTGCGTTTAGCTGCGGGCATCTTGAAGTGCGCTTTGTGAGGAAGGCTCCCGCCGACTTATGACCGTTCAGTGCGCTAGCATGACTATGGACAGGACAGGCCAAGTCTCAGTCCATAGCGATCACGAACACTGCTGAACGATGGTCGGTAAATTGGTCAGATGGATCATGTGGACTGTCCAGGATGTTTCATTTGAAAAAGCTGGGGAAGACCGAAGCGCTCGCTGAGAAATAGGGGCACCTCGATATGTTTCAAACAGGAGTACAATCTTAAGTGTAGATTACTAGGACAATAGCCAATTAAGCAGGCTGAGTTGATATCTGCGGCGCCGCTTGACCTTTACCGTGGAGCTTTGAGCGGGACATCTGTGACATTATAGAGGTTACCATCTCTATGATCATACACTCTCACCACCAAGTCGTCCTAGCTCCTTGCTCAGGAAGTCCTCTGCATTCACAAGCTCTGTGGACCCATATACAACACGCCTCTTTAAAGTCGTGCTCGCGTTGGCGCCAGTACCAGTACGCTTTGCCCAGTCCTGCAGGTTCCCGTACTCGTCCATACTGCCACCGCCAACGGTGAAGACTATCGCTTCATTGTAGGCTTGACGTTTCTGCCCAAAGCTTGCTTCTATGCCTCGACCAACCCCATTCAATGCTCCAGGCAGACCTTGTTGCTGCCTGACCTGGCTGGCTTGTGGCATTGTCCCTCGAGCATTGGCACTTCTTGGATCAAAGTACAAGTAGCCTTCTGTCTTTGCTATCGCGGAGGAAGATGCATTTTGCGGATCCATGATCGATTCAGTGATCTTGGTTAGGGTGAAGTCCCGATTTGCGGGTAGGAAGGTCTTGACGCTGGACACGAGATTGTCGAAATTTGCGCCGAGGCCGGCATCCTTGAATCGATCTGTGAGACGGGAAGAGATGGCGCTGAAACCACGAAGGATATCGCCGGAAGCTGAAGCTTGCGGCTGCTGTGCTGGCGCCGTGGACATCATTGTCATGCGGGTGAGGCCACGAACACTGATTGCATTAGCACGAACCAATCGAAACATGTTGCTGTCTAGACTTACTGCTTGATGTAGGTCAGCGGCTGAATGTCAGCGCCGATTTCCTTCAATGCCTCTTCAAACCGGTCCATATCTGTGCGCGAAATCTCTTGGTCAACACTGAGAAACCAGATAATGAACAGTCTCAGTTTGTCAGTTGGCTCAGTTCCCTTGGTTCCGTCCTTGATAAATTCCAGCATCTGAACCTTCGTTTGCTTCAATATGGCTTCCTCCATTTGATAGTAGTTATCAAGTTGTCTGTCTTTGATACCCTGTAGTAGCGCCGATAGTATGTTCATGTGCATATCCAAAGTAGCCTTGCGCTCTCTCAATTCAGGTAGCAATGTTATGGCGTCCTTGAGATGTTGTGCGGAGGCGTTCGTGTCATTTTGTAGATCCTCTAATGAGGATGTACCTGTCTTCTTAGTGACCTCGGCAGCGTCTTCGCGATATTTCGTCAATTGAGCATCGATGTCTTCGGCGACGTTTGGAAAGGGCGAACTAGCATTTTTGCTCCAGAAGAAATCGCTAGCATTGAGGTCATACGCACGCTTCGTGCTACCTTTGCTGGAGTCTTCAGCATCGACAGGCACTTCCACTGTGATTCGATTGAGATGCATCTTGAGCACATCATGTACCAAGGACTGATACGTCCACGAGTGCGACAACATCGGAATGAGATCGACATTGCGGTCTACTATTATCAATACCGGTCGAGTTGCGGTTTGTCCGCTGGATGAAGAGTTGCGCTGGTCGTTGCCGGAAAACAGATTGTCTTTCGAATTCAGAACATGATCTCGAAGCTTGCGGTCGAGCTTTGCTGCTATCACTTCAGCAGCGCCCTGTTTTGGACATCTGATGATCGGAATAACCCCTGTCATTCAATATTAGCCCACAGCCATACCCAATTGCAGACTAACTATCTTACCCATTGTAACCACAACGCTGAATAGACCGGTGACGATTCTGTCGACCATAGCGTCCATGACCTCGTCAGCGATCTTGGCAGTATTCATCGCCCAATATGTTTCATTTCCCATGCCCAAGCTGAAGAGATCAGGTTCGCTGACGATGAAGTTCAGATACTGGTCGTAGACCTGCGCAATATGCTCAGATACTCCTGCTGTCGCTATTTGTGAGGCAAAGTCTTCTAGTAGTGGTCGTGGAACGGAAGAGAGGAAGTTGATATAGGCAGGAGAGTATAGACCTCGCTCAAGGTCGGATGTGATGAGCCGTATGTTCTCCAGCGAAGGTTCCACAAGGTATATGACAGGCACATCTGGGATGAGATGTCTTGTTGTGTTTATGTTACTGCCAAAGGATCAGTCCAAGGCTCGGGCGCACTGCTATTTTGTTGTCATACAGATGTATTGTGACGCCCCAAGATCTGAGATCGTTGACCCGTAATATGCTGCTGATCACGTCTCTTCCCAAGGTATCGAACACCAGGACTTTCCATATTGGTTCGCCATCAGAGTCGAGGATTGGCGTAGCTTGCGGGATTAGCCCATTCGTCAATGGCCCATCACGGTGATCATCTGCGTCTTCCGGGGCCTTGTGGTTGAGGTTGAGGACTTTTTCGATTGATGCTGTTGGAGCGGTTAGACAGTACTCTTGACAAGGTGACTGGGCCATGCCTGCCAATCTGTCGAGCGCGGAGAGTCTGTGGAGGCATCGTTGCGACTCTGTGGAGATCTCAGGATCAACACATTCGTGGAACTGGCAGATATCCGCGCCGGTGATGCGCTACTGCGTGCTGCTGATGTGAAGCTTGTTATGGTGCTATGGCGTTGTTTAAAGCGAAAGACCAATTGTCTAATACAAAACAATGCATGCATCATGGCGCCGACGTAACTTGTCACATGTGACGGTCGTTGGTCGTCGCGAAAATGCCAGTTCTCTTATCCAGCTCTCTCTTCCCTTTCTTCTCCACTCCATCAACCACATCGATTCTCATCTCCCATCGCTCGCGCTCTTTGACAAGCACAAGTCTGTAGAGTCTGACTGATTTATCTGTTTATTTGAGCTTAATGATCGCGTCTGTCGCTCTGATGGTGGATGGACAGTAGAGGAGGATCTTTGAGGTAGCCTGCGAGGGAGACTCGCTCGCTTATTGACCAAGTTGTCAAAGAGACTCGATCTGTCGTGTCTTGATAATATTCTACTGTTCTCGACTTAATCACGTTCTGCGACGAATACCCGTAGATCGCGAGACGCATGTTTACACGCTGCTAAAGACACAAAGCACGACGACTACAGAAAGCTCTACACAACCATCCCACCCAAGCTGAGTTTCGATCTACCACGACATTTCCTGCGTAAAGTGGCAGCACAGTACTCCAGTTCTCGAGTGCGGCCGCAGACGGACGTTGGGAGGCACACTCACGAGAGGAGAAGCAGAGAGTAGAGCCGGGAACAGAGAGGGTGAGGTAGCACGGCGCAGTCAGAGCAGCAGTGAGCGGCCTCTGTGTCTCGCGGGCTTTTCGCTTTCGCCCTTCCTTGCCCGGCCAGCTGACCTGCTTTTTGTCCAAATCTCTATCGTGAAAGCCTGTTTTAAGACTAGCGCTTGTGTGGCGCCGCGTACCAGGCAGACAGACCAATCAGAATCAATCAAACCACAATGTCGTCCAATACGGACTTCCCCACCAACGAAGATGCTCACAATCATCACCACAATCATGCTGCCTATTACCAACAAGATAATAATGCTTTCGCCGGCTACGATCCTGCGCTCGGCGGCGAGCATCATGATACCCTGAGCTATACAAACAACCAGGACTGGAACTTCCAGCCTGAACAACTCGGCTTGAGTCATGGCCACGATCCGCAGGCCTCACTATATCAAGGCTGGCACAATCCAGCACTTCAGCAACATGACCACAATCTGAATCTGCAGTCTCCTCAAGTACCATACAATCCCTACTACGATGGGTCTTTTGCCCAAGGCGATCAGTCTGTCGAGGCTGCTGGCTTTGATGGCAACGATGAGTATGCATATCAGATGCAGGGAGACTTTGGTGTATCTTCATCGTATAATCATCCAACAAACAACAATTATCAATCACAAGGTCTGCCATATGTCGACGCAAGTGCTCAGCTCAACACAATCTCGCCGGGCGCCTTGCAGAGTCGTCCGTCGCCGTACGTCAATGCGCCATCACCAATGCCCCAAGTGCAGCACGCGAAACAGGAGACGCACCGACCAAAACTTGAAGCACCCGCCCGGCCAAGCTCTCAACCACGATTACCGAAAGGTGTATTCGATGGCAAATTTACAGTCATCACGCCCGAGACCCTATCTGGCGCGGTTGCTGCGCGTCGTTTTCACAACTTCCTCCATGCGGGTGGTCAACTCACCGAGGTACCCATCACCAAAACAACCATACCGGCATACATTCCGCGAAAGTCTCGAAACGAAATCAAGAACCTTCTCGCCAACGACAGTGGTTTGACAGCTAAGCTTGCCAAGAAACCACGGAAAGGAAGTATCATTGCACCGAGAGCGATAAATCGGAGGTCAGAAACACCCACTGTAGCAAGCAAGCCGGGAAAGGCCAAGTCTGGGACGTCTCCATCATCCGAGGAGCCGATCTCAAGCGACGAGGAATCTGATGATGACTCCGAGGGAGAGTCTATGCACCCTCCCCTTCCAGCTATGAGACCTGTGAGAGCGCTCGAAGCTGTGAAGTATGATTCAATCAAAACACTTTGGAGAGTACCGTACCGGTCGGTAGAGGGCGACGACATTCGGAAAGGTCTCAGCCAATTCTGGGATATTGTACGGACGATCCGCGATCGTTGGAAGTCTGACACTGCTGCCGTGAAAGAGGCAGAAGATGCGAAGAAGGTAAATGAAGTCGAATTACTGAAAGAAAGAGTGATGAACCAGCGAGACATGCTGGAGGCAGCATTGATGGCCGCAGTAACAGAAGGCCATCGCGATATTATCGAACAGTACGTACATCTTACCTCCATGATGCCCCATTTCCGTGATCTCCCACCTCCCTTGCCTTCCAGTGTATACATACACGATAGTTGCGCTTCCCTCGAGCACGTATAGGCACACCCTACTTGGTTAAGCACGAACGGAACGGCCCATATCTATATAGTAGACAGGGTTTTGGCATGGCTTAGGAGGGTCCACGTTCACGATATCGTTTAGTCTTGCGAGCATAATTGACCGAACTTTTTCATCTGATCATTTGTTGTAGTCTTGGCGAAAATCTCCAGTTGGTGGTCGCGTTGGCTCAATTTCTGCAAGACAGAGTCCGCGAGACAGAATACAGCGGAACTTTGGCGCGGGCGATCCTAAAGGTAAGGCCTATAGCACGTCGTACGTAAATCCATACATGCTGATCCGCAATGTAGCTACTCGCACGTTGTACTACATTGACCGATGGAACCTTGGAGAAAACTGGAGTGAACAAATTTCTCCCTCGTTTTCAGAAACGGGGTGACGAGGAAGTCAGGGCACTGGCAAAGCGCATCACCGACAATGCCACTGCTGCCGCAAAGAAGCGCAAAGAAGGTGCGAAGCCTGGCCTCGTCGCAGCAAAGGATACGAAAGCACTTGCGACGTCGACAAATGCTGCGGCATCGCCTACAACAGGGACCAAACGAGCTCGACCCGCAGATAGTGGTAATAACCAGCCACTCAAGAAGGTTGCGTCGGACCAGGGATCCGCAAAGGGCTCTGTGCCACCGAAGCGCCCAACAACTGACGGAACGTCGGGAGCGCCTCCGGTCGCTGTCAAGAAGCCAGTCGTCCCTGCAAAGACAACAAACTTCTTTCAAAGCTTGCAGTCTGCGAAGCGGCCCAGCGGTGCTGCTGCCAATGCTACAATCGTCCAAACAAAACCTGCTACGAAAGTAGAGGAAAAGCCAGTCTTGGCAGTCGCCTCGAAATCCACAGCCTCGAGAGCTCCGGCATTTTCCTTCGCCGATGTCATGGCCGGTCTCAACAAACCCAAAGAAGCCGAACCGGAGCCGACCAAGCCAGAGGAAGATACGGGACCTCCCGAGGACGAGCAACAGAAGAAGATGCGCCTACGTAAAGAGCAGAGACGCAAGCTCAGAGTGTCGTGGAAACCAGACTCTGCTCTGGAAGAGATTCGAGAGTTTGTTCATGACCCTGATGAAGAATATGGCTTCGACCCCAACCAAGTTCGTGATGCCAGGGACAAGCTCAGTGAAGGACGCATGTTCAAGATGAAGTCACATCAAGATATGATGGACATTGATGACGAAGACGAGCCAGAGCTACAACCCTCCGAGCTTGATGACATGGAACGACCATTCCCACAGCCGACTTCTGTGGATTTCACAAATTTGGTGCAGAAAGACGAACAAGACAAACTCTTCGCGCCGTACGGTGGCAGCACACATCTAGCAGCTTCACCTGAACGTGACGCGCAAGAGCAGCGTGAGGCAAACACCCTTATCATTGTCTATGCCGATCGCTCTGATATCCCGCCGACACCAAAGGAGCCACCAGAGTCAAACGAAGCTGACAGGGAGTCAAAGCCGTTCGGCAGACCTGCACAGGACATTCTTGATCTGATCAGTCCCCCAGCACCAGTCCTACCAAGCTTTCCAACAGATATCGCAGCTATCCTTGGATTGTTACCTCAGATGCAACAGCCACCCGCTGGTATTGTACCTAGCTTTACCATGCCAATGATGCCGCCAGTGACGCCAGTGCAGCAACCTGCAGGGTCGGCTGGACCGAGCAAGGACATAATGGACATCTTTGCACCCTTCAGCCAACGCGCTCAACCACCACCTGCTCCTGTACAAGCACCGCATGCACAACCTCAAGCGCCAATACCTGATGTGTCTGCCTTCCTGGCTTCGCTGGCGCAACCGCAGAACACACAGGCTCAACAACCTCAGCAAAATCCGGCTCCAGTAGACATATCAGCCATCCTCTCCGCATTGAATCCATCTGGCGCTGCCGCCACTACGAATGCCACTCCAAAGCCAGCCGAGCCATTTCCGAACATGTCAGGCATACCACCGATGCCGCTTGGCGCCAATGGAATGCCCGACTTTGCACAAATGAATCAAATGGCGCAAATGGCCGCGCAGTTTGGCATGCCGCCCTTTCCAGGTTTCCCTGGTATGCCTGCGTTTCCGCCCTTCCCTGGTCATATGCCACCTCAGCAGGATCCTGCGACGGCTGCCACACTCGGGGGTTTTGAAAACCCGGAACGCCAGCGTCTGATCCAGACGGGCGGTGGGCAGAACAACGAGGACGATGGCGGAGATGCTGGCTACAATGGAGGCTATGATGGGTGGAATGGCGGCAAAGGTGGTCGAGCGGGAGGTAAAGGTGGACGCGGCGGATGGAGGGAAGGTAATGGCGAGCCTCCGAAGTTTGTGGTGGCATGCAAGTACTGGAAGGAAGGCAAATGTCGGAAGGGTGACAAATGCACCTTCCTGCACACAGGGCCTGAGGGAGGCGGGTAGGCTGGCTTCGATGTCACTGAGCCTGAGTTGCCATAGCTTTTGTGAAGCTGTGGTTGAGCTGGCAAGTGACAACCAGGACATGCTCTTGCTGTGCTGTATCTATTGTGTTGAGCACAGAACGGCAAGGAAGGAGAAAACACACGAAACATGTAATTATATAACTTATTGATATGGCTTGAAGCTCAAGCTCAGACTACATTAAGACTGGTCTATCAGCTCGAGAAAGGGGTTCTGCTTCATCATCTTGTCAATGCTGCTGTCGCCCATAAAGGACAACCCCGTTATCCCCGATGTGACGCATTGGGATTCGAAAAGTACGGCGACGATCATCAATCCTCTCGTGCTTACTGAAATAACGCACCTCCGCCCAGCACAGCTAGTCCCTACAGCTAACGCTTTGATGTGCTGTGTGCTATCTTTGCGAGCATAGTGTACATCGACTTGGACTTGAATCAGAGGTTCTTTCGCAGAATAGGCCATCATGGCACCGAAAGTATTTATACCTCAAGCGGACATCGTCTCCAGTCAAAAGCTGACAAGCAACAAGATCGCAGTCCAGCCGAGTATCGAGACTATCCAGCAGCTCCTCAAAGAATCCGCCACATCGGCGACAAAACCGAACCTCGTCCCAGTATGCGCCTCAATATCTGCCGAATTTCTCACGCCATCCTCGATATATCTCAAGATCTCAGCACAGTGAGCAAGATTTGGTCGTGGAATGGGAGCCTCTGCTTACTATGTGGTAGATCAGAGTCTAGACTATCATTCCTCTTCGAGAGCGCTGCGACAACAGAGACGATAGGGAGATATAGCTTTGTAGGCGCAGGTCCGCAGTCATATCATTACTGAGGAGCCTGCTCATAATTCTGATACATTACAGATCCGCGGAAGATCCTAAAGACTGGCTCCGGATATGGCGAGGAGTGCGATCCGCTACCACAGCTCGAGGCGGAACTGGCAAAGAGCAGAGTCGCGACTGTGCCAGGTCTGAGTCTGCCTCCATTAGCAGGAGGCGCAATAGGCTATGTCGGCTACGACTGTGTTCGTTATTTCGAGCCCAAGACGAAACGAGACATGAAGGATATACTCAAAGTACCGGAAAGCTTCTTCATGCTGTTTGACACTGTCGTAGCATTCGACCACTTCTTTCAGGCAATCAAGATTATAACATATCTAAAGGTACCGGACAATCTAGACAATCTATCCACAGCATATCGGGAAGCAGAGCAGACAATCAAGAGTATGGCAAAGATACTGAAGAGTGAAGGATTACCTCTACCACCACAAGGCCCGATCGAGCAAGGCCAAGAATACACATCAAATATAGGTCAAGACGGCTACGAACAGCACGTCAAAACGCTCAAGAAACACATCAGTAAGGGAGATATCATCCAAGCTGTGCCGTCTCAGCGCTTCTCGCGGCCAACTTCATTACATCCGTTCAACATCTACCGACACCTCCGCACAGTCAATCCATCACCCTACCTCTTTTACGTAGACTGCGACGACTTCCAAATCGTCGGCGCAAGCCCCGAACTCCTAGTCAAAGCCGAAGCAGGTCGAGTAATCACACACCCCATCGCCGGCACCGTCAAACGAGGCAAAACAGCAGAAGAAGACGAGAAGCTCGCCACCGTGCTACGGGAATCGCTCAAAGACCGCGCAGAACACGTCATGCTTGTCGACCTCGCCCGCAACGACGTCAACCGCGTCTGCGACCCGCTCACAACGCGGGTGGATAAGCTTATGGTGGTGCAGAAGTTTTCGCATGTGCAGCATCTGGTGTCGGAAGTGTCTGGTGTGCTTCGCCCGGACAAGACACGCTTCGATGCCTTTCGCTCGATATTTCCCGCTGGCACCGTCAGCGGAGCGCCGAAAGTCAGAGCGATGGAATTGATTGCAGAGTTGGAGCGGGAAAAGCGAGGAGTCTACGCTGGCGCCGTTGGATACTTCGGCTATGGCACTGTCAAGGGAGATACGGTGGAAGAGGGTGCGATGGATACATGTATTGCGCTGCGGACGATGCTGGTCAAGGACGGAGTGGCGTACTTGCAAGCAGGAGGCGGGATTGTGTTTGACTCGGATCCGTTTGATGAGTGGGAGGAGACGATGAATAAGCTCATGGCGAATATGCATTGTATTGCGTCGGCGGAGCAGAAGCATGCAGAGGAAGAGGAGGTCGACTTGGATGAGGTTAGGAAGGAAGAGGTTGATATAGCTGGTGACGGCAGGGGAGGCGTCAGCTTTGCTGCCGCATGAGACATCCTTCTTCCTCGGTAGCAACAAAGAAGTCAATCCTCGGGCTTCTTCCCTCCATGCCTTCATATTCACTTCGCAAAAGAGTTAGCTCATCCTGGCGACGAAGCTCTCGTGGTGTTCTTGGCGCCTATCTCACGCTTCACAGCAATATTTGCATGCTTTGTCGAGCATACAGCCCGACGACATTCTCAAAGCGATACATCACAGGCATCTTCATCTCACTTCCAAGGTCTCTGAACCTTGTTCCTGCCAAGTGGTTGGCGTTCAGGTACAGCCGCTCACGCATGAGGTCATCGAAACATGAAACACAGGAAGGACCCTCGCTGATTTTCGCTGTTGCGCCGCCAACCTCGAGGCTGCGCCAACTTCAATGATGACTTCACTACAGTATCATCGAGCAGCAGCAGACAAACGGCCATCGTCACTCGTGGCATTCATGCGTTTCAGACTTTCCTGTTCCTCTGCGCACGAGCTCCAGCAGAAGGCTAGACTAGACCTGGCTAAGCTGTAAACTGCAGGTCAAATCATCCCGTTCGCGCTAAGTACAACCTGATACGGAGGAGATTAAACGAGGAGCTTTGCTACGTATAGCTGAAATCATGGTGCGACAGTGCAGAAATTAAGTGTGTACAGTGCATGTATGTGATTGCAGGAGTGTCTGACGCGGTCGCGTTTGCGGCACTAACGCAATGTATGATGGAAGACACTTGAGGTGTATGATGTGAGTCGTGATCGTGATGCACTGGAAGCTGGGGAAGTCCAGCCCCAGACCAGCCATCATTGTCCCCCACAGATCGATCGTCATTGTTTACCTTACTTTTGCGAACACACAAAGAATTCAGGTTTCTGAAGTGGAAGCGCCAGCGCAGCAAACCCTCATCAAATACGATCCCGCACTATCCGTATGGCACACGGTTGTCGATGGCAGTAAGTGGCTAGATGGAAAGTTCGATGCAGTAGCTCATGAAGTGATTGGAAGTACTGTAATCTCACCGTGCCAGATCCTAGTTTGTTCCATCGCGCCTGACGCTCGTGCTGTCATTTCTGAACCTTGGCGCCCGTGTCCTCTGTCAACCCGCCTCGCCTATCTTCTTCCTCTCCTCCATCCTCTAATACTCTCACTCTCCATCACTCGCTACGTTCCCACCTTCATTCTCTAAGTAACTATACCTATACCGAACATCCTACTCGTCGCACCCTGTTACGAAGTATCCTCTCGCTTTCATCTCGACATACTCGTCTTCGCAGCTTGCATTGCTCAATCTCGCTGCCCGTCGACGTCGACATCGAAAATCTAGTCACTCGTTACTCAAGACACAGTACACTCTCATCAAAACTTCAACAACATCATCAACATGAAGTCCGTCTACGCTCTCCTCGTTGCTGCTGCCAGCTTGGCTTCCGCCCAGAGCGGTCTCTCTGGTCTGCCCCAGTGTGGTGTAAGTACTCAAGATCTTCCAAACGCGTCCTGAACTCAACTGACACGAACGAAACAGCAAACCTGTGTCAACAACATGGAGGGAATTGCCGTCAACCAGTTCAAATGCGCCCAGGGAGATTTCGCATGCTACTGCGGTAACCCAGACTTTGGCTACGGTGTTCGCGACTGCTCCAACCAGGCCTGTGGTAGCCCCGATGCTGCTTCCAGTGTCATCTCATACGCCAGCTCTTTCTGTGCCGGTAAGTGTATTTGTGAGCGCTGGGCATCAATTGCTCGAAGACTGACGCGTATTGTAACAGCTGTTCTCGCTACCGCCTCCAACATGCCGAAGTCGACTGGTGCTTTGAGTGTCATTGCCTCTGCTGCAGCCACCACGACGACCGTCGCTCAAGGTGCTGTCCGCACCGTTACAACTACTCTTGGTGGTAAGTCTTGCTGGTTCGTCCATTGTCTTGTAATGTAATTGACAATTCTCTCAGGAGGTTCAGTCGTCACCGTGATCGTTCCAGCTGCTGCTTCTACCACTCTCACCACTACGCTCTCTGGTGAGTAGTTGCAGAGGATGCTTCTCGATATCCATTTACTAACCTTATTTTCAGGAGGCTCCGTCGCCACAGTCACTGTCACCGCTGGTGGAGCTGGCGCTGGTTCCAACGGCACGACTGTTGTCGCCCCCATTGTCGCCACTGCTACCACGACCATTGGCTCCACCACTCTTGTTGCGGCTAACGGAACTGCCTCAACCACTGGCGGTGCAGGTCTCATCGGGGGTGCTGGCATGGGCAGCTCTACTGCAACTAACGGCACTGTGACAACTACAACTGGTGGTGCTGGTGGCATCATCGGAGGTGCTGTCGGAAGTGCGACCAGCGGTGCTTCTAGTGGCGCTTCCATGGTCTCAAGCGGTGCCTCAAGTGCTGCTTCAAGCGTCTCATCAGGCGCAAAGTCTGCCACCTCTGGCTCTGGCACGACCACCATGGTCACCACAACGACTGCTTCTGGATCTGCTGCTGGTGCATCTTCTTCGGGTAAGTCAACAACTTCCATCTCTTCTTTGGTTCCGGTTTTGGGTACTGCTGTTTCTACTTCTGTTACTACCGCGTTCTCTTCTGTTACTGTATTCTCTTCTATTTCTTCTCTTGTTCCTGTTTCTATCTGCAGTTCTGCAAATTCTTCAATCTCGACGACGACTGTCACAATCTCGCCAAGTCCTTTGACTTCGACTGCCACGGTCTATTTGACACCGATCTTCTCTCTCACTCTTACGTCTTGTGTCACGCCTACGGTGGTTGTCGTCGGCAACTCCACGTCTTGGCTTTCTGGCTCAATGACCCTGCCATTCAGCGGCGTTGGCGTCCTCACCGGAAATATGACTACTCCTTCGGCTGCGTTCACTGTTGCTGGCCATACTTCTCTCAATCCGTCAAGCACGACAACCATTGCTGGATCGACTACAGTCGTAACAGTTGCTCCGGCATCTGTGGCGAGCATGTCAAATGGTGCGTTGATCACCGTCACACCTTCCACCGTCATATCTACAATGGTCATGCCGGGATCGACTTCAGTCGTAACATTTGTTCTCGCATCCACAGCTACCACTGTCGCACCCTCAACCATTGTATCCACCATGGTCATGACACCTCCAAGTGGTGGTCTGAGCACCATTCTCTCGACTTACCTGGCATCATTGGCTGGACCATTAACATCAACACCTTCTGGCAAGACAATCACGATATCGTCGTCGACGACTACCAAGGCTGGCAAGACTGTGACATCCTCTGGCAAAGTTTCAACAAAAACTGTGACTTCTTCAAAATCTTCTGCAGGAAAGATTACTGTGCTTTCTACCAAAACTGTTTTTCTTTCCACGTCCACGAAGAAGAAGATGGTGTCGACCAGTACGCTAACCAAACAACTTGTAGCCAAGTCTTCAGGAGCCGCTGCTGCCGCTGCGACTGCAGCCCCCATCTTCGGTGCCATTGCTGGAGCTGCCGCCATGTTGTTTGTCTAGATTGGACGAGGATTGCTTGGTGTTGGAAGGACGTTGCAATGAGAAGTGATTATGAATTCCCAGATGCAGGAGATTATTGCAAAAGAGAGGTGCCTAGGCAAGACCTAAGATGCATGGAATCATGGTATGGGAGGACTTTTGTAATCTGCGCTTTTCCGGCATGTACCTTTAGCGGACGAGCGGTTTTTGCGCACTATACCCTGCCGGATGGCAATTGATTCTATTACCTTAAGCTATCATCTTTCCTCCTACGAAGTGAATGGTGTTCTTTCTCTGAGATTGTGGTTGTAAAAGACGATGCTCCAGCTGTCACATGTCAGTGTTGCAGACCGCGCCATCACTCGTTCGCCTTGAGACGTGTGCCTGGAACATACCCAAAGCTACATTTCGTCCGATTTCTCGTCCCAATACTTGTAGTGAATCACAGATTAGATCAGATCCCTCAGACATCTCTCGCTTGCGGCGTCGTTTTAATATCCTCTTGCTTCGCCATGGCGGACAGATACTCCTTCTCCTTGACCACATTCTCGCCTAGGTATGTTTGGACCGTGCTTGAATTCAGCCTCCGTCCAGAAGCTAACAGTATCTCACAGTGGAAAGCTAGTACAGATAGGTACGAACAGCTTCAGATGACGGGACTGACAAGCAGACTAACACCTCCGAAGAATATGCCCTCAATGCAGTAAATCAAGGTGTCACGTCATTAGGAATCAAAGGTAACCTCACCTCCCTCATAGCACCACATCTAGCACCCAGCTGACGCTCCCCTCTGCAGCAACAAACGGCATCGTGCTCGCCACCGAAAAGAAAACCTCCTCCACCCTCGTCGATCTCCACTCCGCCTCCTCCTCCAAAATCGCCCTCGTCACCCCAGACATCGGCATGGTCTACTCGGGCATGGGACCCGACTACCGCATCCTCGTCGACAAAGCCCGCAAAGTCGCCCACACAGGCTACAAGCGCATCTACAACGAATACCCGCCCACGCGCATCCTCGTGCAGGACGTCGCAAAGCTCATGCAGGAAGCTACGCAGTCGGCAGGTGTGAGACCGTATGGTGTGAGTTTGTTGGTCGCAGGGTGGGATGAGGGTATTGAGCCGGAGGTGGATGAGAAGGATACCGCGAAGGAGACAAACACGACGAGCATGGACATTGACGAGAAGACTGGTGACCCCGTCGCGCTTCCGCCACGCAAGACCGGCGGTATCCTCAAAGGCGGGCCGTCGCTCTACCAAGTCGATCCGTCCGGGTCCTACTTTCCCTGGAAAGCGACCGCGATCGGCAAGGGCGCCACGAGCGCCAAGACGTTCCTCGAGAAGCGCTATTCGGAGACGCTGGAGCTGGAGGACGCGATTCATATCGCGCTGTTGACGCTTAAGGAGACGATTGAGGGCGAGATGAGCGGGGATACGGTCGAGATT
>Ga0058702_10000371_pt1 | contig 20324 bp, 16 predicted proteins | sample AgamicOrSfe_FD_83781 | JGI IMG/M metagenome (GOLD analysis project Ga0058702, IMG submission 83781) | Agave microbial communities from Guanajuato, Mexico - Or.Sf.e | ecosystem: Host-associated > Plants > Phyllosphere > Phylloplane/Leaf | place: Guanajuato, Mexico | collected 2012-05-30 | reverse complement strand
GTTCGAGACGGCATGCTAGCTGTGACGAACTCGGACTCAGACAGTATCGATGCCGATTCGGACCCCTTGGATGACATCGACGAGCTGATCCGACGAAAGCGCATGAAGATGACACCACCCACCACCACTTCAGAGACACCTCAACGCCAATCCAATCCTGCGCGCGAGTTGAGGAGTGCCACTCGTCGCGACAGGACATCCACTACCAGATCCAAGATAGCCCAACCTCCCCGTAAGAAATACAAGTTTAGTATGGCTTCGCTGGTTGCCTCGCACAACAAAGACGCTCAATCGATGCAGAAAATCCAAGAATACGAGGAAGAATACAGGCAAGAGATGGATCTTACAGCACGTCATGAGCAAGAGCTCAGGCAGGCGTCTGATATGAACGCTGCAGAATTTGCCGCTAGGCTGCAGGCAGATGACGGCGATGATGAGACGAGGGAACGCGTCGTGCGAGCTATCGAGCGCAACGACATCCTGGAGAAGGAGGTGCAGTACCCTTTCTTCAGACATGCCGACCCTCGAGCACACCTGTCTAAGCCATTCCCAACCGCGAGTCTTAACTCAGATGACTGGATAAGCACATTGCAGGACCAGGACGTCAGGGAAGAATTGTTCAGATGTGGTTATGTGGCAGATATGGCTTGCGTGTCCGCCCTACCTGATGGACTTGTTCAATGGATGCTGTCCGAACTACTGCAGGATCTCGAAGGCAGTCTGGCTAATGCCTACGTGGATGCCTTGGAGCATTCGTTTTCCAACAACCCCTTCACAACCGTCCACCTGCGTAGACAGTTTCTTCTGCGAGCAGGTAGAGAGGATCTTGAACTGGGTCTGTTTTCCAACATGGCAACAATGCCTCCTCCTGCTCACCAAAGACCTCACGTGGAGACGATGCCTTTACATGTCGACTGGGCATGTGCGCTTTTGAGCAGGCTTGCGATGAGGTAAGAATGACCATGGCTTCCCCGAACAAACATCGACTGACTGTAAATTGCAGACTGCATGTTGCCGAAAGGAGGAGCTGGCTGGCACCTTTGATGCTCTTGCTTGTGGATCCGCAAGTGGAACAGAAACTTGATGCCCAGCTAGCTCTCCAAGGTTGTATCGCGGACTTGCTCGAAGCCGATTCTGGATCTCATATCCGAGCCACAACAGTATGTCTCTACTCCACTCATAGTCGCACATTCAGGCTCATGCTAACCGGAACTCCAGACCGAAAACGTTGGACAACGCATTCGCGCACACATATCGAACCCGATCTTGATTCAGCATCTGATCGGATCTCTTCCCTCATACATGGGCGCCTCCCATGGATTTAAACGGCGATTAGCGTTGGCATCATTCTTGAAGTCCAATACATACCTCACTGACGACCTTGATGACCTGGCGACCATGAATGTGTTGACGACATGGCTACACGAGAACAAGACATTCAAGATCAGAGACAACACCGACTTCCACAAATTGGCAGCTCGATTTGATACGCTGGACGTAGCTATCGGGGCTGGGTTGTCAAGGTTCGAGTTCTGCAGCGAGGCAACCACAATTAAAACAGACAGTCCAATCAACACAAGCACAGTGACATCGAGGTCAGCGCCGTCGGTAGAAGAGAGCAACTTCAACTCGGCCATAGACGAGGTAGTGGCAGAGTTGCGATCGATAGCTTTCAACATCCGAGATTCGGGAGCCACGCATATGCGAAGAACCGAGTGCAAGACAGCGATCGAAAAGCTATCTTACAGACTTGAGTTCGCAGCAAGGACCAGGCCGAAGCCCAAGAGAGGCATATTCGGCACGGCCGAGGGCACAAGCGATGTGATCAGAAGCTTTGTCACAAGACGTGAGCAGGACACGAATAACGAAAACTGAGGCGGGGGGCAGTAGCATTTAGGGGATGTTGTTGGCACGAGCATGGACAGTAGGACCAAAAGACGGGACGTTGAGAGGTAACGAGGTATATTGCGTAGAGGACAGAAAGCAAAGAAAAGCGATATCTACAGATGGCGCTGGCTCCGGGTACTCGAGTATGCAAAACAGGAGGTTGGACGGTGATTAGGGGGGGACAAGACAAAGGGAATTAATCCTTGAACTTTCTGTTCTTGTTCTCGCCGAAGAGGGTGGCTCGCACGCTGGGAAGAGACTCGGTTTGGAGCAGACGGAGACGCTCCTCGAAGGTGTTGTTGATGTCAATTCTACCGGTAGAGTTGACGATGGTGACACCACCGGATCTGGGAGTGGTTAGCGAACAGTGGGAACATAGCTTTATCGGCACATACGTCTCTTCGGGCAGCTTGTCCTTTTCGTCAATCTTGATTTCAGTCTCGCGGCCGTTCATCTTCTCCTTGTACTCTGCCTGGGCAGCATCGGCAGCTTTGCGAACAACGTCGTCGTCCTTTGACCTGCAACGGACGGAAACCTTTGATTCGTTCAAAGCGTAGAGACCCTCGAGGATGAGGTTCTTGAGGATGTCCTGGTACTTGGCCTCGTCGGTGGTAATGTCGGCGAGCTTGTTGTTGGCTTGCTCAAACAAGTCGTCGAGCAACTCCTGACGGGCGCTCAGCAGGCGCAGTCTCGTCTTGTTGGAAAGGGTGGACTTTGTGATTTGTTGGGACATGGCGGCCTGCTTGAACTTCTTCTCGTACTGCGAGTCGATGGACTGGGTGTCGTTGCGCACGAGCTGCGACTTCTCAATGGCAAACTCCTCGTCGGCCTTGAGGTGGATCTCGCGGGCCTTTTCCAGGGCTTCTTGACGGATGAAGGCAGTCATCTTGCGCAGCTCCGAGGCGACCTGTAGGCGACGAGCTCGTTAGGACGTGTCGCATGTTGACACAGACGGGAGAGATACCTGGTCGTCGGACATGGCGTGTGTTTGCGACATGACGGCGGTGGGATTGCGGGTGGTGTGTGAGGGTAGAGAGAGAGTGTCGAAAGCGTCAAAGGGCTGCAGAAGGCCGAAGTGTGGATATGCAGCATCCAGGGAAGTGACGTTGAAGCCGGCGCCGTCTCTCCGCAATTCCAATGGCAGCAGGTCGCGCGTGCACCGTCCAAAGGCAAGGCCACCTGCAACGCCTCCAGCCACGACTCCGAGGTTAAACACGCCCGTGAGTCTATAATAACCACGAGTCCCTCGCTCCTTGCTCCAACATGTCTCGCCGGCCATCCTGATAGTACACGTTCCGTCTCTCCGACCCTCGCCGTCCCCTGCTAACAACAATGGCCTCATTGTCGCCCGGTGCCACTCTTGGCGTAAGTCACGACCCTAGACACTCTTACCACTCGTCTAATCCACAAGTCTAGCTGGGAGTCGTCGTCGGCCTCATATCGACATGCGTCCAATCCGTCGGCCTCACCTTGCAGCGCAAGTCACACATGCTGGAGGACGAAAAGGACAAACACCTCCCCCGCCGCGCCCCCTACCGCCGTCGACGATGGCAGCTCGGCATGCTGCTCTTCCTCCTCAGCAACATCGTCGGCTCCTCCATCCAAATCACCACCCTTCCTCTTCCTCTACTCAGTACCTTGCAGGCCTCGGGCCTTGTCTTTAATGCTCTCATGGCCACACTGCTCCTCCACGAACCTTTCACCCGTCGTACTGCTCTGGGCACTCTTCTCGTCGCAGCTGGTGCCGTCCTAATATCTCGCTTCTCTGCTCTCCCAGAGCCCTCGCATTCCCTCGATCAGCTCCTGAAGCTGCTCGGCTATCCTAACTTCGTTGTCTGGATGACCCTGACATTATTTCTGGTTGTTGCCATCTTGCTCGCCGACTCTACTACCGCCTTCTTCATGACTCCTCAGCAAATCCAAAGGCCGCGCTTCAGATTGTTGCGTGGCATGGCCTATGGCCTTGTGTCTGGTGTTCTGTCTGCTCATGCTTTGCTCTTGGCCAAAAGCGCCGTCGAACTACTCGTGCGTACCATTGTCGATCACAAGAACCAATTCGACAGATACCAGTCCTGGGTGCTATTATTGCTTTTCCTCCTGTTCGCTCTCACTCAGCTCTATTATCTTCACCTCGGCTTGAAGCTGGTCAGCACGAGTATCCTGTATCCTTTCGTGTTTTGCGTCTACAATATCATCGCAATTCTCGACGGGCTCATCTATTTCCGCCAAGCCGACCAACTATCGCCACTATATGCCGGTCTCATAGCCTTGGGCACTGTTATTCTGTTGGCCGGTGTGTTGGCGCTCAGCTGGCGTCTCAGTGAAGAGGACGCCGCCGCAACGACCGCAGGAGCTGAAATCCCTCACTCTGCTCTGGCCCCCGGAATGGGCTTCGTAGATGATCACGAACATGACGATAGCTCCAGACGCGCTTCCGAGACTGCGCCGTTGATGCGCAGGCACACGCTACGGGACTCTGCCTTGATGATTGGCAAGAAACGAAGGCGTGGCAGTAATGATCGAGAAGTGGAAGACATCTGGGATGAGTTGGGAGACGAGGAACGGTATTACGGTACTGTTGCTCGCCGTGAATCTCTAGGCTCGGACTCAGAGGCCACTCCACTACTCGACAATCGACGGCCGGCGCCTCCCAAAATGACGAGATCTATCACCGATCCTCCAAACCACGCACATTTCAGAAGTCGTTCTGAGCCGCTACGACTCGATGTAACGGCGTACAGGCACGAGAGTATATCCAAGCAGCTCGTGGATTGGTGGCGCACGCGATGGAGAGGTCAGGAGCCGGAGGAGGAGAGTCATGTAGACAGTCCTCGTGCCACATAGATGATTTAATGGTGTTCTTTATGAAGGAATTCATATACGGCGCAACAAGTGTTGGTCTTGGTTTGTCTCTGTTGATTGGTTGCTTGAATCATCTTTGGCTGTAAGGGCTCTTGAACCGTTGACTTTGAAGATTTAACACCTTCCACCACTTGTGCAAGTGGTATCAGCAGCAATGATGAAATCTTAAGATCTGAAATCTGATTATAATACAAAGCTTTGAAACTGACTCGAAGGCGCAATCTGACCTGTCTCTTGATTTTGGTAAACGAAAAGCAAAGAAAAACAAGAGTCAGCCATGCAGACGGAGAGAACGACGCCCTCGTGCCTTTTCCCGTGCAAGGACCGAGCTCGATAGAGTCCTTTAAGAAGCAAGTCATGAAGCGAAGAGAGAAGGAAAAGGGGGATAAAACAGAAATTAAAAGAAACCATCCCGATGCTACGCCGCAGTTCGCCTCGCCCAACCAGCTCTCCGAGCATGGCATTTCGTTCCATCAACCCATGGCACCAATAAAATCACTCTTCGGTTTCCGCGTCGCACGTGTCGTTATGTCGGAGCAAGGATAAGAGAGCTGACGGTCTGTCTGTGGTCTCTCAAACGTCTCCTCTATTGGTGTCCGGGGTGACGACCAGGGATGGGGGCGCCAGACATGGGATAGGCACCGGACTGCTGCTGCTGGAGGTATGCCTGATAGTGCAGGGCCTGCTGCTGGTCGGGTGTCATGGCGTATTGGTTTGGGGGCATGCCAGCAGCACGAGGTTGCATGCCGGCTGCGGGAGCGGGGACATTGGCGTGCGTGTCCTCGGGAGACTCGACAGTAGATTCACCGTCGACGCCGTTCGAGTCGGCGGGCTCGGGGGCGTTGAGACATGCCTAACAACAGCGTCAGTAAAGGCAATGACAGACGGGGTGTGGTTGGAATGGGCGTACCTGGATCAAGTTCTTGCCCTCGGCCTTGGTCACCAGAGGCTGGAGCTTGGGAGTGGTGAAGGTGTAGACGAGACCGGTCTCGGAGACAACGAGCAGAAGGACTTGGGTGCCAGTGAGGACAGACAGTTCGTAGGCCTGGCGCGCACACTGTCAGTAAAAGGCGCGATTGGGAGCGAAGCCGAACGACACGTCGCGTCGCGTGTGGTGAGGACGAGCAACGACGTACCTTCTTCATGATGCCGGCCTTTCTCTTGGAGAAGGTGATGTGACGACGCGACTTGTCCTGGATGAACTTGATCTCGATCTTTCTTCTCTCGCGACCGGGCTTGTCGTCGTCGTCGTCATCGTCGTCGGCGGGCGCAGCGTTGGAGGTGCGCTGTCTCTTGATGCCTCTCTGTTCGGGGGCAATGCTGTCGTCGTGGGCAGAGGGCGAATTGCCGTCCTGAGGGTCTGTGATTTGATCTGCCATGGCGGGTATCTTTGAGTTGGTCGGGTTTGGTATTGCGGAGGTGGTGATGAAAGGAGTTTAGTCTGAGCGCACATTGGGAAGAGAAGCTCTTTCCTCCTTAAGGGCTGCCGGAATGCGTGGCCCGAGCTTAACTTTCACGCACTAGGGCACATGAGGTCCTCATTCCTCCGAAACCCACGTAAAAACTATCGGCTCGCACAAACACCTCGAGGGCCGAAACACTTTCTAGGCACTGATCTACGTACCGCTCGCAGTACAGCACCTAACCTTGTCAGTTCCCTGTAGTTCTTCTGACATGGTCGACGTTCAGCAGCTGCGAACACATCGCTGCCCGTAGCAAGGGCTCGTCCCCCTGCCCAGACGCCACTCACTTGTGGCAAAATGCCCGTGCAACACTCGAGAGCAACATTCAAGCGGCGCAAATCGTAAATGGAAAGTCTGTGAAACAAGGACATATCATAAACTATCCTTCTTATCTGCTAAAGCTTATAATCCCTGTGTGTTTCACACTTCTTCTACGAAGGTGTAGAGCGCGTTTGTTCTTTGCTATAAAAATGCATAATTACTTCCGGAGTAGTGGCGTGTCCGAAGAGATTCGATATCAATGTCGCTTCTCATGGAGACTGTTCGTTTCTCAAGACCACGGTGCATTTTCGTAGCTGCACGCGTTATAGAGCCTAGAAGTGTTCGTACTTATGTATATTCAGAACGTTCCAGATCCCTGTATTGCTCGGTCGAGTTATGGACAAAGTCACGTTTGTATCTCTTTGGCATTGTTTTAGGAGTCGCTCTAGGCATACATGTAGCAATAATTTAATGTCCTGCTTCTAGGGCCCTGTGGTTGCTCACTGCGAGAGTGCATGAAGATTGAGATCTGAAGCAGGTGCTATCGAGAGTAGCATCGACAACCAGGTTCCTTCCTTCCAAATGCGACAACCAGATAGACGTGCTCTTTGCATCGCGAACATCAATCACATATCAATACATCGTCAAAGTGCAAGCGTCGAATCGTCATCGGAGAATTTGGGCTTACTAGGTAGCATGCAGTTGTGCTCAAAGCGGACACTTTATTAGTGAGAGCGCGTCACGGCCAGACAGACGTGCGCCTGTCGTGTTTCTTCTTCCATTACTGTCCGTCTGTGGTAGCAAAGACCCTGGACGACCAAAGTGATTGTTGACGAGACGGACACCAACTTTTGACGATACACCTCTTGATCTCACAACCCTTCACGCGCCCTCTCTCAGACCAAACTTTCCGTCAATAATACCGACAATTCAACCCTCACTTACCTCTACTCTCTTCCCAGACAGGACAGGCGCAATCGACATACCATCGCGTGGTCATGAGATCTTGACCAACACTCGCCTCAAGGAACCATCAGCGTCAGATGCGTAGTTAGGACGACTTGCCGTGAACTACGCAATGGCCGATGTCGTGGCGGAAATCGAGTAAGACACACAATACACTACCCTGTGCTGTCGCTGTATACTGACTTGGCCGTCCAGGGAGCTCAAAGCTCTTCCCAGTGGCCAGCACTGGTTCTGCCCACGCTCATCCGACGACGACGGCTCCGTGTATTTCGACGAAGACATCCTCAATGCGCTTCCCCAGGAAACAGAGGAAGAAAAGGAGGCCCGGCATGAAAAGATTGAAGAGTCGCGACTGTTGAAGAAGAAGGTGCTGCAGGCCTGCCAGATCTTTGCTTTTGACGGAGAGACGGCACTACAATTGGGCTCTGACTTCAAGAGCCTGCTCAAACACCAGCTCCAACGCTGCACTGTCTGCGTACGCGAGTACCACCGTGGAAGACAAGACGTGAAGCACGACCTTGAACTGCAATATGATGCCGACCTGGTAGCTTCCTTCATGCAAGTCTTCGACCAGATGAACACCGAACGTATCGCCGCTGGCCTGGACGGCGTTAAGAATACCCTTCTTGATCTCGCTCCCGAAGAACGCTCTATCGCCAATCTGCCTCAAGAAGAGATGTACGCCCTCTTTGAGTCAATGCATTGCACAGCATTCCTACAAAATGAGTCGCTTCTTCGCGATCACTTCGACCAACCCTTCAAGCTCGTCCAAACCAAGAGGAAAATCACCTTGCCGGAATACACACCGGCTTTGACTTCCTTGCTGTTCAGTCACAACAAGGAAAGACGTACCTGGGCTCTCAGAGGCTGGACAAAGTTCAAGCGTCCTATCACCGGCGTCGAATTCGACTGGACAGTTCGCGACACTTTCAATGCGGCTATGCTTCGTGTCACCCCTATGAACATCGATCGCGACTTCTTGCCCATTTTCTGGGATGGCGCCAAAGTCATTCTTGAAAAACTCGACAAAAACCTCATCACACATCACCTTAGAGCTCTGGATATGGATATTTACAAGCTAGCTCTCGACCATTTCCAGCTCTCCTTCGATGGCTATGGAAACATTGTCAGTAGTTTCAGTGCTCTACTGAAGAAATCCCCGAAGGACGTCTGGGAGGCTCTGGCTGCTGTCCCTCCACAGGCCGTCGCAGAACAGATCCTCAACAGCCCTTCCATCGACGGGCCGATGATGACCACCGAGGAAGACAAACCACTGCAACTCGAAGCACTTCTGGAGTGGGTTGACCCTTTTGTGCAGTCCATCAAGCCCGCGAACTTGGCCCCTGCGTGTCGTGCCGTTCTACAGCAATTGATGACGAGGCTACAATCAGACAAATACTCCCGATACGCTCAGACTGTCTGTTGGCATAAAGGCTTACAGGTTATGAACACTACGATGGAGATCATGAATCAGGCGAGCGCAGGCAGTGCCACTGTGGCAGACTTGCTTGAGCTAGTTCGCGTCCATGTTTTCACGATCTTGGAGAACCTTCACAGCTTCAAAGATTCCCCAGCACATTCCCGCGAGACCGACCTTGGTCTCGATGTTGTGCGCAATGCTCTTTCCCTTGACTGCCATTCCCTAGCATCAACACGCGATGCAATATTGCAACAGAAGTCTCTCGGATTCGATCTCAACGTCTCATCACTGGCCATTTGGAAGGCTGCAGTGAGGAGCGTCAAGCCAGGTGATATCTCTCTTGCATCAGCAATCTTGATCGGCGCCAGCCGTCTCATGCTTCTGGAACCGCTTGCGCCCAAAGAGTCTGCCAACGCTTCAAAACATGCTGAAAGCTGGAACAATGGGTTTGAACGCGCTTCGGGCTACATCACCGAGCTTTTCGACAGCTTACAGGACTTCGATCCCAAGGAGCTTCAAGGATTGATGGGTAGTCCTGGTGCAGCACAAAGTCTCTTCTATGCGGTTTTCTCTGGCCATGCTGAGATCCAACAATCTGCGGCCACCATCATCAAGAGCATGGGTTCTCAGGACTCGCGTAGAGATGGCGTAAAATATCTCGTGGAAAACTACTTCGTGGTGGCGCTTCAATCTATCGCTTCAACTCTCCGCGGTATGTCTCGGAGCCACATGTTCTCACCATGCAGAACTCTACTCAAGCTGGGAAGGGACGTTCTTGACTGCCTCTGCAGCACTCAAGATGGTATCTTGCGGTCCCGTAAGCTCAACGCAGAAGAAGTCCAGGCCACTGAGAACACGTGGCAAGCCCTGTGGAGCGTAATAGGATGCATGTTCAAGTACACCGAGCAATGGAGTCTTGCTGGGCACGACAAGAACATGATGATCGAATTCTGCCGAGACGCTATGGATTTTGCAGATTACGCATTCAACCAATACAGTGTCATCGCAGGAGCGCTGCGCGACGCAAATGTTGCTTCGGGTGACAACAAAACGTCTCAAGAAGTCGAACAAGGGCTACTGCAGATGCCCAGAGATGCATCGGGCCATGTTACAAAATGGCTCCGACTCAGAGATGAGTATCTGATCAACAAAGCCGTGACCATTACCTCTGAAATCATGAAGCGTCTTGAATCAGTTGATCTGCGACTGCCCGAGGACTCTACAATCTACGTCGACGACGTGCTGAATGGCACCGTCAAGACGAGGCTCAGCATGTCCCAGAAGGCCGAGTTGCGTCGGGCACTAGAGACACATATTGGTGTCGGGTCCGAGGTCCAAGAGCAGAGCGCAACTGAGATATCCAAGCCTCAGAGGCAAGGTTCGCTTGCATCTTGGGTCACGTCTGGACCAGGTGCGACAGATACAACTTCAGCCAGTAAACCCAAGAGAACTTTGGATATGGAAACTTGGAGAGCTGCCGCTGACGAGTCTGCTCTCAAAAGGGCCATCTCGAGCGTTTCGCCAACCGCTGAGATGCTCAAAGCACGTGGTGACTTTGCTAAGAAGTCTATCCTACCAACCAGGACTCCGGTTGTACAGCAGGACCCCAACAACTTCAGGGCCAAACGTCAGCAAGAACAAGAAGCTAAACGCAAGAGAGATCTTGCGGCGCTTGCTGCTGCCAAGAGGGAAGGTGGTTCAGGCCTACAAGGCATCGGTCTCGAAGGCAAGGACCACTCAACCAAGGGTCAAGGTGTCATGGTCTCCTCGGATGAGAGCAGCGAGGACGAAGATGACCAGCTAGACGCAGAACTTTTCGGTGTCAAGCCCACCAAGAAGCGAGCAAACACTGCGAAAAGCGATGCTGTAGGCGCCATTGGCTTGAAACGCGAACAACGTAATCAGCCCATTCGAATCGAGAGGCGAGTTCGTTCTGCCAAGGATATGCGAGCTCGACTTGCTCCAGACCTTGCACCCCTACACAAGACGATTCTGGGCTGGGACTTCTTCTACGAAGGCGACTACCCCCCTAACTCCAAGGACTGGCAATTCCAAAAGGTCGCCAACTCTTTCCGCCATGTTGCCGATTATCAAGAAACGTTCCGTCCACTACTTGTTCTCGAGGCTTGGCAAGGCTTTATGAAATCGAGGGAAGAAGGCTCCTTCAAGCCCTACGAGATAAAGATCGTAAACAGATCAAGTGTTGACGCTTTCATCGAGGTCAGCAGCTCTGTCACACACGCCGAGAATAGGGAGATACAAATCTCGGAGAGCGACATCATACTCTTCTCGATGTCCAACAATCCCACTGCGGATGCCGACGCTGCTCATTGTTTTGCCCAAGTGTATCGCACACGCCGCCAGAAGCAACACATAGAGGTCACATATCGTGTGATGCCGGGAAACAACAACACTATGATGGCTCATCTTTTGCCTGGCAGTGTCATACACGGTACCAAAGTTCAATCGATTACCCCTTTGGAACGCGAGTATGGAGCCCTGCTCGGTCTGCAGTATTACGATTTGTGCGACGAGATTACCAAAGCCAGACCTTCGCCACTACTGGAGTATACTGATAAGCAGTTAGCACCCATTGTCAGCAACTACACGCTCAACAAAGCACAAGCCAAGGCTGTCCAGTCTGCAGTGCAGAATGATGCTTTCACTCTGATCCAGGGCCCTCCAGGCTCTGGCAAGACCAAGACGATTGTAGCGATTGTGGGTGCCTTGCTTAGTGACAGTCTTTCCGACAAGCAACTGGGCAGTAAGATCGAGGTCCCAAGAGGAGGTGGCACTTTCCCTACCAACACGGGCGTGTCAAAAAAGCTTCTAGTGTGCGCGCCCAGTAACGCAGCAGTAGACGAGCTGGTGATGAGATTCAAGGAAGGTATCAAGACACTCAAAGGTGTTCACCGGAAGGTGAATGTGGTTCGTGTCGGTCGTAGCGAAGCTGTCAACAGCTCTGTCGTCGACGTGACGATGGAGGAGCTTGTCAACAAACGCTTGGGTTCCACCAACAACGACAAGCAGGCAAGGGAGCAGACTCAGCAACTCATGAAAGAACACCAGAACGTGTCTGAGCAAGTCCGGTTGACTCGTTCAAAGCTTGACAGTGGCGAGGTCAAGGGCAAAGAGCTCTCAGAGCTCCAAGATCAATTCAATGCTCTTCGCAATCGCAAGACCAAATTGGGAACTCAGATTGACAACGCCAAAGACAACGAAAACTCGGCCGGTCGAGCTGCAGAGCTCAATCGTAAGAGAGTGCAACAGTCTATCTTGGACGATGCTCACATCATCTGCGCTACCTTGAGTGGTAGTGGTCATGACATGTTCCAGAGTTTGAACATCGAGTTTGAGACTGTCGTGGTTGATGAAGCCGCCCAATGCGTTGAGATGAGCGCTCTGATTCCTTTGAAATATGGATGTGCCAAGTGCATTCTTGTTGGAGATCCCAGACAACTGCCCCCAACGGTCTTCTCCAAAGCCGCCTCTGCCAACAAATATGAGCAAAGTTTGTTCGTTCGAATGCAGAACAACCACCCAGAAGCGGTCCATCTGCTGGACACTCAATACCGCATGCACCCCGACATCAGTGCCTTCCCCAGCGCAGCTTTCTACGAAGGGCGTCTATTGGATGGAGATAACATGGCAGGTCTTCGGAAACAGCCATGGCACGCCAGCGACTTGCTTGCACCATACCGATTCTTCGACGTTCAAGGCCAGCACCAAGCCGCACCCAAAGGTCACTCTCTCATCAACCTGGCGGAGATCGAAATTTCTATGCTTCTGTACGAGAGACTTATCAGTGATTACCGTGATTACGATTTCAAGAACAAGATCGGTATCATCACGCCTTACAAGTCACAGTTGCGGGAGTTGAAACAACGCTTCTCCGGTCGTTATGGTCCTGAGATTATAGAGAACATCGAGTTCAATACCACAGACGCCTTTCAGGGTCGAGAGAGCGAGATCATCATCTTCTCTTGCGTTCGTGCATCTGCTACGGGTAGCGTCGGATTCTTATCCGATGTTCGTCGCTTGAACGTTGGTATCACTCGTGCGAAGTCCAGTCTGTGGATCCTCGGTAACTCGGACAGTTTGATGAGGGGCGCGGTCTGGAAGACACTTCTGGATGATGCTCGGGATCGCCAAAGCTACATAACAGGCAATCTCCATGGAATGCTCAAAGCACACTCTTCAAAGTATCCCGCAAAGGCACATTCTCTGACCAAGAACTCAAAATCATCTGTCTCGAACAACAACGGATCCGCCAAGCAGAACGGATACACTGGAGTCACTGCTGACAAGGGGCAAGGCAACAGTCTGAGAGTCAAAAATGAAGCTGATGGTCAGAAGGTCAAGAAGGAAAATGGCATCCAAGCCATGGAAGGCGTACGTGTCAAGTTGGAGGATAAACTTGCCAGTATGCGCACAAAAAAGGGTGACGAAGATGTTGAGATGGCTGATGCAGACTCCGCTCGGAGTGGCGCTTCCACGCCGACAGTGAACAGCGAGCCTGTTTCTGCTTCAGCATCTGTCTCATCGGGACCGGCAGCTGCTGCCAAGCCCAAAACATACATGTTACCAACCACGACGACACCTCAGATCATTCGCAAGAGGAAAAAGCCCGCCGACCCCTTCATGCCTCAGCAAAACAGAAAGCAGAGGAAAGGTTGAAAGATCTGACGGCACGGAGCATTTTTGGCGTGACAAGGCTAGCACGGCGTTATTCCTTTCGATATGTACCTTTTTCTTGCATTACACGAATTTGACTCACAAGGTCTGGAGACAGGTAAGTGAACTGTGTATTGGCTCCACCTCAGATTCCACCCTTGCTTCCACGTGTGCCACTTGACCGTGACCTTTGTTCGAGGCACTGAAAACATTGTGCCCTGTCAGTCGATGGTCTGCTCCTGTTGTAATACCCATGGGTGACTCCCGGACCAGTCCTCTACGGTCCTTGCGTTTATTGTAACGGCATCTCACATGCACATGCACGCCTGCGAAACCCGAACATCATGAGCTTCACGAGTGCGCCAGCCACATTGTCAGGGCGACAATGGCCTTTGGCAAACAGTGCCGCAAATCTGGCTATTCGTTTCAAGGCTTTTTTTTCTTGTCGCAGATGATCTTTTCTTTCGCCCAACTGTCGCCTTGTAAGACGGCGTGCATTTAATTCTATGCGTTCTGAATTCTCGTACGGATTGAGATAGTCGGCTCGAGTGGTTGAGGTTGCTGTCACGACCAATCCCAAAGCGAATCCTTGCATGACAAGCGCCGCGCCAATTCAGAGACGCATAGCGTCCAGTAGTTCAGTGGTTGCTGCATCCTGTCTCCTGGTAGTGATCGTCGTACGTCGTTGCTGTAAGGATCTTGTGCTTTTCCCTTGCACCACTACTTGTGTGAACCGTGATTGTTGATATTTACCTTGCCGGTTCGACCCATTAGACCTCTGCTTTCGTATTCAATTGCTCTGTGGTTACCATTTCTCCGATCGGTCTCACCTATGTGTATGGTCGTGAATAAAGTCTCCGAGCTCTTCTCCCAGCCCTACCTTTTTCTATCTTAGATGCACCTTTCCGCGATTCCACGACGCAGGCCTGTACCTCCATTTGTCAACCACACGCCCAAAGCTTATGAGTTTCAAAAGGCCGGCAAGTTACATCAGTCTTCAGCAATGTTCGGCCCAACTGGTATGGTCGTCCCTGTCATGCTGCCAGCTCCCTCAGCCAAACCTGTAAAACCTGATGTACCTGAAAGCGAGAGGAGCAGTACGGGTGACAGCGTCAGCCATGCTAGCTCTCAAGCAGATGCTAAATCGTACGGAGGCACTCGTCCAACGTCCTCTGAAGTCGACCACAGCGAAGAAGCCAGAAGTCCATTCGTTGACAAAATGATGACCCAAACAAATCTTCTGGTCTTGCCCCCATCGAACCCATCTTACCAGATGGCTTACTTCCTCAAAACAACTGGGCCCGTCAAGGAGCCTCCGGTGAGAGCACAGAAGTCCAGAAGAATATCCTCTGCTATGCGTATCTTCAAGAACAGCAGCAGACGTCCCTCAGAATCAACGACTGCAGCCCACATGAGGTTCGTGAAGCCGGGATACATACAAATTTTACAAATACTGATCACACGTAGGCTCAATCATATCATCTCTGAAGAAAAAGATGTTCCGGAGTTTGAGACGCAGCCAGCAGATGACGCTTCCCAAACGTCGAAAAGGCCATTACTGCCATCGGGGCAAAGATTGCCGGACGTCGTCATCCCAAAGGTGTCTAAGACTGGTGAGTCAAGGACAGACAACGATACTACGACCTGAGCTTACCAAGTTGCAGGCAAGAAGTATTTCGAGATCGAGACAGCCGGCCAGAAGAACAAGATCGATACACCACCGAAGAGGTATGTTTGACATCCACGACACGTCGACCAAAGATTGACATGTTACCAGTCCTGAGATAGCCGAGTCCAAAGTCTCCGTTCTAGTCACCGATCAGCTCAGTACAGATAGCCTTCATGATTGGGTTTTGGGCTTCGAAAGTCCTGCACCTGGTACCGCCACCCAGATGCACGAAGGGCCGGAAGCACTCAGGGGCTGGCCGATCAAACGCATATCCCAGACACTGCCACATGAGGAAACCATTCGAGTCCTGAATCGCAAAGCTATACCAGTGCGTCCATTGTTCCTTGGTACAAAGGCTCGTACAATGGCATCGGGAGGTGAAAGGCACGTTCGAGTGATACGTGGGAGAACAGCACCTCTTCGGAGCCACCCTGTGACTCCAGGACCAGTACCGAGCATGCCACCTCCAGCTCTGCCAGAGCATAGAATCAGCTCACCAGTTGCCGAACCTACCAAATCAGCAGCTTTTGTCCAACCGAGCCCTCGCCGATTGAACACTGATTCGCCAGTCCTTCAAAGGACCTCTAGTGATGTTACTGGACTTCGTTTCACGCATCACTCATTCCGAGAAGGTGTGAGGTCAGTCTCGAACAGCCCTGGGCCTCCGCCACCACGTAGTCCTTTACGATTGTCGATACCGTCTGAATCTCTGGGGGAGATGCTAGGCAAGTCGACTGCGGAAAGCAGCCCTGATGCGCATGGGAAGGACAAGAAGCCGGTCAACGAAGAACAAGCAATCCGGGTGACGAAAGAGGCGGCTGTGGTATATGCTGCTCGAGAGCAGAGAGACGACGACCTACCTTCCTTCCTCCGACCAGGCAGCAGTGGAACAAGCAGCGATGTCTTTTGCACAAACACAAGCCAATCCAAGGCAAGTTCTTCGAAGCCTCTCGAACTGATCGACGCCATGGTCAAAGCATCACAGCAAAACACATCGCGCCGTCGTCTTCGTAGAGCCAGGCCTGAGGGACCGCGACCGCTCGATGTTCGCAGCTCGCATTCGCAAGACTCCCTCGAACGAGAGGCCAGATCGAACGGCTACTGTACGAGTCCGCTGTCCGCTAAGCGCACAACGAGCATAGGCGAAGCTTCAGAGAATTACCGGATCATTGCTACCACTGCCTCGCCCTCACCCAGGATCAGCCACGTGCGCACAGCTTCGAGTGCAAAAGGCAGGCTCAGTCCAGTGCCACGAGGCAAAACGAGTAAGCGCGGTCGAGGGCCGAAGAGTGTGACTTCGACACCTTCACGAGCAGGCAGTCCATCGAAGAAGACTCGACAATCAACTACACCTGAACTGCCTTCACCACCGCCCAAGAAAGGACTGCCGCCCACTCCGTGTACGAAGAACGATGGTCACTCGAGATCAGAGGACACAGCAGACATTGGGCTAGCAAGGACCGTCTCGACCAAAGCCCTACCTGCACCACCATTCGATGAGAGCGGACGTGGTATGGTGTTCCCATCGCCACCGTCGAGTGCAAAGACGGCCAAATTCAAGTTGCAACCAGGCGAGAGCAGCCCTGTAGGCATCGAAGCACGGATGGAGGCACTTGAGCGCAGAAACAGATTGTTGGAAGCTGCTCTGTCGGCGGTGCTCAAGACTGGAGGCATGCTCAACGGTTGCCCTTGTCAGGCATCGCACGCACCTGGACTCGGGTGTGAGGAAGCAGCGACCAACGAAGCGTTGGTTGCGCGAGGAAGTGTACGCAGTAGAGTCAGCTCTGCCAGCAATGTATCAAGTGCGCTGGACGTGTATCTAAACACAAGGGGGAAATGATGAAGGAAATGGGATGCATGATGATAAGATGAGATAATGGCTGTTAGATATATGTATGCACTTTTCGGAATTGTTTATGCATTGCTTAGACCTTTTGCTTTTGAAATCTTCAGTGAAGTGGCAGTGACTTGAGTACAGATGAGGCGCGACAGGCTGTAGGCAGTTAGCCATGCATAATGTACAGCAAGAGAGCGACGCAGGCAGGGTGGGGGAAAGTGCAGCAAAGCTGGCGGAAGCGGAAGGCACACAACGCCAAGGAAAGCTGTGGGAAATCCTCGGCTAGCCCACAAACGCCGCTGCCATTTTCAATTGAGCAGCTTTGCAACATCGCTGCCGCGTTAATCGACGAGACGACAAGAACCCACCCAACGACACAACCGACAAAATGAGAGTCTACGAGGACAGTTTCTCCGGCCAGAAGATCTACCCTGGCAAGGTGCGAATCGCCGCCCCCTCCCCTCCCCGACAACGACGACGACGACCACGATGAGGAAGAAGCAAAAGAATACACACAACGAGAGCCTGGATAAGAACGCGAGGCTGATTGGGTTACGTGCAACAGGGCAAGCTCTACGTCCGTGGTGACAGCAAGATCTTCCGTTTCCAGAACGGCAAGTCCGAGTCGCTCTTCCTCCAGCGCAAGAACCCCCGCAAGATCTCCTGGACCGTCCTTTACCGCAGACAGCACAAGAAGGGTATCTCAGAGGTCAGTCGCCCATCCACCCGTCGCCATTTTCGCCAGCCAGCAAGCCCGCGCGCCCAACTCCGATCGCCATGAATCCGACACTCAACAACCGCCGCCGCTGCTCGGATTGCGCGAACATACACCGAACGAAACCAAGAACAGTGACTGATGGACTTTCGTTATACAGGAGGTCGCCAAGAAGCGCACTCGCCGCACCGTCAAGAACCAGCGTGCCATCGTTGGTGCCTCGCTCGATGTGATCAAGGAGCGCCGTTCGCAGCGCCCCGAGGCCCGTGCCGCCGCCCGCGCCGCCGCCATCAAGGAGGGCAAGGCCAAGAAGTCCGAGTCCGAGTCCGAGAAGAAGGCCAACAAGGCAAAGAACGCCGCCTCTGCCGCAAAGGGCCAGGCCGGCAAGATTGCCAGCAAGCAGGGCGCCAAGGGTCCCGCCGTCAAGGTCGCCGCCAAGTCCCGTTAAGCAGCTGGATTCTTGCGGTTGATGTGGTTTGATTGTCGTTTAGGCGCAGGCTGAGGCACGGCATGGGAAAATGCATCTTCGTTACTTATACCGACTTTTTTCGCACTTCTCATGCCTTAGGGAATTTATCAAAAAGCCGCCCCCGCACACGTCTGGAGGCGCACCCACAATGCGTTCATGATAGGCCTCTGAAATGCATTTCGAAAATTAAATGACTCCATGTTTCTGTTCACTCTATCGGTCCTGCTCTCCAGTGACCATCACGGTGATTGCTTTGACGTGAACATAGAACCGACGACTTTAGACATGGGCATTTCTGGAACTCCGTTCCATACTCATATTGCTAACTCTAAAGGACTCTTCATTGCCTCTATCACAGAGCCTCGGCACACATCATTGGTCCTTGAATCTCGTCCCTCTTCGCCTTGCCGGCCAAGTTTTCGACAATCGTCAGCGAGAAGAGCAATGCGGTACCAGGGCCTCTGCTTGTGATGATCTTGCCGTCAACCACAACTCTTTCATGATCGTCCGCGTAGCTCCACCCGGCATCGACAATCTCCTGTTTGACTGACGGGTGCGATGTGACCTTGCACTTCTTAACAGCCTCGCCCTCAGCACGTGGCGATTTGACACTCTCGACCAGCGCTGTGGTTCCGGCACAGATTGCTGCCACCCATTTCCCTTCGTTTCGGAACTCGCGAATCAGGCGTAGAACTTCCTCGCTCTGGCAGAAGGTTTTGGCTCCGGGTGCGCCTCCTGGTAGGATCAGAATGTCTGCCCCATCGACGAGACGATCAGGAATCTCATGTGGTGATGGGATATCAGGGATGATCTTGATTCCGCGGGAGCATCTGCAAGACATGTTAGACATCTGAAGCCAAGTAAGTCAATCTCGTGCTGAATCAGTGAACATTCATGGCTTTCGCATGATCAAACATGATATGGGATCTCGCCCATGGAATATTGCCACGCATGCCCTGTGATATCTCATGCTAATAGGCAGGTCCTAAATTCCCCTTGCTATGAACAGCATCTCGTACCTCCCCATGTGCAGAGTTATGTCATGCGGGCCTATCTGTGCATTCTGATGGCTCCAGCTCCGCCTTCATGTTGTCTGGAAGAGCGGGGTGGGAGTGACAGGATCCAGCCCATAGGGAGGTAGTGAACAAATCTGACACCCGAATTCGTTGTCTCTTGAGAACCTCAACGGGTGCAATTAGACGGCCGAGTTGCTTCCAGTCAAGTACGGGATCTTATCGGTATGAAGCTTCCTTACATGGCTTGACTCGCCCCTCAAATCTAGGGAGACTTGTACGTGCTGAGCCATCCATGATCATTGGTCGGGGGTTTCTACGATCCTCGTCTCTTGATGAAAGCTCTACGGCTTCCAGGTGTTCACGAACCAAATTGGACAACGGATCGACAGAGTGGCAACGCCATATTCACTTACTCGGCGTAAAGAGGGTTCTTAAGGTTGACACCCACAGATATGACTGTTGCAAATCCGGCTCGTACCAAGACACTTCATTCCAAGTCAGCCGAGGCACTATGTGCTCATATCAAGATGCAGCCGCTTACTCCAGGGGGGTCACTGTCTCGATCTCCTCGGAGCCATCTGCGATGAGAACGAGTGCTGAGAGCTGCTTGTCGCTGGCCATCTTTATGCAAGTATGCGTGAAGAGTCGGACGGGATTGAAGTGGTATTCTGGTGCGTGTGGACTAAGTCGCTGCTTCACCAGGATCCGACGTCGATACCTCAACTTTGCCAAGCTTTAGGGTGTCATCGCAACCCAGTCTACCTACCTACCTAAGGACCTAGTTAACATACAATCTGATCGTTATGCATACCCACTGGGATATTCAATAGTTTGATCGGCATGATCTATACTAAGGTTTGATATGCCCGGAGTTTTTAACGATATCGTCTCGACTCTCCTGCCACCGCAGTGCAGAGCCGTTCACGGACATGCCGTCGAGATTAGAAAGGCAAAGTTTTGAGTTTTCCTCGTACTCAAAGGCGTTGTAGACTTTGGTACCCTACTGAAATTGTTCAGGACTTTAGGCTTGCTCTGAGGACACACCAATTACTGTGGTTATCTCAACTCCAACACTATTCTCATAC
>Ga0058702_10000370_pt1 | contig 20326 bp, 24 predicted proteins | sample AgamicOrSfe_FD_83781 | JGI IMG/M metagenome (GOLD analysis project Ga0058702, IMG submission 83781) | Agave microbial communities from Guanajuato, Mexico - Or.Sf.e | ecosystem: Host-associated > Plants > Phyllosphere > Phylloplane/Leaf | place: Guanajuato, Mexico | collected 2012-05-30 | reverse complement strand
CGCCACCACGCCAAACGGCCTTCCATTTCCCTCCGTGAACGTGCTCAGCGGCAATGTCGCTGCGGGATACCCGCTTCCGCTGATGATCTCGTCAATGTCGCTGTCGGCGGGCGCGAGGATCACGTCGATGTTGTGCGCGGAGAGGGCGTGGTCTATGCCGCGGGTGCGGGCAACTGAGCGGATGTGCGCGAGGGCGGAGGCGGTGCGTGCTTCGTCCCAGCCGGGGGCGGCGAGGGCGGAGAGGAGGAAGTCTTGGTTTATGCCTGTTGTGGTGGGGGATTAGGGATTGTTAGGTGTGTGTACTGTGTAATTGACAGAGGGAGTGGGAGTTGGGAGGCACGATGGGACACGATTATACCTGGAGGGAGTTCGAGATGCTGGTAGGTTTTGTTGAAGTCGACGATTTCTTGGAGCGTGCGCACGGGTGAGGAGGCGAGTGAGGAGAGGTACTTGTCCATTAGAGGACGGAAGTTGTTTTCTACGTGAGGATGTTAGATTGATGGCAAGTCGATATGGCTGAAGGTGGGGAAGTCGAGGGCATACTCCACATATCAAAGAGGATATTCTCGTCGTCGACCTTGAACTCGTCGACTGAGATCAGCTCGACCGATTTCACCTCTGCGGCGTATTCCTTGAGCTTCTCGTACGCTGCGTTGATTGCGCCACGCTAGATTCGCAGGTCAGTACGTCCATGAACAGCCGCACCACCCTCACCACACAAACCTGCTGCTTCACAAACGCCTCATCCTTCCCGACCAACTCATCCCCCGTCTTCCAGACACTTGGATCCAGCACTCCGATTCTCAACCCTTTCCACCCCTCCGCACCTTTCATACATGCTCTGAAGCCGCCCTCAGGGATCTTCCCCCTCAATTTCGGATCCACCGTAGCCTCCAGACAGTCGACGAAGTCCGTCACATTCTTCGTCATCGGGCCCGCAGAGTCGCAGATGTCGCTCGCGGGGATGATACCGTCTTGCGAGACGAGCGAGATGGTCGGTTTCATCGTGTACAGCGCCGCGCGATTGGCGGGCATAATCAGCGAGCCTGATGTCTCGGTGCCGATGGAGATTGGGGCGAAGCCGGCGGCGACGCAGACGGCTGAGCCGGAAGACGATCCACCGGTGTTCTATAGCTATGTGTCAGTTTGAGCGGATATGTAGTGAATGCTGTGGCAGCCAGACTTACACTATGCGACCCAACAGGTTCCCCCCTTTTCCACCCCTCCTTGACATATGCACTCTGCGTTTGCCCACCGACAGCACTCCACCCGCATGGGTTCCCTTCGCCAAATAAATACGCAAATTCACTTAGGTTCGCTTTTCCCAAAATAATAGCGCCGGCATCGACTAGTGTTTCCACAAGAAGGGCATTACGCTTGGGCTTGGCGTGCAAAAGGGCGAAGCTGCCACACGTCGTGTTAAGTCCCGTGGAAGCAAAGTCGGTGGCGATGTTGTCCTTTATTAGGACGGGAATGCCGTGCAAAGGCCCGCATTTGGAGGGATCTTGCATTCTCTCTGCATCGAGGGCCTTGGCGCGGGTTTCGAGGATGGAGATGGGGGCTGTTTGCAGAACACCACGGAGGTAGCCATTGTAGCGGGATATGTGGTAAAGATAGGTGTGAACGAGATCGAGGCAGCAGAGTGCCCCGTTGTCGAGAAGCGGCCGCAACTCGGAGGCTGTGGTGGTGATGGGGTTGAATTTGTAGGAGAACGATGGAGCTGGAGCGGCTTCTTTGGTGCCTTTCCAGCCGGACATGGTCACGTTGTGATTGGGAGGGGTTTCGGCTCGTCTTTCTGGTAGCTAGCACGGCAGATGTGCAGAGACGAAGGATATGAAGATGGCCGAGATGAAGGAGCGATATGGGTGTAGGAAGAGGAATCGATCACTTGTAATCAATGCTCGACGTCGTCTCGTCTTCCGAAAGAGGAAGCTCGATCGAGCCCCTATCTTACTGAGTTACTCTGTCACATCCTCTCCAGCACACCCCTCTCTTGAGACCACGCGCCTTAATCAGATCTGTGTGTATCATCAGTACAAACGATCACGCCTGCTCCCTCCCCAACTGTACCCGTGTCCGAACTCTTCACGCTTCCTCGAACACTATCCTACTGTTCAAAAACCACCACCATCATCCATCCAAAGTGGTGTACTATGTGCGGGGACCGTGAAAAAAAGGACGAGCCCATCAGCGCTGCCCTTGAGTGCGTGGTGAAAGAGACTCAAGAAGAAAGCCTTCTGTGTCATGACAAGTTACAAATAAACTACTACGCCGACACAAAGGCTTTCGACTGGTCCTGACATGGCTCCGCAAGCACCTAACGCACCGACCTCACATCGATACCTACTTTTCGGAGAAAGGGAGGGACGACGGTAGGAGGGACTCTTCCATTTCCTGCTTGCTTGGATTGGATTGGACTGGTGCTTCTAGGTCTGCTTTTTCCTTTTTTGTTTGCCTGTGCTTCCACAATTCGACTTCCGCTTCATGCATGCGTGCTTGGTGCACTTCGCAAATCCTGAGAAAGCCATTGTCCCGTCTTGTTTTAGCCGACGTCAATCCAACTTCAGCTGCAGAGTGTATCTATACACGCCTGCCAACGAGATACTCGTACATTCCAGCAACAGCATGCCCCTTACCCCCTTCTATCTCACTCATGCCATGCCAAACCAACTCCTTGACCGCCGCCCCCCCTTCCACATCTCTCTCATCCCACAGAGGGTCATCTCACGACACTACAAGCCGGCACCACGCTTCCCCTCTCGACCCTCGCGCCCGACAAAATCGTGCTTCCAGCTCCAATGTAGCAGTCCTCCCCAATGAAGACGCCCTTTGCCAGCATCAATCTTTTGCCCAGCCCTCCCAACGCACCTCCTCCTGCCATTCCCGACGACATCGCCGGCAAGCCCGGCTCAGGCTCCGCGGTGACTATCGTAACATTCGCGCCGAGGATACTTCGTGCGCCTATTTCCACCGGCGCGGAGTCCAGGATGCGGCATCCCGGTCCGATGTCGACGGAGGGGCCGAGGTGGACGTTGTAGCCGTAGTCGCAGTGGAAGGGGGACTGGATTTGAGGGTGCGTGTCGATGGGGTGGGATATGGACGGAGGTTGTGGAGGTGCCGGGAAGGTTGCGTGAGGGGGTGGTTGGTGATGCTGGTCTGGCTGGTGATTCAACCTCGGACGTCTGTGGTCGGGGTGGTCGTAGTGCGCAGTAGAAGGATGGTCTGGTGGTGGATGGTGGTGGAATAATGCGTCGACTAGATAGTGATACTCGTCGCTATTGGGCGAACCGACGAAGTTGTTGAAGCGGTGCAGGTTGATAGCACATCTATAGCGTTCTTCACGCAGCTGCTCGTCTTGCGGCTGGAATGGCCAACCTCTGAACATCTTCTTTCTTTCAGTCAGGCTTGGTGATGGCTGCTGTGACGATATACGTGGTTGGTAGTATACAGCCTGCTGCTGTTCTAGCTTCACAGTTGGCGACACCATGTGTGGCTGTACTTGGTGATGATGAAGCGCATACGCCTGTGAATGACCGGAATGCGCTTGATGTGGGACGGGCATCATGTCGTACGGCTGTCGATGTACTCTTCCCATTGATGGTTCCAAGTCAGAGTGTGACCGGTGGTGCTCGCCTCGGGGAGGATGGTGGGAGTGATATAGAGTGGGGGATTGTCGTCTCGATAGTTGTGGATGCTCTTCTTCTTGTTGAGGGTGGCCTCTGTACAATGACTGCGAGGATCGCTGGTCTTGTTGCAGCCAAGACGGACGTCTAGGATGGGTATTGCCGGCAGGCGAATATTGACTCATCTCAGACGTGACATTGTTCTCCCGGCTTAAAGCATGATTTTGTTCGGATGGGTTGGCAGATGTCTTGATTGTGCTTCCTGGTTGTGCGTAGCCTTTGCACTTGAAACCTGGGAGATGTGTTAGCTAGTGGGTACTTTGTCTACACAGATTGTGCGGAAACTACTGACCACCCTTGGTACAATTTTGACAATCCGGTTTCTTCTCATCACATTTCTTCTTCCGTTCTCTGCAAGTCATGCAACCTGTTTTTGTGCGATTGGAGAAGACCCTAGCATTCTGAATCAGCTGGTTGCTCACATCTGGGAGGACACTCTCAATGCAGCATCTAATTGCAAAGTCTACATACCTCTTGCGCTGTTTCTGCAGCGTTGGCGCAGTATTACCAGCGTGAAAGTCAGGTTCATCTTCTGCATGTCCATGTTGAGATCTCTGAGGAGAACTATCCGACTCCAGACTCTCATCAGAAGGACTTTGTCGCGGTCTTCCAAGAGTGCCCTCTGAAAGGCTCGCTAGCGCATATGCTTGCGATCCCGAGTCATGACTGTATCTCGTAGACAGGCCTGGTCTGACATCTCTGTCCGGACTTGCCTTCAGTCTCTTGTGAGGAGGTCCAGTTGTTGTCGTGCATGATGTGGGCTGCAGTGATGGAGATTGCCGTGAGGAAGTTGGATGTGGCTCAGAAGAGAGAAGGTCATGGATTTTTGAGCGAGCCGGTTGTGGAGTATGAGATGGGAAAGACGGAGTTCCGGGCGCGCTTGCGAGGTGTGATGGTGCGCTTCGTGGTTGGTCAGGTCTTTGTTGAGAGTATCTGTCCGAGGTAGCTGGACGTTCATCTGGAGGCTGGTTGTGCAGTAGATTGGAAGCAGATGTTCCTGAGCTCATCTCGGTACTCGCAGTCAGGAACGAGTTAAACGCAGGAGATGAGGGGAGAACAGCAGACAGACTCGACGGCGTGAGTGAGAGGACGAGGTTGTTGATGCTGATGACACCGGATACAAACTCCAAAAGTGAGAACAAGCGAGTGTTGTTGGTGATTGATATGGTAAGGTAGCGTGCCACAGGAAAGAGTGCGCAACAGCAAGCTCAAGGTGTCTGCGAAAAGGCTGCAGTCTCAGGCAGGAGGATGATTTATTCTTGAACTCTCAGGTTGAGTGAGACCTTTGGCGGCAGAGGCTTGTTTTCATACCTCGGACACACTCGACCCAGCCAAGGCCAGGCCAGGCCAGGGCAGGCCAAGCGAGCACAGCATTAGACGCGCCGACATCCATGATGCGTCAAGCAAGAGTCAGGCCAAGGGCAAGGGCGAAACCAAAGTCAGTCTGATGGACATTGATGGACAGAAGCTAAAGCAAAGAGAGCACGCGGTCGCCGAATCTCGTACGAAAATGAGAGAAAGTCTGGGGGAAGTGGAAGCGGGAGCATTGCCGATCATCCTTCAGAGTAGTACCAGTAAACGGTTCGTGCCGCGCAGAATAGTCATCAGCAATAATCATTCATCATATCAACATTATATAGTGTGCACACCAGAATAAACCACCCTTTCGCCCACATCCACGCCAACATCCATATGCACGTCCACATCCACGCCCACGCCTGCTTCTACGCAACTACATGTACAACAAGGAAAAGTGGCCGGGCGACAAGACCAAACCGACGATCACCCACAGGATCTGTCTCCTGCTCCGCCATAGCTATCGCTGCCGCGGCCTGTCAGTCAGTCAGATGATGTAAAGTATACTTTAACGTTCATCCATGATTACTATTTCCCTCTCTTCACAAAACAAGCGCTGTACCTCAGGACATAGTGAGCGCGACGGGCAAAAAGGCAGAGAAAAAGGCGCTAAAAGCCTCGATGCGCCACCGTCAAAGCGCAAACGGTTCTGCGGGGTAGAGAGAGACAGAGAGAGGAGTGGAGAAGGGGCGGAAAAGGGGCCAAACTACTGCTTGAACCAGGTTACAACTTCCCGTCTGCTTGGGTGCCTTGTGCAGTTGCGGTCTGGGATTTCACCAGGCCCTTGTCAGTATTATTGAGGTATCGAAGTAGCGGCTGTGCATAATCATGCCCTGCCCTGAAGCCTGCCGCGAATGATGATGACTACCTCGGGTGTCCCAAACCTCGTTGCATCTCAGCATTTGTGTGATTATTGAAGCTGTGCTCGAAAGCTCATCCCATCCCTCCATATCACACGGACGTGCGGCAAGCCAGATGAGTGCGGCGAGATGGAACCAAGACGCCATGAAAGATACGGTCGGAAAGTGCCGCGGTCGGTGATGTTGTGGTCGGTGTCGCGAGTAAGGCGGAAGCCTATCCTGGTCAGTGTGCCGTAAGCCGAGCATCATCTTTTTGGTCATGTCATGCATTCGGCTTGGCATTGCTATGCTGACAAGATGCTGCTACAGTATTGTCCTTTTCTGCTCACGACAGCGCCCAGGTCGCACACCCTCGGTGCTTCCATGATAAAGCTGCAGTTTGGTCAATAATCATGGTGGTGATGATGTGGACACTTCGGTCGCATCTCTCAAAGTGTTGCTGTACAGCAGAGTCAGTATACCACGACTCCTTATTTCTCCACCACTAAAGCGTTCAACGACTCTGGGGCCTTTCAAAGGAGAATATTGTCCATGGTCTAGCCTTTGTTCCCAGACAAAAAGATACCTTATTACATAGTAAGCGCGAGCAGCCTAGTAAAAGTCAAGCCTGGTCAAGCCTGGTCTCAACTGCCCAATTCCTGAAAAGATATGTCATGCGATGCGATGCGATGCAATGCAATGCGCATCATCCATGCAGCCCCTACAGTAATTGCATGAAAAGCATTATTGCATAACAATAGCGGCAAGGCGGCAATTCCCCCTAGTCTAGGCTGCCCGTCTGCCTCATAAGCTGGGGAGGGGCCGCAAAAGAGAAAAGCAAAGAGGGGAATGTGACTACTTGCCTCGGCGAAAAGTGACATTGGAAAGTCTGGGTCTGGGGTCATTGTTGGCCTTCCCTGCCTTGCGCCTGCCTGCCGCGCTGTCCGCTATTGACGCTACTGTAGATCTACCGGTCATGTGCATCATATTGGCCGCCGCCTGTCAGTCAGTTGCTGCCTGTGAACGTTGGGCGCGGCACAGCGCGGGTAGGCACAGGAGCTATCAGATTGCGTAGTGTTAGTGTAGTGCGGGCGAGAATGGTGGCGACTTTTCACTTTGAAGTTGCTCTGAGTGTTGAAGACGAAGTGAACATCTTTGGGGCTTGTGCATTGTGATGGTGATGTGCCCGGGGGTCAATAATTGACCAGAAGAGTAAAGAGTAATCATGCTGTGACTTCGAGTTCAAGTAAGTAAGCATGTGTAAGTGAGCGAAATAAACGGTGGTTGGTGATGATGATTTGATCAGTATATCGTCCATGTGATACGTAAGGTAGTGGTCGTCTGATTAATCATTAAACGCACCAAGTCTGAGCAAGAAGCATGAGCGCGCAAGTCGAGCCGATTATCCTGGATACAAGATACAAGTTGGAGCTAGCAGCTGGTAAAGCGTCTGCTGCAGAGGCCAGGCTGGTCCTGGTCCGTGCCTGCATACTTGCCGCAGAGTCGTTTATCGTTTCTGCTCATCGCTCATCCCCAGTCCGAGGCAAGCAGCTGATTGCCGCCCCCTCCGGACTCGACTCGCATCATGCATGTTGTTGCGTGATGCTCTTATGCAATAATGTAATGAAGTTCTGTATTGCGGTTCACCAACAATAACAACGACAACGATCCATCGTCTCTGCTCTCGTCAAGCGACAAGCGACGATGAGGTAACGGATTCATCTACTGTTCTCGAGTCTGAGACGCTAAGATGACTGACTGACTGACTGACTGACTGATCGCCGAGCAAGTCTGTGCCGTCTTGCCGAGGAGATAAGCGATAAGCGCTGACCCCGGATTAAGCTACTTACGAGGATGAATAATGGATAAATGAATAATAATCAGGGAGAGGAGAGAGGGAAGGAGAGGCCGATCAAGTCTGTCTGGCGCGGCGCGTCACGAGCCAACTCGAGAATCCTTGGGCCTCGCTGATCATGACAAGTGCATCTCGCGCATGCTGTAAGATGGGTAGCTACGTTCAGCCAGAAGAGGTGAGACTGACTGGATATAATATTCATCGGAGGATCAAGGATGACGAGAAGGTAATGTTGGGTCAAGTGTTTCGCCAAGAACTGCTTCTTCAGGTGGAAATGACGAGGAAAGGAGAGTGAGGGATGGCAACAGACGCCGCATGCGTCTTTGTGTATTAGTGCTATGTTCATGAGTAGGTGAGTGAATGTGCTTGGACCAATTTAAGCTGTGTGAGCGGACCCTGATGTACCAAAATCGCAGCCAAGGAGATACATATGCTGCAGAGTAATACAGGCTTATCATTGCCATAAGCTACCAGCAGCTCTGCCTTACCCTCATTCTGCCCTCTCTCATCATCTCTCGTGCAGCCGGCCCTCTGCTAAAAACTCTGCTCCACATCGACGCAGCCTCCTCGACTCCTTACATTCCCCAACTCTCAGCAGCTCGGACCGCCTTCTCCGCCTCAAGCCTGGCACTCCTCTCCAACATATTGTTCAAATCCTGCGTACTCCTCCTCAATCCCTCGGTGCTCGCAATCTTTTCCAGCAACGGCCTGCCGCCATCGCCTGTGCTCTTCGCTTTACATTTACCCTTACCCCTTCCATTGACAGGTGTCGACGAGTTCGACCACTTCGCTTGCAAAGTCGGCAGCAGACTCTTGCTTCCAGGGCTGTCTTTGAAACTTTCGACGCTCTTGACACTTGAGAAGCCGTACATATTCATCGTGTACGGGTTACCCGCGGGAAGCCACTCTTTAGAAGCCCCATCGAGATGAGAGCCCAGGTCGGTGCCGCGCGTGGTATTCCGGCTTGGGTCCACAACGAGGTACTGATCCTTCCAAGCAGGCGCAGTAGATCTGCCGCGCTGGGTGCTGGTGACAGATCCGACTGGGCTTCCTGGCGATGATCCATAGTCGGAGCTGCCAACGAGAGAGACCAGGACACTTTGGCTATTGTCTTGCATCGGATCCTGTTCGTCCATCGACATCAACCTCTCCCTGCCAGGACCAGAGTCCATGGCATTTTTCCACGCATCAAGCTGTGAGACCTCCTGATTAGCCCCTCCCGGAAGAAGCTCCAGTTCGGGAAACTCGAGTTCAGCTCCCGGTGCGATGGACGAACGATGTCCGAGTTGGCGATTGTGAGGACCACGGTTCTTGAAGAGTGATGGGATCTCGGAGAGCAATTTCTTGACTTTGGCAGTACTGGTCTTCTTCTTAGGCGAGATTGCATGCTTAGACTCCTTGTCGGCAGGAGAAGGGCTTGGAGGCGCAAAGTCCCGAGCGATGACATTATCCGCAATACCTGCAGAGCCGTTCCGCTCTTCTTGATCGTCTTGTGCGAAGCGCGCCCATGCCGCGTAGCGTTGCTGTCCTCTAACAGAACCCGAAACAGGCGGATAGTCATTTCTTGTCGGGTCCGGAGATACTAGCACATCTGTTACAGGCCATGGTGATCCTACACGGTGTTGAGAAAGATCTTCAACATCATGAAAAGCGTCGTCTGCAGTTGCAGGTGGAGGCATTCCATGAGCAATAGATCCTCTACCCGGCAATGGCACTTGAGCAAAGGAGTGCTCGGTATGGATGAGTGGCAGCTCGACTGCTGGGACTGCCTGAGTGTCTCTCGATTCCAGATGATGTAGCTCGTGATCCTCATTCGCGACACTTTCAACACGAGATCTCCTCATCGGAGAGCCTGTCGTCGCGGCCGAGCTCGAGATTCGCCTTTTGTCCTTGGTTGTCTTCTCGGCTTGATAGCTATTCAAGGCCTTCTGCCATACAGCTGCAGTATCTTCATAGTCTTCACTAATGGAAGAACTTCTCCGGCCAGTGGCTGGAGGTGGAACGAGAAGATCTGCTTGGCCGTCATACATGACAGAATCGTTTCGAGCTAGCGTTGCTTAGCTTGGATTGACATGGAGTAGGGGTGGAGCATGGACGACTTACCTCTGGTGATGGACTGACTTGACTTATCTTCAGTGCTTGTGTCACGCGTAAGACGAATCTGTGGAGCTAGACTAGTACTAAGCGCAGGCTGACGCTGGACGAAAGTGTCCTGTTTGGTCTCAGATATGGTCACTTGGTCAGGTTGTGCCGGAAGTGGCACCTGATCGCCATCATCGGAATAGTATGACAAGGATCTCAAATGTTGCGAGATTCTCATATTGTGCAGATGGGGCGCCGAGGTGCGCATGGCAACATGTGTCTGAGAGTAAGGCTTGCTTCCCGGCTGTGCAACTGCTACTATGCCACGCCCAGCAGGACTCGTGTCGGCGAGCTCAGCTATGTTGCTCAATGACGTGTCTGGTCGCTGAAGAGGCCCGGTCAGGTGCAGGCTGGACTGACTGAAGTCTTTCAAGGACAATCTGTTGAAAAAGCGAGGCTGTTGTAACTCTGATGAGCTGGGAGAGCTCTTGTACGTTGCCTCAGTCCCTTGTGGGACCCTAGCCAAGGCAGCAGGCTTGCCAGTGACTGTGTTGGTGGTCTTCGTGGTGTCATCAAGGCTCGAAATCGTTTGTGTTACCACAGTCCCAGTGTCCTCTTCCGTACACGGCGTGCCCGGAGTGCCAAATGTATATGTGCTTGTCGATGTGCGGCCAACAGTGTCCGATGCTGACTCCTCGCTGTAGGATGGCTTGTGAACCTTGATGAGTGGTGAGCCTCTCAAAGCTGCAGGCATTCGAGCAATGGGTCTGCAGATGTTCATCAGCGAATTTCCATCATATGATATGCATGGAAAACCCACACATACCGGCGTTGTCGTAGGGGCGTGGTTACACCATCTCCAGGCTTGCGCTGGCACCCAGATGCATTTCCAGTGCTCTGATCAGGCTCAAGACGAGCTAGAAGACTCGCATCTGTGAACAATTGCGCATCCGCATCATATCCGCCCCTGCTTGGAGTTCTCTGAGCCAGTTGTAGCCCGACAAGGTCATCCATTGTTACTGTGCTGTCTTTGTGATTCAAACGGGGTGTGGACTTCTTCTGCAGTCGGCGTTGCTGACGGGTGTCCTTGAAATGCTGTCTGGACTCCGAGAATCGATGTCGAAGTATGCGGGTCAGTCCGTTTGAAGTCAACGTGCCTGGACTCGTCATCGTGCTTGAGCTTTCACCTCCACCGAGAGTGCGAGGATCAGGTAGGATACTATCCTCGCTTATGCGTTGGGGATCGAGGAATGATAGCTCGGTTACGTCATGAAGTGAGCCATCTGCGTCCAAACTGGAAGAAGCGTTGTGTTGCCTATGTCGACGGAGGATGGGGTATCGGGCAGCGAGTGCGTCAGGACTGGACGCTCGATCGCCGCGATAACAGCATGTCCGGCGAGGCGCCATGGCTGTGTTGAGGTCGAGGATCGATATAGCCTCAGCAAAGCAAACGCTTAGCGCGGCTTGTCGAGCAATTGAAGCAAGCGAATAATGTGTTGGAGAAATATTGAAAGCTGATGATGCGGAGAAAAGTTGTCGTCGAGGGCTGTGTTAGTGTGTTCACTGCCGGGGCAAGTACAAATCAGGTCAAATGAGGAAGGAACGGTTGACAAATCGCAAAGAAGGCGGCAGACGAGCCCACAACCATAATTCGGACCAGAACTTTTGCATAATGAGTACTGTCAAACTTGGGGATATGTACTATGAGTGGCATGCATAGGAAAAGAGGTGTGTTGTTATTGCTCACTGTAGCAAAGCATCAGCATGAACATGCTCGAACCTTGTAAGAATCAGCCAGGAAGACTCATCCAGCCTTCGGGCCACTGAAGTGCTTTCCTCAGCGTCGGCCCAAAGGGCAATTCTTTTTTCGAAAGAGAGAGCAAGAGAAAAATAGAGACATGGATGGATGGGCGAGATGCAGGGTAGTCTGTTGTAAGGTTAACGCATGCTTCACTCTTGTTGTCAAGTTCACTGTTATTGCACGACCCAGATCACTCCTACTATGTGGCACTGCTTCAGAACGCCTGGTCGACCTTCGATGATCATACAGCCACCCAGAACACACAGATGACCACGTCCATCGGCCTCGTCGCCGTGCCCTCATACTTGTAACTCCACATGCCGTCCGTTTCATTGTTCCAATATGCTCCTGTCGCACTGTGCATGCCCCTCCGTCCTTTTGATGGTTGAGTTGCCGAGGACGTCGATGCTGACCCGGTGTTGCTCGTCTCTGTGGAGGATGTTTCGTTCGTCGCGTCTGGCGAGAATGCGTTCGACACACTATTCATGACCTTTGTGGCAAGTGAAGGTTCCGGTGCAGGCTCGTCAGATTCCGTCGTCGTCGATGTGGAAGCGGTGGTGCTGGAGTGGGATGGTGATAGGTCGACGAGGTGTTGGATGATTGTGCTGTTCACGGCGTACTTGTATTGTTGATGTGCTGAGTGAGACTCTGAGCTAGCGGACGCGGCTGACACGAGGGATGAGAGGATGGAGTTCTGCAGGTGTGATACATGAATATAGGTGTTCTTGCTAGCGTCCAGGAGGGACTAGGACTGACGATGATTTGCGAGTTCTGCTGCTCTGTTTCGGAGTGAACGTATGATGTTGTGCTCGAAAGGACATCTTCGCACGCCTGTAGCCTTTGTTAGAGCAATGTAGAACAACACATCTGGTCCCCTACTCACCTGCTGCACAATCCTTTCGAGTTCTGTCTTGGGTACAGGCTATCATGATGTGAGTGGACGCCCTAAGGCATTTATGGTCTGAGCAAGCTTACAGACGGGGCACTCATCGTGAGTGTAATTAAATATGTGTTGGATAATGAGTGCTGTAGAATGGGAGATGTGGGCGGTTCAGAAGCAGTGCAGCAGCGTGTAGCAGAGGTGTGACAATATGACGGTGTTGTTTGACAAACACCTTGATGATCCAATCGTACCCCACATCATGGTCATTGGAAAACAGGACAGGGGTCATTGTTTCATGTTCGTTGCGATTCTGATTCGAAGCTTTAGTAAGCTCTAGGGCTACATGGAGCATTGATATTCTCATAATTGCATATCCTCGTCATCGTCGTCAAGCCCGCCACCTCTGCCACCATTGCTCAGCCCACGTTCCCTCCTCTCCTCTTCCGCTTCCCTTTCCTCCCTTTCCTTGCTCACGCCAATCTTCCTCAAGCCATCTACAACCCTGCCCAGAAACTCCCTTCCTTCTCCCAATTCCAATGCTCCGATGCCCGTCATGTTCACTCCTGCACCTCCGTCCAAATGTTCCACAGTAGCCCGAACCTTCGCCATGCGCACTTCCCGCAGATCCCGCAATAGTCTCCGCACTGATTCCGCGTCTGGTATGTCGTCGCTTGCAGCCGCTAGTAGTGTCTGCGCAAGCTCAAGAAAGTGGTACGGCAGACAATCAGGCGACGCTGTAGCTGTGTTGCTTGGCTGAAAAGGTGGCGTGAGACTGTGTACATCCAGATAGGATGCGTCATCATTCATGCCTAGGGAGCCTGCCAATGGCGGTTGAAGTGGTGTTGTAAGTGCAAAGGTTCGGCTTTCTTTCAGCTCGAGATCGAGAATCTTCTGCAGTGAAGCTGGGTGCAGCCATGGTGGTGCTACAATCGAAGCTCGTCGTTGTCGCTTGAGAAGGAGTGCAAGCCAAAGAGGCAGATCTGCACGATGTGGTGGGCGGAGTACTGGTGTTGGTCCCTGTGAGGACGAGGCTTTGTCAGCTGGAACTCGAAAGCGACACGTCATAGTGTGATGGTAGTGTGTAGTAAGCTTTGGTGTGCCTCTCGGAACACTTACAGCATGTAATAGGCTCAACTCACTCCTAGAAGCTGCAGACTATCAAGGCGCTGTCGTGGGATCACAGTCACAAGCTCCATTTCGCAGAGGAAAGCAATCTCGGGAGGCAGCAAGCCTGCAGGTAATGGAAGAGCCATATTCCAGGAAATAGCACGCTGCTTCCCTGATGAGGATGCTGATAAAGTAGTGTTCGTGGTATAATTGCAAGACTCGAGAGACCCGCAGACGCGTTTCAAAGGTTTATGGAGAAGGGCCCGTGCGCTCCAAGACCTCCTTTCCTGCCACCTCGCCCTTGGGCAAAGTGTATGCTAAGCCATGCATGTGGATGATGAGTATCAGCAGCACTACGTATCTGCTGTATCCTGGGCTCCTCGCGCTGGCTGCAGGAATATGGTATCAGCAAGTGAAATCGACTGTGCTTGAGCCGTATTTGGTGAATATAGACCATCACTATCTTGTATTCCTGCCCTAATTTATGCACATTCAGGATGAGTACTTCCACATTCGCCAGGCTCAAGTCTACTGCGCCGGAAATTTCTCGCAATGGGATCCTAAGATTACCACGCCTCCAGGCTTGTATCTTTTGTCCTATCTGCTCTATCTAGCAGGTCAAGGATGTGGTATACCAACATTACGGCAGACAAATGCTAGTGGCATCGTCTTCACTTGGATTCCCATATATCTACTTGCCCGACTGCGGCAACATCGCAGTACTAGCTCATCGGCGAAGCAGCATGCAGCACATACAGCATTAAACATTGCGCTATTTCCTCCGCTGTTCTTCTTCACTGCACTTTACTATACAGACGTCGTGTCAACAGAAGTTGTCTTGTGGGCATTGTGGTTCCGTCAGAATGAGACATTGCGGAAGATGCCATTCGCAAGAGGCTTGATTGTCATCTTTGCGGGTGCGATTGCACTGCTATTCAGACAGACGAATGTCTTTTGGGTTGGTGTCTTCACCACGGGCTTGGACGCCGTTGATGCCTTGAGAGCAGCCAGCTCGTCCTCGTCAGACAGGACCGGCGTACAGAAACCCGAGGAGTCTGCGAATAGTCTCTCGGATATTATCTCGCGAAGCTGGACTGGGCAGGCTGTGTATGATGTTTCAGTGTATGAAGCATTGTTAGAAGGTATGACGGCTGCCATACTACCGAGTGGCACTTTGAGTGGCAGCACTAATATCTGACCGCCGAGCAGATTACCTCATTTGCGCAATCTCAATCGTCCTCAATGCTCTGCATCACATCCAGGTTGTTCTCCTTGCGATCTTACCTCAATTGACAACCCTCTTACTCTTTGCTACTTTCGTGGTCTGGAATGGAGGGGTCGTACTGGGAGACAAATCCAATCACGTTGCGACAGTACATACTCCACAGATGCTTTATGTGTGGGCGTACATACTGTTCTTCTCCTTCCCGATCATTCTGCCGCGTACTCTGGAACAGGTGTACCAGTTCTTCGCCGGCTCGCCGCATGAATCTATTCCATCCACGAGACACTCTTCATCTCTGAAGTTGTCTTCTAACAACAGCAGATCAGCATACACTTTTTCCAGGATATTCCTCTTTCTGGCTCTTGTGGGATTGGCACTGGTGGCAGTCCACTGCAACACAATCGTCCATCCGTTCACGCTGGCCGACAATCGACACTACGTTTTCTACGTCTTTCGCATCTTGCGCAGGCATTGGATCATCAAATACACTGCGGCACCCATGTATATCGTTTGTGCATGGCTTGCCATTAACGCACTGGATCAGGACAGGGGACCTGCTGCACAAGTGAGTAGTTCGGCGGCATCAAGAAGACCGAAGGAGATGGACAGATCAAAGACATCAAGTAGATCAGCCTCAAGCGGATCCGCGACAGTCACTACCAGCTTTGTCTTGATCTGGCTGGCGGCGACCACACTTACGCTGATCACAGCACCTCTGGTTGAGCCACGATATTATATCATGTCGTGGATCGTCTGGCGATTGCACGTCCTGCCTGTGCCTTCTTCATCTGCTCAGGACAGTGCAAATACCTCGAATGGAGGAGCGCAGCCCTACTCAACGACTACCTTGTCGTTATGGGCTGAAACAGCATGGTTCATAGTCGTCAACATGGTCACAGGTTATATGTTTTTGTACAAGGGCTTTGAGTGGGCGCAGGAGCCGGGTGCTGTGCAGAGATTTATGTGGTAGCATCCGAAGTATGGAAGACTCTCCTCCTGCAAGCAAAGTGTAGACAGTAATTATGCCTCTAAATGTGCGACAAAAAGGAGCCCAGAAGAGTTGTAGAATTGTCATACCGCATTCAAAACAGTACCTCGTTGACACTGTCATAAACGTAGATACGTTTCACCAGAGTTCACAATCCTGACGTATGCAAGGTCAATCATTAAGATGATCCCGATGTGTCTGACGGCGAGGTCGTGCCAGATGTCTTACCCTGCTCATATTATCACACAACCTTGGAACGATCACCACACCTTCAGACATGCTCCCAATCACTTCGGATATAGATGAAAAGATACCCTGAGGTCGTGGCAACTTTGGAGGCCAAAGAAGGCCAAAAGCGAGCTCCATCGATGGTGGAACTCGAACTTCGGTGTTCTATAGTAATGGTGTAGATTGTTGCATGTACTGAATGAAAGTGATAGACCCTGTGGCTGATCAATGCCGCGTGTGGACGTATGTTTCTTGGGTCATGCACTGTATTAAAAAACGTGCTTTCATCAATCTTTGGTGGTCTAGTGGTCATGATTTCCGCTTGTCATTTGGTGAAATAAGTAACCTGGATAAGCGCGGGAGACCGGGGTTCGATTCCGTCAGTGATTAATAAACCAATCGATTGTAGCGTATTCTAACGACTTTCACAGCCGCCAGAGAGACGAGAAACATTTCACTTTTGCCGTAGCAGGCTTTTTTTTTGCGTGCTAGGAAACTCATCATCAGCGCACGCTGGTACAGAGCAGATGTCTCGCGACCTCACCGCTGAAGCCATCGCACTTTGGAATCACCGACTTGAAATATACGCCTGTATGAATCAGCAGATCGAAGCAAGGATAATACTTGCCATCTCCTGATTATACCATCTCCTGCACTGCCTTGCTCTCACCTTACGTGTTTCATCTGCTATAATTTCATCACGCCCCGCTCCTCCAAACAAGCTCCAACTCCCGACCTTCTGCGACGCTACTATAGCTTTATATATAGCTGTCAAGATGTCAAACTTCAGGACGCCTTCCGAGACGTCATGAATGACCTAGTTAGGCAATACCTGACTGACACTGCGGAGTTGAACGAAGACTTCAAGCAATGCAACATGTACTGAGATAATCAATCAATCATGCGCACATAACAGTAAGGTATCTTGTATAATACAACAGCAGGTTCTACGCATCACCTAAGGTAGACGCGGCTGAACAGCTCTAGTGGCTTGACCTGATGAGGATAATATCACGTGCAAGCGTCCCACATTCACATCAGCACTAACACCGCCTTTACGCTGGTGCTTAATGCAATTCGCAGGATCGCTTTCAGGCTTATGCAGCCCATGCAGCGTTCTCGGCTACATACCACTTCGCTAGCAATCTAGCAATCTTTGCACTATTCGCTGGTGGCAGTCTTGCATTGGGGTTGAGCTGTCTTTGCGAGGCATTGAGCGCACGTTATAGAAGGATTTCCTTGTCAAACACCTGACACTGGTCACCTCGCCCTTCTTCTCCAGATGAGGAGTAAGCGTCTGCCACTTCATGAATGATGCATCCTTGGCATGGTGCCACGTCTTTGTTCTACGCTACGGTCGACATAGCACGCTACGAGCCGCGCCATGTCAGCCAGCGTGCTTCAGGTATGCACAGTGTAGTACAAGCTGAGTTTACCTATAAGACCGGCTCTGTACGCACAATGTACAGTATAGATTTGATCAACTAGTTAAGCTGCTTTGTCTTCCACACGATCGTGACAGGCCCCTGACAATTCGCAACATGTCTTTCCTCGCTGATCCTGCCACACTTCTTGGCCAAGCAGCTATATTGTGCACGAGCAGTCTCCTCATCGTGTCTCTCCTATCCTTCCTCTTCATCCCAAAACCTCTCGCAAACATACCATACTCACGATCATCTGCCTGGCTTGCATGGGGTGACCTTTTCAGCCTTGGGCTACATAACTTTCGAACAAATGAAGTCTTTGACTGGCTGGACAAGCAATGCATCAAGCATGCCTCGCCAATAGTGCAAGTATTTTTGCCAAACTATTCTATCATACGACCTGTCGTGATTGTGACGGACCAACAAGAGATCGAGGACATCACCGTCAGAAGAAGCAGCATCTTTGATCGAACATCTCTTATGCACGCTTGGTTCGATGTCCTGTTCCCTCGGTCGACAGTGACTATGCAGACAACGCCAGAGTTCAAGGAGAAAAGGCGTCTCTTTCATACTGTTCTTCAAACTGGCTTTGTGACGAATGTTACTGCACCATATGTCTACCAGGTATCGCAGCGATTGATCCAACTTTGGGAACGTAAAATGCAAGCAGCAGGTGGACTTCCATTTGAAGCTTATGAGGACATTCAGCAAACTATGGTGGAAGCGATCGTTCCAATGCTGACTGGGAATCACCTCGACATACTCAACATGAAGAAAGAGCAACTTCGTAATGATATTTCCAAGTGCGGTGGTAGTATTGCAAGGTTTCGAGTAAATTACCCACCTCTTTACAACGCACTGCAAACACTATCGTTCTATCTTGATCTTACAACCCAAGGTCTCAGCCCGCCGGTGTATACGTGGGTCTTCAAGAAGTTACCCACGTTTCGAAAAGCTCAGAAGACAATGGACAACTTCCTGACACAAGTTATTGGTGCTTCACGAGAGAAACTCCTCGAAAACGATGCAGCGGATACTGGACAAGTCACTTGTGCTATTGATCAAGTACTGCGCTGTCAACCACGGGATGGGATGCCTGACTATCGAGAGCACGATGAGTTCTTGAAAGATGAACTCTTGCAATTTATCATTGCAGGACAATCCTCGACATCTTCCTCTCCAGCTTGGATGCTCAAATGGCTCGCGGACTGTCCTGTAGCTCAACACAGGCTTCGCCAGGCTCTATCTTCAGCATATCCTTCCGCTGTCGACACAAAAGACACCTTACCATCTCTCTCCGACTTATTGAATATCAACGTGCCCTATCTAGAAGCAGTAATCGTGGAAACCTTTCGTCTGTCACGAGTCGGGCCAACATCCTTCCGCCAGACCACTGTCGATACCCAAATTCTAGGACGCTTCATTCCTGCACACACGAATGTCATGCTTATCACAGACGGACCATCACAAGTCTTGGCTGAGCCACTTTCTGTCAATGCAGCAGATCGATCAGAGAGCAGTCGAAAATTAGCACACCGCTGGCCTAGATGGCCACATCGTAATGATCTGCACGAGTTCAAGCCTGAACGCTGGCTTCGAGCCGAAGTTGACGAGAAAGGCTGCTCAAGAACGTCATTTGACGCGAAAGCTGGACCATTGCTTGCATTTTCCGCTGGACCACGAGGCTGCTATGGGCAGAAAATTGCGATGATGGAGCTCAGGATACTGCTTGCGATGTTGGTGTTGAGATTTAACTTTGTGCAACTGCCACCAGAGCTGAGTAAATACACGGCATACGATGGCCTGACAAGATCGCCAAGCTGCTGTTATGTGAAGCTGGAGAGCGTGCAAAGCGCAAACCCTGACTTGACAACCGGTGAGTTGGGCTTCCATTGAGGATCAGGACATGTTTCTCTGGCAAGATTGATGTCAACTTTGTTAGCTTGAACTGGTATAGTGGGCAGAATGAGGATCTATGCGCCGGAAAGGGTCAATCACAGCGTCTTTGTCTCGCTATGTCAAAGCATAGTCTGTATAGATCCATGCACTATCTCCTACCTAGGGTTCCCTCATTATCTCGATGAGCTCTTCCTCCTAGATTGCATGCCAGTCCTCTTGTCAAATGAATTCTGCGGGTCTAACTTACCCCGAGCTTGAGTATTTCACTATAGGTTCATACAGCACGATACTAGTATCTAGTGTAACGTAGCAATAAATGATAATCTGTCACCCGCCAATGCCAAGCAATATGTCGTAAGGCTGACTGAAGTCCTCCGGAACAACTATCCACCGCGGCACCAGCTTCAACGTGTGAAAATCGTCTCCAACACCTGCGACGACACGGCCTTAGTTTTTCGACAACAACACCTCTCACCACAATCCCAACGATCATGTCCTCCACAAAGAAGTCCGGCGGCCGTAGCGCCATCTCCGACGTTGTCGCCCGCGAATACACCATCCACCTCCACAAGCGCATCTTCGGCATGCAATTCAAGAAGCGTGCGCCAAGAGCCATCAAGGAGATCAAGAAGTTTGCATACACAGCAATGGTGCGTCTTTACCTCTGCATCACCGCAAAGATTCGCAATCGAGCGGTGTTTGCAAAATGAAAGGACAAGAGCTAGTGCTAATAGCTTAATCTGTAGGGCACACGCGATGTCCGCCTAGACCCGCAACTGAACAAGAAGGTCTGGGAGTCTGGTGTCAAGGGTGTTCCGTACCGCATCCGTGTACGTATCTCCCGTAAGCGCAACGACGAGGAGGGCGCAAAGGAGAAGCTGTACAGCTACGTCCAGGCTGTCAACGTCAAGAGCGCAAAGGGTCTTCAGACTGTTGTTGTTGAGGATGCGTAGAGG
>Ga0058702_10000369_pt1 | contig 20368 bp, 17 predicted proteins | sample AgamicOrSfe_FD_83781 | JGI IMG/M metagenome (GOLD analysis project Ga0058702, IMG submission 83781) | Agave microbial communities from Guanajuato, Mexico - Or.Sf.e | ecosystem: Host-associated > Plants > Phyllosphere > Phylloplane/Leaf | place: Guanajuato, Mexico | collected 2012-05-30 | reverse complement strand
CCTCCGCCCTCTCCCCCCAACTAACCCACCTCCGCCTCTCCCGCCCTTTCTCCATCACCCAAGCCAACAGCATCCGCTGGCTCAAAAACCTCATCGCAACAATCGACCCCTCCGTCCCCGAGCCCGCCGCAAAGACGCACATCACCACCTCCATCGACACATTCATCCGCGAGCGCTTCGTCTACGCCGATCGCGTCATTGCCAGCACGACTGGCGAGCGCATCCCGGAGTCGGGGGCGGTTATACTGACATATGCGAAGAGTGCGGTGGTGAGCCAGACGCTGCTAGCTGCACATGCGGCGGGGAAGCGCTTCCGTGTCATCGTGGCGGATAGCAGACCCCTTCACGAAGGTCGTGCGCTCGTGCGCGTGCTCGTAGCAGCAGGGATATCAGTCACATACACTGCCACCTCCGCCCTGCCGCACGTGCTCGCCGACGTGACGTTATGCCTGCTGGGCGCACACGCCGTCCTTGGCGAAGGATCGGTGTATTCGCGCGTCGGCACCGCGCTCGTTGGGATGGCGGCGCGGGATGCCGGCGTCCCTGTGGTGGTGTGTGCTGAGAGCGTCAAGTTCACGGAACGAGTTGCGTTGGATAGCGTTGTGATGAACGAGCTTGGCGGGGAGGAGGAGCTGTTTTTCGGCTCGTTGGCACCGACGCCCCTCCCCGCAGCAACAGCTGCAGGCGCGGATAGCAAGAGTGAAAGCGGCGGGAAGAGCTCGGGCGGGAAGGGCGACAGCGGTGGTGGTGGGAAGGGCAGTAAACTCAATCCCGGGCCTGGCGCCACAGCCTCATCAGACTCTACAACAGCAGGACCAGGAGGAGACGAGAGCAGCATCCCCGCGCTGATGAAGGATTGGCGGGAGAAAGAGGGATTGCAGGTGTTGAATGTCATGTACGACGTGTTTCCGGCAGAGTACATCGATATGATCGTCACGGAGCATGGGTGTGTGCCGCCGGGATGTGCGCCGATGGTGGGGAGGATGAACGTTGGTGGGTAAGTAAGTCAGTCTACAGTATTGCAGGCTCAAAAAGCGAGTATAGGGACTTTGCCGCTTGAGTACGAGCGACTTATCGATGCGTTGGCGTGAGCACGAGATTGTGCCCCCTGTGATACCTGTCAACATGATCATCGTTACGGCTCGATAGGCAAAGGTGCTTGTTCGAGCCTCGCTTGTTGTCTTCCGAAGAGCCAACGCAGCACGCGCTTCCAAGGTAATGCTGCTCTTTGAACAGAGGTTTTCACAAAACGCAGCTGGATATTGATGGCACGAACTTCTGTGTTGAATATTTTGATCTCATTAGTATATTCAATATGTCATGCTACTGGAGCTCTACTGCATCTTAGATAATCCTGTTCACCTAAGCCCCCATCACTCTCACCACCAATCACCTCCGCCCATCCATCAATTCACCTCCACTTCCTCATATCAACGGCGCGTTCGTAATCTCCTCAACCCTCTTCGTAACCCATACACACCACGTCTCGACATGTCGATTCCACAACTGCGCGAGGAACAGTACTCCCATCATCCACATTGGAACCACAACAACATATACCCACACGTTCGTCGGCGCAACTGCCACATTCCTCATCACACCTGCCGATCCATCCATAACTGCCTCGGTCTCCTGTCTCACAGTCCCAAATACATAAACCATCCAGGCAAGTGCCCAGCGTAGCAGACTGCCATGGATGAGATAGATTGGAAAGCTGAGTTTGCCGAGCTCGAGGAATGCGGGCTGGGTAAGGAAGTGTTGCATGGCAGGCGAGAGGATGATGGCAATGATGAGGACTTGAGCGCCGAGAGAAGGGTAGAGCCGCCATAGTTCGGTGTTTCCAGGAGTAATGGCCCTACCGAGACGAGCAAGAAGTGAGGACCAGGCAGTCCAATCCTGGTTGTTGTCGGGATAGCCACAGAGGAAGAGCGCGAGGGGGAGGAGAAGATAAGGTAGAGAAGCGTGCGAGAAGGCTTGGAGGTGGCGATATATATGGTTGGTGGAGAAGGCATTGATGGGATGAGTTCGCTTTTCGGAGCTCATGGGCGAAGGTGGCTGTGAGTCAGGCAGACGGATGGGTGACATGGTCAGAGTCCATTCGGCGAAAAGAGCCCCAGAGCAGATGTTGATTCCAGTCGTCACTATTAAATCTGTCAGCAGGCTACCACAACTCGAGCAGGCCACCGAACACGCACCATCAGCAATCCCCCAACAATACGCGTATAGCACCACAAAGACCAGCATCCTCCACTTCGACGTCGCCCGTAACGTCACCAGCAGTACCATGTACAGAAAGAACGAGCTCTTGAGTAGGTAAAACATCGTCCAGTGATTCGGATCATACACATTCGCGCCCTGCGTCCACATTGTCCACAAATTCCAGACTAGCATCTTGACCGCTTGTGTCATACTCGTCGTACGCCCTGGACTCGAGTACTCCAACCAGAACGAGTCCGATTGCTTCGCCAGCGCGTACCCGCCGCATTGGCAGATGATGAAACTCCCAAGTGTGGCGACGATCGTGGGAAGGACAAGGCGAATCAGCCGGCGAGTTGCACTGCTGGCTAGAGCTGTGAGGGCTCCGGGGATATCACCGTGTCGTGCTCGTTTTATGGGACTGATGACGTTGACGTATCCGAGGAGGACGAAGAAGATGGCGATCCAGTGGGCACCGAAGAGGCGGAGAAAGGGGACTTGCCAGAGTATGGGGCCGGAAGTGGCGGACATTGCGGGTTCATTCATGATCGGGAAGAAGGCTCGGATGACGTGGGATAGCATGACGAGAATTGAGGCGATGCCGCGGAGGCCCTAGCAGTGTTATTAGTGTCGTAGAAAAAGTGGTGGGTGTGGAGGCAGCGAACGTACGTCTGTCCATCGTCCATCTTGTCCCTGGGTCAGTCGAGGATCTGGAGACGGGACCATCTGGAGTTGTAGCTTTCTGGAAGTTGGAGGATGGACGTGAGAGCAGAGATATGAAATTCGAAGATGCAATGCAGTACAATGCAATATAGGAAGGAACGAATGGTCGAAAAATTGAAAGTGAACAAATAATCCACTTTTCACAAACTCATCAGCTATAGCGAGCAGTAGCCGATAGGATACTTATAAAGCGTGAGCCATCCTCGCGTTGACCAGATGCCGATATGGTAAGATTGCTGCCAGGCTCAATATACCATACCGTACCGCGCGGCTATGCCAGAGCCTTGCATCGGTGAAACAGCTCCGCACGAAGATGACGTGTCATGCAGGCATACTGGGCAATAGCAAGCTTGTCCATCATGCGGCTATGGCATATCATACCCAGGAATGCAATGCGTTGCGACGGGAAAGCTTCATTCCAATGGCTACTCGGCCTCCGAGTGTGGCCTATGCGTCGCAAGTGCGAAGGGTGACAGTGTCACTGGCAGAGAGATACATGGGCCAGCATGTAAGAGCACGATCTTGAATTGAAGCAGGCTAGAGATGAACAATACTTGGTGTATGCCGAGTTGCAGATGAAGTGGGTTGTTGGTGAGGTTGCGTGCAGGCATGTTGTTGCGTGCAGATGGACGTTTCGAGACATCAAGAAAGGGGGTGGAAATGTGCCAATATCACGTCCTTGCTGGGCATATAAGGCATCTAATGTAGAAGATTTGGTAGATGGCGTACAGGCGGTGCTCGGGGAGAACGAAAATCTGGGGAACCAGGTACATCACGTGACTCCACTACAATCCATGGACGTCGTCGACGGCAGCGCGATGCGTCTAGTTGAAAATCGGCATGCTTTAGGACTCTGTAATGAATACACTTCCACTATTGCTTTGCTGTCTCACAGATTGGGCCAATTTTCAGCGCGGTGCTTCGCCTCTTTACCGCCTAATTTGCCCCACGATTGTACATATCAGATCTACATATAAGAAAACTCAGGCTAAGGATACCGCACAACGTCGTCGGCAGAAGCCCAATTGCTTACAGGAAAGCCATGACGTGGTGGTCCATAGGTGTAGATGCAAAAGTGGCAGGCAGGTTGCCGAATAGACAGCTTGCATCGTTTCACATTAGCAAAAGCAAGGAAGAGAACAAATAGAACGCAAAAGAGGGAAAGAAATTGTGACGAAGAAGGAAGGGTAGCGCGTAGCTCATCGACAATTTGCAAAGCGCATGCCATTCGAGGAGTGCGGTTAATCCTTATTGCGATTTCAGGTCTGCGGAACGTTGTTAGCCGTCGTCCTCTCTGCTGTCAACGTAAACAATCGTAGATAAGATAGTGCCTCAGTGATCTTGGTAGTTAAGAAATCAACATCTCCCCGAAGGAATCAGTCAAATGTGCATCTATGTTTTTAATCCTTGGTTTGGTGTGCGTACACTGCACGGTGAGAGTAGGAGAAGAGCTTACCATGAGCAATGTGCACCAGTTGCTTGCAATGGGGAATATCAAAGTGCGAGGAGGACAATCATGCTGCAGAGATGATATTGTGCTATTCTAGAAGGTCTTGAATGTATCAGCAGTGCTCTTAGCGAACGTGGCGAAAAGAGTATGATATGCTGTTTTGTGTCTCAGAATATGTAAGAATGAAATATCACCTCGCCAGGCCCGTATGAGAATCAGGCGTGATCTCCGGAACGCCAGCGTCAATCGCAAATTAATTCATCAGAGGAGTGTGTTGAAATGTTCTTGTGCTTGTGCTTGTGCAGAATGAATGAGTAGCATACCTTTTCATACTCAAGGGATGAGCAACTGGCTCTGCGCGCACGAACAAATGCAGACCCATAGTAAGACTGCGACACGGACACAGCCATCAACTCCTCGCCTGATTCTGCCCCAAGCACGAACCTTGTCCGTATGTGATTCAAGAGGAGGTATTGACAATGAAGAAGGAAAGAAGTCCTTGTTCTGTTCAGGGTCCAGCCCGGATCAAGGTTTCGCCGCACTCAAGTTGACTTGCACCTGGCAATTTCAGAGACTCGCTCGAGTGCAGCGACGATAATAATCCCAACGACAACCACACCTCTAATCTGTACGTCTCCTGCGCCAGGCTATCAACCAATCCAATCACAAAAGAGAAAGAAACTCATACTTTTCCTGCTATAGTCACACATCAGCATAATGGGTGAAGCTCACGTTACCGCATCGCAATGGCGCCTCGTTGAGGTCGGCCGTGTCGTTCTCTTCACATCTGGCAAATACGAAGGACGTCTCGCTGCTATTGCCGAGATCATTGACCACAAGCGTGTAAGTATGCCTTGGATATCCGTCGGGTGGGGAGAAATATGAAGAAGCATGGAACAGTGGGACATCCTGGATGAGGACTGGAAGGAGAAGGACCACTGCAATGGAAACTGTGCGAGAGTTGTACAGCGCAATGCTGGAGATTAGCAACCCACCTCGACAACCCACCTCGACATCAAGACACAAGCGCACGAAAGAAGAATCCAAGAATCACCACTAATCCTCCATCTCTCAGATCCTCGTCGACGGTCCCTCCACAGACAAGACCCGCTTCGTCCCCCGTCACGCCGCCCCCCTCGCTCACGTCGCCCTCACTCACATCGTCATCGCCAAGATCCCGCTCGCAGCTGGCACCGGCGCCATCAAGAAGCAGTGGGAGGCCACCGACATCGACAAGAAGTGGGCCGAGAGCGCATGGGCCAAGGGCCGGGCTCGCAGCTCCAGGAGACGGGAACTCACAGACTTTGAGAGGTTCAAGGTCTTGAGGTTGAGGAAGCAGCAGAGATTCGAGGTCAGGAAGAGCGTGGCGAAGGTTCGGGCTGCGGCGTAAAGCGCGCAATGCTGAACAGGGGTTGTGATGTGGATGAATGGAGGGGGCCGGACCGAAGAGACGCTGTATGATGAGACATGATGCCAGTGGGGGAAAAAGAGGACACTGGGCGGAGTTGACTCTATCAGACATCGGTTGTCCCGAAATGACTTGTGCCACGGACATAACATTGGGAACTTGATAGTATCCTGCATCATAAGCTCAAGAAGCCATTTCAATTTATGATTGCGTTTGTCTCAATTCATCAGAGCTTCCCATGCGAACTCTCCATGACTTGGCGCAAGTGCAGTCGAAGTTTGCGTCTGGCGCACCACTCCGACTCGAAGTTCGTCTAACCTAGTCTTCCTGCAGCAGTCCGGCCTCGGTTTCAACTGTAACGACGCCGAATGGCTAGATCCATCTAAACCTGATCAGTCCATGTTCCGTCGTCCCCATAACACGCTCATTCCAACCGATTCAACCGATACACCACTGTCCTCATATCTCCAGAAAATCAGTCGTGGACCCCGTCATGACATCTCAGCATAGTCGATCGCCCTATCATACCCTGGTCGTCACATTCCCATTTCACTCTCTCAAGACCCATCCCAGACCCTCCCCATTCACACTCCACTTCACCCTCGATCAGCGCTCTCCAGCCCCTCCCTCACAGCCCTATACAGTGCCCTCGCCAGTGGCGGCGGCACCGCATTCCCAATCTGCCTCCTAATCTGCGTCTTTGTCAAGCCGGCCGCAAACTCAAAGTCCCAGGGAAAACCCTGCAACATAGCCAGCTCCCTGAGCGTAAAGTCACGCCTACCGCTCGGATGGTACGTGCCTGGGCGGCCATTACTGCCACCGGTGGTGATGCACCACGCGGTACGGTTTGCGTCGTACGGTGGGAGAGACCGGGCGATTGGAGCGTACCCATCGGACGTGGAGTTGTGGGTTGCTGAGGGGTGGCGGGCGAGCTTGGCGAGGGTGTCGGCGATGGTGACGTAGGGGAGGAGACCGCTGCCTGGAGGGCCGTGAGTTGGAGGCGGGATGGCGGGGAGGCGGAGGCCGGGACAGGCGCCGAAGAGGATGACACGTTCTCGGTTTTGTGGGACGCCGTAGTTCAGACAGTTGATGATCTTGTAGGTGATGCTGTATCCGAGGTCTGTGAACATGGCGATGGCGGAGTTCCACCATTGCTTGTGGCCACGAACAAGCCACTCTGCTTCTTCAAGCGTTACCAAGCGCGGGTGCAGACGCTCGAGAAGTTGACGAACGCTGAAGAGAACGGCTTGGTTAGTCTCGTCGTTCTGCCCAGGCGTGCGGTGTGCACGAGAGAATGGTTGGCATGGTGGCGAAAGATGTAGGACATCGACTGCGATCGCCTCGAAAGAAGCACGGTGCAGCAGATCCTCGACACTCTCGAGATATACCAGCGTGTCGGGCTGATTCAATGTGTAGGAGCTCACTGGCGCGATGTCGTGATCGAATGCATATGCTGGAATGATTCCAGCTTGTCTAGCTCCAAGTGACACACCTCCGAGTCCACAGAAAGAGTCGAGCATGCTGTATGTCGGACGTCGAGGAGGTTTGGCGTGACCAGTGTGGTTCACTACTAGTGCCTCATCTGCCATAGCGATGTTGCAAGTCGGTGATGCTTCCTCTTCTGTGAACGTGCGAAGAACTGTGATCTGTGGTCTGCTCTGATCCAGGTCACGTTGGGATCTATAGTAACGCACGAGGAGCCAGCGGCAGGCAAGCTCATAAGACGTGAAAGCCGAAGCTCTTGCTGTGCGACTATCTGAATTGTAATGTCCATGATCTCGAAACGTGTTCAGTGGGTATCTGGTATTGGTTACGTTTACCCTCCTCTTCTTGACAATTTGACACGCCTTGACACGTTCGAGGTTTTGCACATAGGGCGAGTGCTGCTCGGCTTCTTCGTCACAGCGGACCTGCATTTCCAAGTATAGCTCGTTCATCTTGTGGGGGAGAATGCCACCTGCATTGTGCGTTCTGCGGAGCCTTAGACCGTGGAATACTATCTCATCTGTCATTGCGTGCTGTGCGATCTTGTGAATCTGAAGAAAATCTCCTTTTCGCTCTTCTGGACGACCAATTTCGTCTATAAGTTCGACGAAGTCTCCAATTTTGAGGCGCATTGTAGCGAGAGTAGCATTCCCTAACTCAAACCATGGCAGGTGTGTGGGCGTAAGATGGATACCAACTGTGAGGAGACCTTTGATAGCAGTCTGGTCGAAGATAGCCTGTTCTCGAGTAGTTGGTATGAGTGGTGAACTTGCTAGGATGAAGTTAGTTGCTGAAACCGGACGGGGGTGTCCATCATAGAGTCAAGCAAGATGTAAACTCACTCAAGAGTGGCTCTTCCTCCTCGTCCAATGTCAGGTCGATCAGATCTTCTTCGATCATATCGACATCTTCTGTCAGATCGATCACATCGTGACGATTCATTACACCGGGTCTACTCGAAGAAATATCGTTCAGACCAGCCAAGGTAGACGTCAAAGTTTAAGCCCTCATTTCTTGTAAGCGTAAAGTGAAGACGCGAGAAAAGGTGTAGCGAAGCAAGTCAAACGAAAGCCATTGCGTACGGTCTTGACCAAGGATCAAACGGAAGTCGCGAGTTAGCAGTAGTTGCAAGTGGAAAGTAGATGAGGAGGGTCGTGCTAAGTGAAATGACGTTACCAAGCTCAGCAGTACTACCGAGAGCGTGTTTGAGGTCGTCGACTACGTCATTTTGTCAATGTTTCGTTGGTGTTTCAACAAACGATAGAGGACAACACAGTGACGGTGCGCAGAACGACACAAACAGTCACAACGCATCAGGCTCAATGCGCATCAACAGGCCACTGATTTAGCTGGTCGTGGTGTGCGCTGCCATTGAACAATGACGTCGCAGCCTGACAGTGTGTCTGCCGAATTGTTTGTCTAACATAGTGGACTTCACTGAGGAGAAGCTCTCGTGTTCAGGACTACGGCTAGCGACTGCACTATCTTGCCCCGAGGGTCCTTTCCAGAGTTCTTCGAAGATCTTGGAGCTACAGCCTGCAACGTGCGAAGCTTACAGCAACGAATGTGGACCGCACGGGCTGGAAGATCTGTCCTGAGAGCTGAACATGCTCGATCGTCAAAGTTTGTATCGAGGATATAGCGTAGCCGTCAATCGTTGTCCAGGCAGAGCATACGTGGCCTCAAGCGGCCCTGAAAGTATACTGCCCGAGCTGTGTGTATTGTATGTATTAGTCGCAGGGTTACGACGGGTGATTGAAAGGTAAAGTCGCCCTGTGTGAAGCTGTATCTGGGGTAAAATTTAGCTTTGCTTGGCAAATCTGAACCACCGATTTACAGCTCGATCTGGTGCCTGAAAAGTGGGAGCCATGAAACGTCATCAGCGAAGACGAGACGATTTTCTTCCCGTGATCTATAGGCTCTTCACGCGGCTTCCTTTCAAGCATTTGTCGCCCGCTCTTGCCTATATCACAATCTTCACAATTGCACCTCTTCCCGTTCGCCTAATTGTTAGCGCCATTGGAGCCGCTAGACATCTCTCTAGACCACAAGCCATCAGGGTACTCTCCGCCACAGCTACCATGAGGGCCACGCGATCTGTTTCGAACAAGGGCGCCGACGCCGCAGACGCCAAAAGTCCCTCGAAGCCCATCAAGAGCGAAGCGGCAGCCACACCAGCAAGCAAAGAAACCCGCAAGCGCAAAGCCAACGACGCCGACATCAAGTCCGAGCCGGCAACACCCAAGCGCGCCAACACAAAGTCGACCCCGAAATCATCAGCAAAGTCGCTCAAATCTGCACTAATTCCAGATCTGTCAGCCAGCGCAAAGACAAGCGACACCGAGTCACCCTCGAAGAAATCTGACAAGACAAAGACAAATCCATACGGCCTATCGCCAGGGCAATCACCATATCCCACATACACCCATCCGACTCCAGAAGAGTGCCAGGACGTGCACGATCGTCTCGCAGCTATCCATGGCACAGTCACCGCACCGAAGACAATCCCGGTACCCTCTCTCAACAGCTCAGGCTGCGGCGAAGTGCCCTCCGTCCTCGATGCGCTGATCCGCACACGCCTGAGTGCAGCCACGAACAACGAAAACAGCAGTCGCGCCTTCCGCGGCCTCGTCACCCGCTTTGGCATCATCAAGCACGGCATCGGCAAAGGAAGTGTCGACTGGAACGCCGTGCGCCTCGCCGACGTCGCGGACGTCAAAGAGGCTATCAAGTCTGGCGGGCTGGCGGACGTGAAGAGCAGGGATATCAAGAAGATTCTGCAATTGGTGTACGAGGAGAATCAGGCGCGGAAGGAGGAGTTGAAGCGTGAGGAGGTGCCGCCCGAGACTTCTGAGGCTGCGGAACCGGTGAATAAGGAGAAGGAGGTGGGATTGGCGGAGGAGGAGGTCATTTCGTTGGATCACTTGCACACGATGGATAATGATTCGGCGTTTAATAAGCTTATTGGGTATCCGGGCGTGGGACCGAAGACGGCGAGTTGTGTGCTGCTGTTCTGTATGCAGAGGCCGAGTTTTGCGGTCGATACGCATGTCTTCAGGTTGACGAGGTGGCTTGGTTGGACGCCGTCGGATGCTGAAGTCAAGAGGATGGCGAAGGATGTCAAGAGTGCGAATGCGTCGCCAGTCAAGGCGAAGGCTGTCAAGGATGAAGAAGACAATATCAAACAGGAAGACGTAACATCGAAAGCAACGCCGAAGAAAGCCAAAGGACCACCGCCAGTCACACGAAACAGCACATACGCCCATCTCGATGTGCTGATACCGGATAATCTCAAGTATGCACTGCATTACCTGTTCATCAAGCATGGCAAGTTCTGTCCCGAATGCTCTGCGAAGAAGGACTCGAAGATTAGAGCAGAGTGGGGAGACAAGAAGTGTCCCATTAAGGATCTCAAGGTTGGCAAGAGTGGTCGGAAGAAGGTGAAGGCTGAGGACCGGAAGGCGGATGCCGTCAAGGACGAAGGAGATGATGATGGCGAATTGAGTGAGCTGACGGACGACCTTTCGGAGCTTGAAGGGAAGGATACGGAAGATATCAAGGAAGAGGAGGATTGAGCTACAGCTTGGATCTGTATGTGGGAGTGATGTATGTATGATTATGTATGAAAAGCAGCTATCCTAGCATCTTTACACAACCACCACCTCGGCCTCTCTGCCGCGCGTGATGTTCTTTTGCTCTTCTTGTTTGCAAAGATTGAGCCGATTGCGACAGCTCCGATTCTGACGTCGAGCTAGAATAACTCTGCTACTTTTTGTTCTGATTGTGATTGGACTAGTCGAAGCCTCCATCCGTGCTTACGATTCCCACAGCTTTTGTTACAGAGGTCATTCTGAAGCATACCGACCAGGACTCATCAACGCTTTAGCATATCCTCTGCAACCGCCCCATCATAAATGCCATGTCAAGTCGTAACGCCATGCTTCTCGTCATGTCTGGTCCGTGCATCGCAATGGAAGGCCATCCCAACCCATTCTATGCGTTCCTCATATGCAGTGCGTGTCCACCAACCTCAATCGTAAGCATCATATACCTCCGCGCCTAAACCTCCCAAGCTCCTCCTCGACCCACGTCTCTCCACACCCAAACCCAGCCCAGCGAGATCAGTCGCAGCAGTAGCGGCAGCCAACTCAACACCCACGCTCCAGTCCGCTCCGAACCTGACCCACCTCTCCATCTCCCTCTCCTTCACAGCTCCCCCTACCCTACCCTCGCCCGCACACCATGCTCGTCCGGCCGGGCCTAACCCCACGTCCGCAACAAACACCTTCCACTGAACCCCGCTCCCAATACCCTCAGCGCCGACCTCCGCCACAGTCTGCGTCCTCAGCCGCATTGCGCGGACGAGGCCGAGACTGGGCGCGCCGAGAGCGACAACGATACGGGATCGCACCTCAGCGGGCTCGCCTTCCCAGACTTCGACGAGGCCGGATGTGGCGTCGATGCCGGAGGGACGGTCGAGCGCGAGGACGGAAGCGGCGGACTGGTTGGCCCATGTCATCATGGCGATGGCAGTAGCGATTTCGTGGGCGTTGTCTGGAGGTGAGCTGCTGGAGGCGTCTAGGAGGTCGTCATTGAGGTTAGGTCTGAGTGGCTCTGGTGATAGGGATGTGAAAGGGGAGCTTAGACGATCACTGAGAGCATCAATGATGAGTTCTGGAGGTGCGTCTAGTGTTTTGAGGTACGCAGATGTAGCCGTCCAGGTGCGAAGGATGTCTCTGGCGCCGCCGAGTCGTCGAACTTGCGAGACTAGGACATCCTGATGGTGCGTACGATGTACGGCTGGGCTTGTGATGATGATGCGTACGCCGCGCTCTGCGAGGTGACGAGCAGCTGCAATTGCACAAGCACCGTTTGTGTGATTGCCAGCGAGAACGACGATGACAGGTCGTGCATTGTGATTCGTGGCAGACAGACGTTGACCGCCTGGATTTATGGCCAGCAGGACGACAGAAGCGATCGATCGCCCAGCATTCTCGACAAGGAGGTCTGGAGTCATGTCGAATTGTGTAAGAGCAAGCTTTTCTATGGCAGCACACGTTTCCGGTGTGGCCACAGGACAGGAACGATTGATGTTTGAATAACGAAGCGTGACCTGTGGTGCAATCGGGACTGGCGACGCCATGCGGGAGTCTGAATCAAAGGAGACGTGGTTCGGTGACTTGATGATGCTCATTGCGCGGGGCACGCGCGATATAGTGCCAGTACCTGATGGTGGGCTCATGTAGGCTTCGATCATTTTGCTATCCTTGCGAGACAGTACTTTGGTCGACGCAGCTCTCGAGCGTATTGACAATTGCGAGGAAGCAAGTGCGGCGTAGTCTTCATCGCTGTCGTTCGACTCCTCTTGACCATGCACTCGCCTAGCAATATCCAGCACGTTCTCGGAAGGATGCAGCTTAGTGCCACCAAATGTGCCAGGCTTCTGGAGGCGGTTGAAGTGAACGAGTCTTTCCTCGACTGCGGTATCGTCTTCGGCGGCAAGCTGCTTGAAGATCTCCTTCTTGTCAAAGTTCGCCAAGTTTTGAGCGAAGTCGAATTCATCCATTCCTTGGACATCTGTAGCATCTTCAGTGGCCCAGCCACTCTGAGCTTCAAACTTGGCCCTGTCTTTTTGACGCATCTTCTTTCCTTGCTTACGCTTGGGAGGCACGAGGGTGACAATTTCGACAGCCTGTAAACTAGATGGTACATGTGCGGGACGGTCGATTCCACGTTGACTCTGCAGCAAGGGGGCCTGCTTTTTAGGTTCAGCACGGTTGATCTCTGGTGACGAGTGAGGTTGATCCGCTGAAACAGCCTCAATCCCCAAGCCGGCCGACTGCTTATTCTGACGAGTACGTCCCTTCTTCTTGCTAATCGTATTGAGCTGGCCAGGTGCCAAATGTGTAGGTTGTGCTGCTTCAATGATCTTGCTATCCCGACGAGAGCCCGCTTCTATGACTGTGACCTCTTCTTCCTCGACTTCATGGGTATCATTGTTCACAACCAGGTAGTCATATATCTTGTTTGCTGCCTTGGGATCCTGCCCTGACAAGTGCCCAGCTGAGGTGGTCGGTGGTGCAGGATGTGGAGCATGAACTGCAGGCATTGATACATTGTCGGATACAGCTTCGCGTGTAGGATATAGAATGAAAGGCCTAGTCAAGGACGGTGTCCGCCCGAAGCTGAGGATGGCTGGATCGACGAAGTTGGACGATGAAACTGTTTCTGGAGGTGCAGGTCGTGCAGCTGGCTTCGGTCGAACAATTGATGATGGGACAAAACGCAGAGCCGCTGTGGCATGTCCTGCTCGAGCTTGAGATTGTTGGGTAGGGGGTATCGCTGCTGGAAGAGTCGGGACAGATGATGGTGGTAAGCTCTCAAGTTGTATGGTCACGTTGTTGCTCTTAGGTTTGGGTAGTCCATCAACAGCGACAACCTCAAGATCTGCTATGTCCGAGCTATTGACCACATAAGCGGGCAATTCACATAAGCCACCTTGCCAGGTCTGGGCCTGTACTTAAGGAGGTGTTAGCTAGAGCTATGAGACCAAGTGAGCCTGGAATACTTACCATCAACTAGGTGGAGCTCGCTTTGGACGACATCAGCAACGCGCCCGATGATGATGCCGCATGGAGTTGCGTTTATGAGCTTAGGCGTCTTCAGCGATACACGCACCACTAGCCCGATAAATGCAGCACTCATCAGAATAGCAGGATTGAGAATGAAGATGATGGCTAGAGGTGCAAGTTTCAGAATGTGAAACGCACCGGAGTTAACACGGAGTCAATGATAGCAAGGTTGGAATGACCTGGTTACTGCTCGAGTTGTGATATGTACAGTGGTTGTGATTCTATAAAGCGTTTGGTTACTCTATCTCCATACTTTTATAGGACTAGTAATCATAGTCGTCATCTTTGACCTTCGGCTTTACAGCCGGCTTCGTCTTCACATCCTCGTGACCAGCCTGTTCTACTGCTGATAAGCCAGCATAGAAGGTTCGCACTTTGTCGTGAGCAAGGACCTTGTTCGGATCGAAACGGCTGACTTGTAGACCTGCCATGTTGGTTGCTCTGCTGAGAGCGACATACGCCTGACCTTTCTCGAAGACCTTGCCAAGATCTACCTTGACACGCTCCAATGTTTGACCTTGAGCTTTGTGAATGGAAAGAGCCCACGCCAGAATCAATGGTACTTGTGCTCTAGAGGCCTGGACTTCTCCGTTTGGTAGCTCAACCTTCCAGAGCTCACGCTGACAGAGCAGGTCTCGTGTTGTGCCATCAGCAATCGCAAAACGGACCAATGGCCATGACTGTGATGTCGTCGAGAGCAAAGATGACTGCTTGATCTTCTGCTTTCGCTTTTTGGTGTCCTCGTCGTCGGATTCCCGCGCCTGCTCGAACAGCTCAGGATCCGCTGAGTATGAATTGAACTTCTCTTCATCCATGAAGCCAATGACCTTACCCAGTGACCCGTTGACCAGCATCTCGTCGATGTTCTTGATCAGCATGACCTGTGAACCCTTCTTCAGCTCCAGCTTTTGCGGCGCCATACAGTTCTGCAAAAGCTTCTCTCGAGCAGTTGGATCTACAATGGACCCTCCGTCTCGTGCGTCGAAGTTTCTGATCTCGCCAGACAGCTGTTTCATCCTCATTGTGTTCGCATTCTCTACCTCGCCTCTCGTCGGGAAGAGCTCGGTGGCAGCTAGATCGTCCTCAAAATGAAGAGGCCGGTCGAGCTTTCTGAAAGCGGCAATTGACTTCTGAGACAGGCGACCTTCACGCATTTCATTCAGCATTTCAGCAAATACTGGATCTTTTTGACGGAATACGTGCTTCAAGCCAATGGTATGGCTGATAGCTGAATCCCAAGTCTTGGCATCAAAGGCGAACCTAGCCTCGCGTCCGCGTTCCGGTACAGGTGGTAATTGGAAGAAATCGCCTGTGATGACAAGCTGAATACCGCCAAATGGCCTGCCATTGTTCCTCAATCGCCTTGCAATCTCTTCAAGCTTGTCGAAAAGCTCGCCGTCTACCATCGAAACCTCATCCACGATTAGCACCTTGGTCCGCATCCATCTATGTTTGGCCTTCTGATTTCGCTTGATCTTCTTGATAAGCTCGTCCACGCTTTCTTTGCCCAATCCAATTCCAGAAAAGCTGTGCAAAGTCACACCACCAATGTTACAGGCAGCTAGTCCTGTTGAAGCAGTCATAGCAACTCTGTCTGATTCTCGCGAGTGCTTTCTGCGCAGCACTGCAATGATTTCGCGAAGTAGAACAGACTTTCCAGTACCGGCTGAACCTGTGAAGAATACACTCTTGCCATAATCGACAACCAGCTTCAAAACCTGACGCTGTTCCTGACTGAGATGTGGCCGTGCTACAGTCTTGCTACGTTGTACTGCAATTGCTGCAGCTTTGGACTCCACAGTAGCTTCATTCTCCTTCACCAGTTTCTTCTGATTTGCTTTCCGTAACAGCTTCTGCTGCTCTTTCACAGCGCTGGCTGTAGTATTCCAGGGATAGGCTGATTGCTCCGACACTTTAGCTCGAGGTGTCATCTCTGGCTTGACAGAAACCGTGCGCTTCTCGTCATTGATGGTGGATGGTCTCGAGGGTGGCGGGTCATCGACGACAGGCATAGTTTGAGCACTCTCCTGCAACCACGGGAGCGTACGACGTTTCGGGGCTCGAGGATCAAGCGCCTTCGCTTGTGGTGCTGGTGCTGGTGTTGGTGACGTCTTCTGCTCGGGCTTGATTGAGGCAGTGTTGGGTCTGGAAGCTTGTGATCGACTCATATTCGCGGCAGTATAAGCATAACCCGAAGATTTATTCGTCGCTGGTGGTGGCATCGTATGGCTCACTGGTGAAGATGACCACGGCATGGGTATACTGCTTGGTGGCGGCTCTGGTTTGTAACCCGAATCCACGTTGGCATATGTGCTGAGATTGGCTTTCTGTACAGGAGAATATTTCGCTTTTGGGACTTGGGCCGACCTGACAGGCGGTGGTGGTGTCGGATAGTGCACACCACCCTTTATCGATGGATCCTCAATATCTAGGTCGAGGTCGCTGTCAAAATCGTTCTCATCGAACTGAACCTTCGAGTTGCCATCTTCAACGAGAACAGGATTGCCTTGCGATCCGGCATATTGTGGCTTATCGCTGAAACCACTGCTACCACCGAATGCCTTTGCTAACCCGTTGGACGTCCTTTTCGCCGGCACATTACTGATAGGACGCTTCGTGAGACCATTTGTGTTGAGTGAGCTGCCCTGACTCGGCCTCAGTGTGTTTTGTGTCGGTAATCCTCGCGCATGTTGGGCATTTCTATGTGGTTGAGATGTCGCGGTGAATTGTGCAATCGGGCTGCTGGATGGGAAGAGCTGCTTGGAGAGATCGGCCGGAGTAGCCTGGGCGTGTGCGTCGACTGCTCGATGGAACATGGCAAGGTGAGGACAAAGCTTCGAGCTCGTGAAAAGTGGCAAGGCGGGTAGACGGGCACGAGCAAGCGGTGATCGTGGAGATGGACGACAAAGATGCACCAACGAGCCAGGCCTGTTCAATACGCCAATATGCATCCAGCGAAGAACAAAGCAGATCCTGAGGAATGAGAGTAGTGGCTAGGGTAGCACACGCACGGCACGCGAGGTTCAAGCGCGTAGAAAGTCCTTCGGAGGGCTGTCCGATGTCTGCCCCTTCCATTCGTGCTTTGCCTCGAGTCCGGGAAAAGGGTGAGAGGTCTAACTGGACCTAGTAGAACACCTTCTTCAAGATACTCTCGATCTTCCATCCAACCTTCAATATTTGCAGCCTGCACGAAGATGGCTCCTCTCACGCTGTCTTATCAGAGCAAGCTATGTGTGTACATTGAGGATTATGTCGAAGGTGATACAGTGGAAAGCAAAAGATCAATATGCTGAACATCTGCATCACGATGAAGTGTCTGTGCCAAACGTGTGCGAGAGTGAAGAATCAAGGACGGCTCCTTCTCGGTGTGAGTGAACGCGCTTGAAGTTATTGGTCTGGCCCCAGGCTAGATCGTAAGGAAGACACCGATCGCAACTGCCTCATGTGGTGAACGCAGGCAGTTTTCCCAATGGCTTCAATTGGAATCCGTCAACTTCCATCAACACTTCCAAACTGTCGCCTTATTCCACTTCGTGAACATCGCTATCATATGCTTATTGCGATATCGAACGAAGTGCTTTCCAGATTGCGTACCTTATACGTATTCTCAATTCCAACTTCACAAAGTAAATCAATCACCGCGGTCAACTTTTCGAAACTTCGCTAACATGACATCAGCAGAGACCACCTTACGCAGACTCTCTCGTACCCGCCCAGCTCCCCAATATGGAGAACTACGGCTGCATCCACAACTCTACCAATCCATCATCCTACGCAACAGTCATCAAATTGGCTTGCCCCATCGATCTTCGAATCTACTTCTGCCAGAAATGCCTGCGCAGAGACAAGCACCGATCCGTCAAACAGCAGAAGTTTAGAGAACTGTGCGACACACTTTCGATCCGTCCCTGCAATTCCAGACTGGCTGCAGTTTCTGAAGAATCAGTCGAACCTCAAGCCAGCAACCTGGATGGCACTTCTAAAGTGACGTCTCGAGTGCTTACTCATGTTTCGGATGACAGCCTGGACGCACTCTCGAAGAGCATGCCGGCACGAATCTATAAGCGAGCTCGCACATCGACAGCACGACTCAGGGCAGGCTTGGGCAGCTTGAGCACCCACGTCAAGGCTGCAACGAGGATGAAGCGCAACAGCAGGGAAAGTGCTGATGAAGAGAGGCTCTGTCGAGCTTTGATCAGCTCAAGCGAGTCTCGAGGTTCGCAGGAAACTATGGACATGATCATGACCATCCTAATGACGCGAACCACACCATCCTCGCCGGTGCTGGAACGGCCTCGAAAGTCAATCGAAAGCATTTGGTCTTATATGCCATTGCTTACCAAGTCTCCAAGTGTTCGCATGTCCACAGAATCAGCAAGCTCGGCATCTGCTATCGATGTTGACACGAAGGATGGTGCCGACGACGCTAGATCAAGCCTTGACCTTACCAGTCCCAGACATATGTCAATCACCGATGCCAGCGAGAAACGGCGTGATCCGCTCAGCAGAGTCAGAGGGTTCCTGCCAGCAAAGTCTGCGAGAGACTCGGCCAAGGACATTGCTGTACCGGATGTGGTGTCGAGGGGCATGCGTGGACAGTGGAGGGCGTCGAGGAGTTCTGCTTGATGAAGGATGAATTTCATGTCTGATGGAGGATGAAGTTTATGTCTAAGGAACGTCTTACGATGGATGAACGTCATGTTCGTAAAAGTATGAGGTACATGCTGTGTATACTCACTTGAGATGCGTACGACAGCAACGGGTGGTAATTCAAACAGTGTGTTCAAAAGTGATTACTTGGCAGTCTTTCGATAAATTGACTATTGATGACACAGTGAAGTGGGGGAAATGGTTCACACTTGGAACGACACCCGAAGCAAGTCGAGTAACGCATCCCAGTTTCACACAGCCAAACTCATGTAGCCCTTCTTCTCAATCTCCTACACTTGTGACAGTAAACCAACAGTGACATGGCCTGACCGGTCATCATAGATAAAGGGAAAGGGTATGCTGGGACCCCCATACGGACTGAGACCATGCTGCAGTGACATTGAATGTGCAAAGTGTTCTTCTTGCACTTATATGAATTGACCGTGCTGGACTGTGCTCTCGTCTAGCCCGGGTCGGGAGGGTTGCGATTCATGAGACGTTAAGCGACATCGTGCATCAAGCAGAACATTCAAAGCATTGCAATTGGTTTTACTGGTCCTAGTCTGATGACAGGCAATCTTGATTAAGATTCGAGAGCGCTTCACACCTCAGCGTTCGCAGATATCTTTGACCACCTCGTCATAGGCCGAGATCTTTATTCACTCGAACCACCGATCTTTCATCATGATCGCTCTGCTTCGCTCATGCAGCCGCACCCCCAGTCTATCCGTACCATTTTCGCATTCTCTACCGCCCTTCCTCGCCTCTCATGTCGTGATACATCTATCGGGACTGGCAGATAGACGTGTTAGCAAAGGATGTTCGGACACATGTTCGCGAAAAGGCATCTTCCAGTCTTCCATGTATCATCGCGTCGAGTTGAGTTTCCCCTTGCTTGCTTGTTTGCATGATTCATGCTCCTGCCTTCGCTCTCTACCGATCGCTCCACCACCTGATCCTGCCCCATCCTAATCCTCACCAACTCGAGCAGATGTGAAAAAGTAAGCGTACCTTGGTGAAACCAATGTCGGTGCTCTTCTCGCGAAAGCACTGACGGCAGATGTTGAGGCCGTACTTGCGGATGAGACCAGCAGGGTGTGTGCAGACGCGGCTATGGGAAAAGGCTTATTAGCCAAAGTGATCTCTTCTCTGCTTGTTTCTTCGAATGAGATGATTCCAGCTCTTGCGACGATTCGAGGTGATTTGGCTACGACTGCAATAATATCCTCCTCTTTTGTTCCGTGCGCTCAAGGCTGTTGTTTCTTTATTCATCCATCCGATCTGCCTTTGTTGACTTTTTGCACCGTGTTCCAAACTTCAATCCATTATATCGTCCGAGAAGCCCAATTCAACTTTAACAAAGTTCATATAGCATACCAAGAACGGGCGCCCTTTCCGTAGGTCCTAGGACGAGAGTACCAGACAGATTCGTGAGACATGATTGCGATTTACAGTTGATGCTGTTCCGGCAATTAGTGTTCTGCTTTTTCGCGCTTATGTGCAATAGACTCGTGGAGACGCACAGTAGATCGGATGAGGGTCGTGAAGTCTATACTGGATCGTCGGTTCGAGGTGTGCTGTCGTGGTCGTCGTCCAGTGTATTCGTGCAGAGTTTGGGATGTGGATCTGGTGAAAGGTTTTTCCGATCTGATCTTTGGCGTTTTCTCTTATCGATAAGGCTGAACCTCTTTGTTTACATCAAAGGAACTCGCTAGATTAAAGACAGTACAGTCGCAATGGTATGGTGTTCTTTGGCAAAGACTGGTGAATCACAGCTAATCTCGCCACCTAGGGCCGCGACTCATCCCGCACTCACATCCACCT